>SDBU01004293.1_pt1 | contig 17576 bp, 23 predicted proteins | sample 2277071 | NCBI WGS metagenome assembly SDBU01 (sample SAMN10397929, study PRJNA504765) | marine sediment metagenome | isolation source: marine sediment core GS08_GC12, 126 cmbsf | place: Arctic Ocean: Gakkel Ridge, Loki's castle | collected 2008 | reverse complement strand
GTAGTTAGGCAATTGTTCTTCTTTGCCCCACTTCCAATCGTCGGGACGGACAACAATAATGTCGCCCTTTTGAGAACGGGCCTCATAAGATCCACGCTCGCCCTCGCTCATTTTGTCCACTTCGGTTTGGGTCAATTCGTCCATCCAATGACCCTTGGCGCGGACAAGCAGCTCAGCCGCCGACACCCTCCCCGCCATTGACAACACCAGCACCAAAGCGAGGATGAATCTTTTCATGTCGGCTCCTTGAGGTTCAGCTCGTCGGCGAGCCAGTTGATAAAGTCCTTCAGGTTCTTGAACACGTTCAGGTCGCCAGTAAAATCATTCCGGTCCCTATGCCCGTTCGGAATCTTCTCCGACCGCGTTACCGCGTAGCCCCCGCCGGCCGGCCGCCAGACAAAGACTTTCCTGTCCCCGTGAACGATCTGGCCGGCTATCCCGTTGTGGTCGGTGGCGTGCATGGGATCATCCCATCACGTAACGCACCGTGTTGGCCTTGCCAATATCCTTTGGTGTCGTTGTGTCGCACTTCTGCTTCGTCGTCCCCTGAAAAGGCATAGGAAAAAGGCTGCTAATCAATCGACAACTCTCACAGATGACCTCAGAGCAAAAGACGTGTTCTCTTTTCTGGAAGGGATTCCCAATAATAGGGACATACTGTTTGCCCTTTTTCCAGGTACCGGCCAAGACCAGCTTGATCCAGAGCCATACGATCGCACCCACGTCATATTTTGTACCAATCTTTAATTCCATTCGACTCAAGGCGCGACGAATCCCCAGCTCGTACTCCTCTTGATCCGCAAAAGCCTCTTCCTTAAGGCGAACAGCGGCAATGATAAGTCTTTTGTTCTTGAGGTATTTCTCCAGCGGCGTCTTAACGACGCCGGCACCCATCAATGCCTCGATCACGTTGCCTTCGCCGTCATACATGCCCACATGGTTCCAGTAGCTTTCTGTGAGCCAGCGGATCGCGGCCGAGATAACAGAAAATCCTCCCGTGTGGAAGAGGAGGATGTCGCCGGGAAGAAGGAGCTTCGGGTCGAAAGCCACGAGGCCAACTTGCTTTTTTGTCATGGGCCCTCCAAAAGAAAAAGAGACATCGCCGTGTTGCGGGCCCGCAACACGACTCTGTCTCTTTTAAAAATTCAGGCGTCCCTGAATTTTTAGTAACCTATTTTATTTTCTCGGCCTCTTGCGACCGTTACACTTCTGCATAAAAACCTCTTAATAAAAAATACAGAAGCTCTTACAAAGAGTATATCTCTTGTCAAGCTTTTTTCAATGGGGTCGTTCCTATGCCATAGGAACGACTTTTTAGGGGTCTTTTTCTATGCTTTTAAACTTCCAGGAGCATTCCAGGCACTTATGATACCGGATCGGCGGGCGGGATGTGTGGGTCCTGATTTTCTTGCTTCGGCACTTTGGGCATCGCAGGGGGACATAAACGACACCGTAAGGATCCGCTGGGGTTGGCTCAGATTTCGGCTTCTCCTGGGGCTTAGGGGCTGGCGGCTTGGGCCTTTTGGGAACCCCATCCAACCAGCCCTTCTCTCTTCCGATCCAGCTACCCATTCCGGATCCAGCCTTTTCTCTTGGGGAGCCACTTCTTTTCAGGCTCTTTGTCTCCAATCGGGCGCACCTTAATTATCTTCGGGATGTCCTCTTCCCGGAGCGCGTGCGTCCGAAGCATCTCCGCCGCGGCCGCGGCGTAAACCTCGGCATCCCAATAATGGGTTTTGGCGTGGGACGTCACCGGCTGCCAGACCTCATAGGCCATCGCCCGCTTCCTCTCACGCTTGAGGACCTTGTGCTCCCCGCAAAACCACTTCAGGTAATCGGGGGATGGGCTCCGATGGAGGTGCCAGCGGCACAGTGGCTCATCGGCGTGGACCATGCGGGCGATCTTGTCCTTGAAGTACGTCGTGTCCAAAAGGTACAACAGCAGCCCGCCCGGGATCTGCCGCCCGCCCTTGCCCGGGAACTTATCAATCTGGGCGACCTTGTAGGGGACGCCAGTCAACACGTCTTTGCCTTTGATGGCCCGAGCCAGGCCCCGGTGCCTGCGGCAAATATCATAGACCTCGCTGGTCCGGTAACCGGTGTCAAAACACGAGAGCCTGACCACAAAGGGCGGCAGGCCGGGGATGACGGAAGGATATTCTGTCTCGAAAAGGATCTCCTCCACGCTCTCCCAGGTATCCACGACCTCTTCCAGGACCAACCAGGACTCCGGATGCACGCCCCAGGCCCGAATGGTGACGACAAAAAACGTCTTCTGCACGTCTACGCCGCCGGTCAGGACGATCGCCCCCTCTGGGACGGTCCCGCGATCGTAATCGAGACACAGCCGCTTGAGCCGCTCGGGCTTGGTCTCCTCCGACCGCTCTTCCCAAATCTGCGCCAACCAGCTGTTGATAAAGTTCATCATGAGCTCCAGGCGGTCCCCACAATCGAACCACTCGGCGATGACCTCGGAGAACGTAATCCAGGGTGAATACAGGGCATTCAGATGAAAACCCACGTGGCCCGTGGGGGGTATGACCAGCGGCACAGGGAGCCGGCCCTTGCCATCCACCGGGACCACGGCCGGCAGCCATACCCCCTTCAGCAGCATCCCTTGTTTCATACGGTCCGATATCCGGCCCTTGCAATAGAGGCACTCGTACCAAGCGATGCGCTCCTGGCGGATCTTGTCGGTGTCGCGCTCGCCCTCCGGGACCTTAATCTGGTCCTTCGTCAGGACCTGGTACCCTTTGCAGTACGGGCAGGGCACGAAGAAGCTGCGCTTGTCGGAGCGATCGTACTCACGGTAGATGTACCCTTCCTTGACCGTGGGGGTCGAGCATTCGACCACCTTGCGGTTCCAGAAGGTGTGCGTGCGCTCCGTACCCAGCTTGATGGGGTCCGCTTCCTCGCCGGCCCAGCGAGGATACTTGTCGGTCTCGTCAAAGAATAGATACCGCACGGGCTTGCCGGCCAGGCCGGCCGGGCTGTTGGCGCCGGCGAAGTAAACGATCATCCGGTCCAGCTTGAGCTCCATCTTGGTCAGATCATCCGAATCGGACGTCTCGTGCGCGCGCAGCTGCTCCGAATCGTCGATCATCGGCCGGACCCGGTTCTTTGAGATCCACTTGGCGTCCGGTTCCCGGGGCATGACCCATAGGGCGGGTCCCGGGTCCTGGTCGATCGCGTAGGCGAGCATATTGAGCATTCCCTCTGTCTTACCAACCTGCGTGGACGACATGATCGTGATCCTCTCCACCAGGGGATCGACAAAAGCATCCATGATGCCCCGAAGGTAAGCGGTCCGATCCGTGCGCCATTGGCCAGGTTCGGCCGACATCAACACATTAAGCCGACGGTATCGGTCGGCCCATTCGGAAACCGTCAACTCATTGGGAAGCTGCCAGGCGCTGCTAAGCGTCGGCGTCCAGATATTTAGATCGGAGAGCTGCTTTCTCACTTGACCCCTTCTTGGTTAAAATATTCCTCAAAATGAGCTTCCCGTCCGAGATCCCACGGATGACTTCCTTGATGCGCCGACTCAGCAGGTCGTTGATCTGGCGCACGCTCAACCCCTCCAGCTGCGGCGCCAGCTCCTTCGGCAGGCTCAGGAAGGCCGTCTTGACCGCCATGCTGAGCGCGATGAGCTCCTTTTCGACCACCTCCCGAGAGATCAACCGGCCGATCCGCTCCTCGAATTCGATTTGCGCCAAGAGCGCCTTGTGCTTACGAAAACGCGTCTCCCAGCTCTCCTTGGCCGAAGTCTTTTTGCCTTCGCTCTTCTGGTTCCTCAATATCCGCCATGCACGGATCTCGAGAAGATCGAACTTGCCGTCGGAGCAAACGGGCATGCCATCTTTGACCCAATGGCGTATGGTGCGATCGGATACCCCAAAGGCCTTGGCGACCTTCTCATGGGTATCGACCACGGCCGGGGACCCGTCCGGGATCTCCATGCTGGCCAGTTCTTTTATTTCCGTTTTAGAAAGTGTTGGGGTGGAAGACTTACCTTGGGAGAGTTTTTCGACGAGATGCAGATGCCGGCGCTTTTTTGCCATTTCGACAAGATTGGGCTTGGGTTTGTTGTCGCTCATAACCACACGAGGGCATTGACAAGGCCACCCTTCCCGCCTTAAAATGCCATAAGCGCAAGCCGGCGGCTGGAAAAACCACATGCCCTATACATGTGGTGGCTCGGTTTAACGATCGGGCCCGGCCGCCCTTTAACTCATCCCCTAATCAACACTGCCTTTTTGCCGGTAAACTCTTCCCACCGGCGAACGTCAACATCGCAAAACACCGGCTCCAATTCCATAGCAAATACGCGCCGGTTAAGACGCTCTCCGGCTATAATCTGTGAACCGGACCCGCTGAAGGGCTCAAAGCAGATATCCCCGGGCTTGGTATGCACCCGCATAGGGATCGCAAAGATTTCCGTGGGCTTGACGGTCGGATGCTCCAGACCGGTGTTACGCTTCTTCCCCTCCCAATCGAGCTCCCAAATATCTGAGTAGTATTCCGGTGACTCCGGATCCCCGGTCCGGAGCAAACTCACGAACCACACCGATCCAATCCGTTTATGGGAAGGCCTGAAAAAAGGCTTGTGCCCTTTACGCCAACCAAAGACGCAGGGCTCATGTCTCCAGGGATAGATAGAGTAAGTGAGGACCACGCAAGGCTTTACCCAGATAATGTGTTGATGGACTAAAAGGCCCAGGTCTTCCCAAACCTTACGGATGATCACCAGGCGCCGATCAGCGTGCCAAAGATAGAGCGCCGCATCGTCATCGATATGCTTTAAGACGATCGAATAAAAATCGCGGTAGAATTTATCGGCGTCAGGAATGTCCACCTCGTGGTAGAGATCCGACCAATCCCTCCCTCCCCCGGGGCGGTCGGCGCCTGTGTAATCCACCATATACGGCGGATCCGTAGCCAGCAGCTGCGCCTTCTGGCCATCCATAAGTTTGCAGACGTCTGCACTATTCGTGCTGCTGCCGCACAACAGGCGATGGTCTCCAAGAATCCATAGATCCCTAGGCCGGGTGATCGTTTCCCGGGGTGGGGCCGGGATATCATCGGGTAGAGTCTTGCCCAACTCCTCCACTTCAAGATCATTGCATTCTTCGCGCAACTCCTTGAGCCTGAGACCGATATAATCTTCGTCGCACTCCTGCCGCAGTTTCTCAAGAATTGGAATCAACGCCTGTGTCCAATAGCCGGCGATCGCCTGATTATTCAGCGCCAGGTTCATGGTCTGCTGCATCATGTCGTCCACGTCCACCAGGACGCACGGCACGTTCGCTACGCCGGCGGCCGCCAAAACCTTCAGCCGCTGGTGGCCGGCGATCACTTCCATGTTGCGCTTGTTGACGACCAAGAGGTCCACGTAGCCGAATTTTTCCAGGCTGAAGCGCAAACCGGCCAGCGCATCCTCCACGATCCCGCGGGGATTTTTCTCATAAGGCTTGAGCGCGGCAATAGGAAGCTCTTGGATTTCCGGTTTTACGTTAATCTGTGCCATCATTTATACCCTGTTTGTCGTCGAGATAACCCGCTCGGCTTCAAAACTTTTGGAACAGGAAAGACCAAAAAAGCAAATTTCACTCGGAAACTGTCTGCGCCTAAACCGACCCGCTTAGGGCCGCCGCCTCGGAAGGACCCAAAAACATTTGTCGTCGAGAATTATCAGATAACATTGAGCCGCGCATACTTCCCGAACAACTCCTTCGCCTTTCTGTTATAAGCCAACGCTGCTTCTGTCTCGCTCTTAAAGAATCCCAAATTAAACGCTCTCTGATCTTTCATTATCATTGTGCGCCATCGTCCTTTTCTTTTATCGTAGCTCACTCCTTTGTAGTCCGACAAACAACCAGCTTGCTTGCGTCTGTTCATACTGTTCTGCGCATTCGATACAATGCGTAGGTTCTTCCTTCTGTTGTCCAACCCATTTGAGTTACGATGATCAACCTGCCTTCTATCAGCCGATGTTAACCCAAGAAGAAGACGGTGCATCCTTACTGCAGCGTAAGGCTTGCTGCCTCGTATATAGCCCTTCGCATACCAAAGTTTGTTCTTCTCTCTTGAAGCGTACCAATAGAAGCCCTTTACTTTGGCATAATCCTTATCGTCTATGAGTGCTTGTTTGTTCTGAGTTAATTTAATGACCTTCATCGCACGTACTCTACCCAGTCGGTCAAGTTGTACTTCTTAAACAAGAGCTTCATAAACTGCGTGTACTGCCGAGTACGATAGCGCTCATACTCAGGTGGTCTGTTGTGGATGTACTGGCCGCTGATGTCGGGTGTCCAATACACCTTGTACCCTGAGGCCTTGAAGCGCCAGAAGAAGTCCTCATGGTCCCCTGTCTTAAAGGCCTCATCCCACTTGACCTTGAGGATAGCATCTACCCGGGCAAGGAAGAACTGCCTACAGATATCGCACGGCTTGACACATAGACCCGAGGCCTCATCCAGAGCAACGTCCGGTGTGCGCGTCAAGACAAAGCGCTGGTTCTTCAGCTCCATGTACCACTCCCACGCCACGCGATCGGCAAGGTCAAAGCCCAAGATGCCCACCTCTGGGTGCGCCTCCAGGAAAGCCACGGCCGCATCGAGGCGCGCGACCGTGTGCTGTGTGAAGGCGATGCTGTCTGCTGTCACAAGGCAATACTGAATCCTCTCCCCGGCCATCTTTTCGATCAAGGCGTTCCTCACTAAGGAGACGCCGCTATCGAATGGGAAATAGTTGAGATCCACAGCCGGAAATCCGTCAAGAAGAATGACCTCCTTCGCCACGGCTTCATTAAGTTGCTCTCCGACAAAAAGCTTAAAGGCCGGATGCCAGTTTCTTTTTATCGTTTCAAGCGTCTGCCTGGCCAGCTCCGGCCTTAAAAATGTGGTATAGACAATCCCGATTTTCTCCTCTTTAAGCATATTCTCGCCCACCCCCTGTGTGTCCGCAGTGCGCGTTGGCTGGGTTCATATCGTGCAGCCCGCCCTCTCGTTGACAGACGTGATCGTACTCAAACGGCACCTTCTTGATCGGAAACAGATCCGCGCCGTCAAAGGCCGCGGCGTAATGCCGATTCCACCCTCCACAGTGCCGGCGCAACTCACACCGTAAACATGGCTCGCCTTGGATGGCCGTACTCTCCCCCATCACTTGAGCATTGCGCCAGACAAAGGCCGCGTTCTCGTGGTAGTAGCCGTAGTCCCACTCCCAGGGATCGAAGAGCACGTACCGGGCGTTGACCACGTACTTCCACCACCGTGGGGTTAGGTGGCAGAAAGGGTGATACCGGATCGTGAACATCTTGCCACGCTCTTCCAGGATGGCCGCCGCTTGCTCTATGTAGGGCCTCAGGAGCGCCGGGTGCACCGCCACCTCATCCACGTGTGCCTTCCACTCGTAGTGCGGCAGGAAACCCAACAGGGCCACGTGGAAAGCGCCCAGGACGCTCAGATACTCCACGATCGCGGGTAGCTGCTTATACGTGAGCTGCTGCATGGTGGTGTTGGTCCGGAAAGGAAAACCGGTCCTGTGCAGCCAGGCCAGCAGCTCCGCCTGCCGCGCGCCAGCTTGTGGCACCTCTGCGACCAGATCCAGCTTGGGACCAAGGCCGTGCACGGACACCTGCAGGTGATTCAGACCGGCATCGAAGAGCTGCTCATAAAGACGCACGGGCAGGGTGCCGTTTGTGATGACGTTGGAGTACATGCCCAGATCCGTGATGCCCTTAATGATCTCCGTGATACCCGGGTGCATCATCGGCTCACCCTGGCCTATCAAGACAACCCGATCGCAGCCACGCATCTTCCCCAGGTTGGCTTCGGTCAGGATCTCTTCAACGCGCCGATGGTCCGCCTCCCGCAGCTTCTCGCTCCTACGATAAAAGCAGTGCCGGCAACGCAGGTTGCAGGACCAGGTGACGTTGATGCCGATACAGGAGCAAGGGGTCATGGTTTCCTTTTAGTTACTCTTGTAAAATTTTCTTGTTCTAAAGTTGGACTGCAAATTTTGTCAAACTTCGCCCATGCCTTGTCTTTGGCGACCTCCTTATCGTCAATATCAATCTCGACAATCGTTCGGGCTCGCCAAATTTCCTTGCAAACCATGTCCACCATAAATCTATGTTCCCGCTTCTTCCGAGGCATGGTCAGACCTCCTTAAATCTGCGAAACGGCCCACCTGTCAAAAATCTTCTTGGCCATCTTTTCCTTACCCCTAAGAATAGTGGCTACTTTCCAAACTCGTCCAACAGGGGACACCATTGGGGCCTGGTCTTCATCTTGTCGTATAGGCCCGTGCGTGAACAAGCAATTACCCTACCGTAACGCCCACCGCGATCTTTTCCCTTGGTGGCATCACAATGATATTCGACTAAACCCGTCGGCCCTCTGGCGTGCTTATATCTCCAATGGGCCCTTTGCTTCGAGCATATATGACATTCTCTTTTCATCGTTCCTCCCTTCTTACTCCCCCGCAGCTTCGTCGTCCCACAGCTTCACCACCTTGAACACGGACGACTTGTACAGCTTCGTGATCTCCTTAAAGAGCAGCGTCTCGACCACCGCCCGGGGCAGGTTCACTACGTCATCGTTTACCCCCTGCATGATCAGGCCGAAGTCAAAGTCGTGACCGAGTAGCACGCCGTCCTTGCGCAGCTTCGGCCAATACTGCGATATGTCCTGCTTGACGTTCTCGTACGTGTGACTGCCATCGACGAACATCAGATCCACCGAAGCATCCGGGATCAAGGGGTGGACGTGGTCCGCGATATCCTCAAAAAGCGTGAAGTCCATGCCCTGCGTGTTGTCAAAAAACTCCTGGCGCTTCACGGTGTCGCCAAAGAAGGGCTCGATGGTCAAGAGCTTGCCCTTCTTGCCGACCGAGTTGAGCCCCAGGTCCACGCAGATCATGCTCCCGCCCCGGTTGCCGCCTATCTCCAGGAATGTGCCGCCGTCTGGCATCTGACGGGCATGCCGGAACAAATGGAACACGTCCCAGATGTAGAGAAAGGCCACATCCGTGATCTCCCGCATAATCTCCAGAGTGAAGCCATCCCGCTCAAAGATCTCCCTGTGGGCCTCCCAGAGCTGATCGTTGAGATTAAAATTCTCCCGGCCGCGGATTGCGGGCGGCAACTCCTCGGGCCTTATGACCCCGATGCCCTGCCAGGCTGTTTCATGACCAAGCGTAGGATGAAGGTTCCTGACATCCGGGATCGCCGGCCAGACGGTCTGGAGCCAATCCGGCCGTGACGGTGCGCCGTCCCCCTTCTGGGAAGAACGGAACTTAAGCTCAATATCCGCTTGCCGCTTGCGGACGTAGGTGAAGTGGTGCATGCGCACATCCGGCAACTCCATTCTGTCTTGGATACCGTTTCCACGCACACCCAGGAGCGTTGGAACGCGTGTGGCGTCCACGAAGACGACCGGCGTGCACACCTCGGCCGGCGTGATGCGATAATATGGGCTTTTGACGTAGGTGTGCAGCTTGCACGTGTACGCGTTATATCGTCTCGTCTGCTGCTGAATAAAATCCAAAGCACGAGTGAGGTCGGCGGCCTCCCAGAGCTCATCCGTATCGATGAGCAAGACCAGGGCGTTCGGATAATGGGTTTTGATAAATTCCCATCCGACACGATATTGTTCCTCCTGGGTGGCGAAATCACCGACAATGCTGTGATAATCCTGATGGCACCGGTTCACAAACATCCACTCGTTGAACGGCCCGATGCAATTGTTCTTCAGATGGGTCGGCACCCAACCGACCTCGGAATGGACCGCGACGATCTTGTCGATGCGCCCTTCGATAGAATCCAGGCTCTTGGGGGCCCACTCACCACCACGGAAGGTTTTGTACAGCGCCACGATCGGACGACTCATGTTGTGCCCCCTTTCTTGGATCCATAACGGTGATCGAAATAGGCCTGATTGTGCGCCCAGTGCTCTTGTTGGTGCTTCATCTCGTTGGCATGGACCACGCGCACCCGGTTGTCGATAACGATGCGACCCTGGGTGGCCATATGGAGACAGAAAGCGTCGTCCTCAAAGCCGGACCCCTTGAAGTTCTCATCGAACCGATAATCGGTCCGGCGGAAGGCCACGCAGGCGGTGGGTACCTTGGGGACCTCCTCCAGGGGGCCGGAGAGGTCCTTCTTCGAAGACATCATCGGCCCGGGGGTGCCGTCCCCGCGCAGGAGGCGCGCGGAGACCAGCGCAACAGTCGAGTTCGCCTCCACTTGCCGAATCAGCTCGATATTCCAGTTGGGCGACAGCCCGGAGATATCGTCGTCCATCATGATCACGTACTCCGCCAGGCTGGCATCCAGGCACCGGTTGCGGTTCTGAGCCGCGCTCAGGGCCGGCTCCGCGGAAACAATCAACCGGAAGGACAGCGACATCCTGATGACCTCCTCAAAGAACGACCCCAGCTGCGCGCGCCTCTTGCAGGTCGGCACCAGGATGTCGGTCTTGGCCCCCCAGGTGCTCTTAGGGGCATAGATCACCAGCGGGTCCACGCAAGGGATCGTGGCTTTCTCCATGACGTCACTCATAACGACTCCTTTCCCGTACGGCGCACAATCCGGATACCGCGATCGGCAGCCGCGCTGATCACCAGCGCCAGCTGGCGCTTCTCTTCCTCCCAGCGCTTTTCCGTGTGTCTTGTCCGGCTATTATCCAGCCCGGGTCTAAAATATCCCTTGCCAGCCATATCGGCGCCGTACAGGGCGATGTGCCGCGCGCCGCGCGCCAACAAAAGCCCGATGGCCACCAAGACCGTGCTTGAAAGCCACCGGATATCTGCCGGGTAGTCCATCAGCCCCAGGACCGATCGGAAGTCGGCGTCGGTCTCCGTAGGATGGTGCTGCCGGGGGAACTGGCCGTACGGCTGAGCCATAGCGTGTGTACCGGCCAGCTCGGACCCCCAACGGGACGGGCACTGAAGAATGACATCAGGCCGGATGTAGAGCCCCATGTTGATGCAAGACTCAAAGACCTCCGTGTCCGACACGACCCAAATGTCGAACGGGTACAGCGGCGCCAAGATCGCCCCGTTGACGGCCGCCAGGCAGCCGGGTGCATCCTTCCGGACCAGCTTCTGGGTCTTGGGGTCCCGCAGGGATGGACCCGGGCACACGATCCCCCACAGGTCGACCGGCCTCACTTCTTCACCTTGCCTTCGATGTACTCGGCGATCTGCCGGGGCGTGCGCATCCGCTCCATATCCTCATCCGGGATCTCGATGCCGAACTTCTCTTCAAGGGCCATCGCCAGCTCAACCACGTCCAGGGAATCCGCCCCCAGATCCTCCACCACGGCCTTGTCGTCCTGGATCTCTTCCACGGGGTCGCCCAACTGTCGGCTGATGATCTCCTTGACTTTTTGCAACGTCATACCGCCTCCTTTGTCATGATGCTATCGCTTCATCTCTCGGACTTCGGCAAGCGGCCAATCGATCCTGGTCAGCTTCTCGACCTCCTGAAAGGCCCGTTCGATGTCCCCTGAGACAACACCTTTGTGTATCTTCGACATGCTCCGCTGGCCGCGCGAGTTGCGCCTCCCGTGGTACGGATGCCGGCCACTGGTAAAACGGGTCCTGCTCATCCCTTTCCCCCTCCGTCTCGGCTTGCCTTTTTTATCCGAGCAACGAAATCGTCACACTCCTGACAAAAGGTTGGAATTTTCCCGCTCCAAAAACATCGTTTCTTGTTGCGACAATTTCTTGGAATTTTCTTCACTTCTTCACCCACCCCCTTCCGCGCTCGTGATGATGATCTCCGTCCCTTCCAGCCGCTTGCCGGCGTCCGCAAAAGTGACTTCTATCTTGCGGATCCACTCGGCGTCATCCCGGAAGAAGAACGTCCGCTTGAGCGCATCGATGATGTACTTGGTCCCCCCGATATAGTTGTCCCTGTCCCGCTTGCGGGCCCGGGCGAAGGACAGGACGAAGGATAGCTCCACCGGATGTGTGAAGACGAACCGCTTGAAGGACAGCCAGTAGCCTCCGATGAGCTCGTCCCACTCCTTCTGTTCCCGCGCCCGGGCCTGCCAGTGGGTCCGCAGCATGGTGTTCAGGCTGGGCGGCAGCCGGCCGACCTTAAAACGCACCCGGTATCTCTGCTTCGGGTCCTCCGTCATCGGTCTTTACCTCCTCGATCCGCTCCCCGAGCATAAAAACCGCCTCCCAACCGCAGTCTCGACAGATCCGAACCGGCCGGTGGTCTTTATCGCGGCCATCTTGGAACTGCGTGCCGCCGCAGTTGATGCAGGTCCTGTCGATCATAATGCCTCCGCTATTTCCGTCCCCCTTGTTTCGCCTTCGCCTTCTTGGGCGTCGGCTTCTTTTCTTTCTTGGCCGGCGCCTTCTTCTTGTTCTGTTTGCTCTGCACCTCTTCCCGGGCCTTGGCGATCAGCTTCTGGGTATCGATGCCATACAGCTTGGTGAGCTGGGGCGGCGTCTCGCCATACCGGGAGTACGAGCTCACCACCTCGGCCAGCATGCGCAGCTCCAAACAGAAGAGCAGCAGCTCCTCGTCCGATATGGACTTGAGGTGCTCATCGAGCTCTTTGGTGACGGCTTCTCCTTTGACGGCCGGATCGCGGCGCTGGACAAACCACCGCTCCGCATCGAAACAGGCCGCGCGCTTAACGGACTCCGCCAGGGGACGCAGGAACGTCTGCGCTTTGTCAACCCGGGCCGCGGCGATCACCGCGTCCACGATCTTATTGACGGCCAGCTTGCGGATCCTCTCCTCCCGGCGGGCCTTGGCCTGGTCCGCGGTATTGGAACTATTGTTAAGGTTGCGTCCCTTGATGCCCAGCTGCTCGCGGATACGTTTGGCCTCCGCGTTGCTCAAGAGCTCCACCAGGTGCCCCTTGTGGGGATGCACGGCGTACGTGACGTCGGCATCCTTGGCGTCTTTGACCAGCTGGCGGAACTTGCGATGCTTCGCGTCGTCCCAGCACGCATCATTCAAACTCACGTATCCTGAGACGTCGTCGGAGTAGCTGCTGAACACCTTCTTGCTTGTCGCTTCCGACATCACCTTCTTCCCCGCCTCCTTGGCCCGGGCCAGGGTCCGCTGCACGTGGGCGTTCTTCTTCATGCCGAAACAGGCCGGGTCAGTGCAGACGTCTGCACTGGCGATATCCAGGAAGAGCTCCTTCTGGTTGCCGGTGCGCTTGGAGCACTCCGCGCAGCTGCCGGCCTTCCCGCCCAGGGTCGCGTCCTTCGTATCAAAGGACGCCTCCTTGAGCCGAAGCATGAAGTGCGCTTCCAGGAATATCTTGGCGGCGCGATAACCGGGCGCATCGCTCTCCCCCCTCAGCAACTTATCGCCCGCCTCCTTCTGCAGATGCGCCGGGATCCGGGCCACCATGAGCGCCACAGATGGGGAGAACCACCCGTCATAAAACCGCTTGCGGTTCTCCGGGACCAGGTCGCACAGCTTCATCCGGCCGTAGACGTATGACCGGCTCTTGCCCACCTTGGTGGCGATATCGTCCACGGTCTTGTATCCGTGCTTCTTGAGCAGCGTCTCGTACCCCTCCGCCTCCTCGAGGGGGTGGAGATCCTCCCGCTGCAGGTTCTCGATGATCCGGATCTCCAGAGCCTCCGCTTCCGTGATATTCATGACGTTGGCGGGGATCGTCTTCAGTCCCGCCTCCTTGGCGGCCCTCAACCGCCGCTCGCCGGCCACCAGCTCCAGCGTGGCCGTGTGTTCGTCCACGACTTTGCGGAGAATGATCGGCACGATCACGCCGCGTTTCTTGATGCTGGCCACCAGCTCCGCCTGTTTGGTCTTATCGAACCGCTTGCGCGGGTTCGCGGTGGTGACGACGATCTGATCCAGTTTCACTTCGACCATGACCTGCTCCTTTCCCGTTACGTGCGCCTTTTTGTCCCTGTTCTTTCAACGACCCGCGGCCTTGCCCCGGATCCCCGTGTTCGGTTGGCAACACCGCTTAAAGATGCAGGCCCGGCAGGCCCCGCGTATGTCTCCGTCCCGGGCGCAGCTGACAATCAGGCCGCCTGGGCCGCGGGTGACGGAATACGGAACGTACGCCCCTGAGGGGGTGAACGGCTCCTTGCGTGTATCGATAATCATGCCCCATCCCCCAGGCCTCTCTCCGCCTGGTGTGTCTCTTTGAGCTCCGCCTGCAGCTTCCGGATCTTGCCCACCGCGCGGACCAGCTCCACGCGCAGCTGCAACAGCTTCGTCCGCAGCACGCTGACCGCCTCAAACCCCTCGACGATCTCGGACAGGAGCTCTTCGTTGCTCATCGATTCCAGATCCTTAAGGTTTGCCGCGCGCCGGCGGCCGTGGCCGCGTGTGCGTTTCATGTCTTTAGCGCCCCCCCCCCCCTTGGCCTTGCGGCCGGCGGGCTTCTCCCCGCACATCCGCTCGATCGATGCAACGGAGATTTTCGTCTTGAGCTTCTGCTTCACGATCTCCTGGATCTGTTCGGACGTCTGCCCGTTCTCCCGCAGCTGCTTGACCAACTCCTTCACCTCATTCGAAAATCTGGCCATCTTCCCCCTCCTTGTGGTTTGAAACGGTGTGTGGTATATCGCAAAGAGCCGATTCCTCCAAACGGGACAGTCGGCCCGGGTAGAGCGGTTCCGGATACTCCTGGCGCAGAGGCCCGTTCCACAGCCGGCGCAAATTATCCTTCAGAAAGACCGACGTGCCGGCCCTGTCGGCCACCTCGATCAGACCGGTGATCCAGGTACGGTGCGGCAGGTAGGCCTCACGGCGGCCGCCCGTGATGGCGCCGATGATGATCCACTTGAGCTGCGCCATCATCCCGGCCTGCAGGCCGGGTGCCACGTCATCCAAAAGCGGCTCAAAGGAAACAAACCGGAGATTGGGAAGCCTGGCCAGGGCCTCCAGGCGGTCCACGTGTTCCGGGGATTCGACGGTCGTGCCGAGCCAGCAGTACCAGGGCCAGCCCCAGCGCGCATACCGCTCCGGGAACTTCGTCAGAAACTGGAACGTCACGTCAGACCGGGTCAGAACGACCTCCCGGACGCGCGTGATCCATTCATCCGGGATCCAGGGCGCGAACAGGTCCGCGGTGGAGCACACGAGGATCCGGGACCCGGGACGCGCGGTCCGCGGCGCCTGCAGGCGATCCTCGTGGAATTGGGGCAGGCGCGAGTACCCGTACTTCTCCTCCATTCGCCGGACGTAACAGTACCAGCACGTGTTCAGGCAGCCGGTGACGGGGTTCCAGGTGTAGTGCGTCCACTCAATCTTTGTGCGGTTCATGTCTTCCTCGCTCCCCCCGGGGCGCGCGGGGCGGGCGGCCAGGCTGCCGCCTGTTCTCACGGCCCGCGTTGAGTTCGTACGGCTCATACCGCCCCTTCTGCAGGAGCGCGGCCAGATCTCCCTTGGCCTCCAGGTCGAACAAAAGCCGCTTGCGAAATGTGGTGTCCACCTGCAGGGATAGGGAAAAAAGGATGCGCCCGGACGGCGTCTTGACCTTCTCAAACGTGATGCAGCGCCGCCCCCTCTCCACGCATCCATACGACACAAGGATTATTGGGATCTGTTTTTCGGACAAAGGGGTTGGGGGCTTGTTCATGGCATCCTTTCCGGCGCGGGGCGCCTCTGGTTTTTTGTTATCGGGTAAAAGCCAGCTCGGTCTGGGTGTGTTTTTGGGTCAAGGCGGCTACGGCCGAACGCTGCCGGCGCATGCGCAGATAGAGTGAAATGACGCGTCGCCGATCCTCGTGCTCCAGAACCGATCGGGCCGCGGCCGTTTCCTCCCCAGTGGCGTCCACCAGGGGTAAGATCCAATACCCGCGGTGCACGGACGTGATGATCTCGGGGATCTCCGCGCAGACGTCCCGGAAGTGCCGGTCCTCCATCCCCAGGATTGCGGCGATGCGCTGCCGAGGAATCGCGTGGTGGCACCCGCAGTGATACCCCATCATGTGGTCGCGGACCTTGTCGATCTCTTCCTTCAACACCGGTTTTTGACCCATCACAACCTCCCTAGTAGTTCTTTCTATTTCTCTTTCTCTTTCTCTTTAGCAACGAACGGATTTTTTTGACGTTCGAACGCCGTATGGACGCCGTATATACGTCCCGCAAAGACCCGGTTATCCACAGCCTGTTTTACCCCCTAAAAAACGTCCTTATGGTTGCTTCTCTTCCCGTTCCTTATGCACCTCGCGTTCGGCGGCCGCGAAGCTGCGGCCGTCATCCTTCGGATACCGCTTCTGAAGAAATCGGTTTACGCACCACCACTGTGTTGCTGGCAGCGCGCGCAGGACCTCCTTGATCATGTCCTTAGTGGCGATCCGGCCCAGCTTATCCTGGATGAACGTGTCGATCTTCGCGCCGCCCGGGACCTTGCTCTTGCCGACCGCCGGCGTGGACCGATTCAACCAATTCACGGCGAACTTCTTGAAGTTCTTTTTGGGATCGTCGGGATTGGAGATAAGCCAGACGCGCATATGCGCCAGCTCGATGGGGATGTCGATCTTCGAATATGCCGTTTTAAGCTCAGACACCCACGCAGGATCAAGATCTTTGAAAAAGGCCTTCACCTTGTCGGCATAGGAGACGCCGTCGCGCGCCACGGTGCGGCTCGGCGGCGTGTAGATCTCCTGGAACCGGTCCTCCCAGGCCCTGATCACCGCCGGCGGCGGGGCTGGGAAATCGGTCTTGACGGCGATGTTGCCGGTCAGGCGGCTCCACCGGGACACCTTGGGCACGTGGACGTATTCCAGCCCGTCGACCTTGTACACGATGATGAGCCCCTTGTCGGCCAGGATGTCCCGGGCCCGGCGGGCCTCCTCGATCGTGACCTCCTCGTGGTGGGGATAGAAGCTGTCGCGCAGCGTGGCGGGGGATCCTTCGAAGAAACCGAGGTTGTCCCGGTGGGTGATGAAGCCGATCCACATCGGCCAGACGATGAACCCCTTCTTGGGATCCTTGTAGTACGCCCCCAGCTCCTGGACCGCCTCCGCCAGGGCGCGGTTGCGGTGAATCTTCCACGTCACCGGCCGCGTCTCACAATTCCGTGTCGCCATGTGCACCTCGCGATGTTGCCGTTACGGAACGATAAAAAAGGGCCTTCTCCCAGCGGAACGGCCGCCGGGGTAGGCGATCCGCTCCCTTGCGTACCTGTGCGGGTAACTGGAAGAAGACACAAAAAAACCGGCCGGGAAAAATTCCCGTCCGGCGGCCGCCTTGACTTTTTTTCGCTCGCTCTGGTGATCACGGTCCCCGCACCTCTCCGCGTAGTGACGTTGCCACTACGCCGCGATCATGCTTTTTGGTGTGGGGAAAACAATAAAAAATCCCCACACCGTATTGACGTTGTCAATACCAGCGTGAGGATTCCGTAGTGCTATTTACACTACATCAAAACTACATTTTCTCGACGACAAAAGAACTATTATAGGAACTTGATAGTAGGGCGACTTTAGGGCAGTTTGTATGGGTTCTCAGGGCGTTTTCAGGGGTCGGATCGACAAAAAGTATATCTTGGGTGCCCACATATCGGTCACAGGATCGATCAAAATCAAATCAAAAAACAAATCAAAGGGCT
>SDBU01004292.1_pt1 | contig 17577 bp, 16 predicted proteins | sample 2277071 | NCBI WGS metagenome assembly SDBU01 (sample SAMN10397929, study PRJNA504765) | marine sediment metagenome | isolation source: marine sediment core GS08_GC12, 126 cmbsf | place: Arctic Ocean: Gakkel Ridge, Loki's castle | collected 2008 | reverse complement strand
TTTCTCAACTGACACTCACGGTATAAGAAAGAAAGCACATCATCCCGATTGTAATATGCTTTCATCTCTCCCAAGGTAGGGTATCGACCAAAAGTTTTGGGTTGAATAGGTTTCGATACTGGTCTCAATACACCTTCGGTACTCGACCCAAGCTTCGGGCTACTCAACCCGGCGGCTTGCGTATTGAAACCTCGGATAGTTGTCATTTTGCCCTCCTTATGATATGTAGGTCGAGATTCATATCTCGACTTCACTGTCGAGTTCTGAAACTCGACCTACGAGATTTCATAGGAAATCTTCTTGAATTTAGATTGGCATAGTCTTCTTCTCCCATTGATTTTGCGCCCACTGCCTTACCAATCGGGATTTCAAATCGTCAATCTTATAAATCTTTCTACTATCCCTTTGCCCGTATGCGTCCGCCAGAGTTGAAATAGGTATATGAAAATGAGCATACATTCCTTCTGTCTCATCATTCTCAAATCGACGCATTATCTCACTAATCCCGTCAGTTTTCAGATTACCCAACCTCCACCAGGACTTTAATTCTGCGATATTCGAGAAAACATCCAGCTTGGAGGTAACCATAAAAGCTAAGTATTCTGATTGCCAGGCATACGGCTGAGAATCATTGAGCAATTGTGGAAGCAGGTCATTTTCGGCATATCCAAAAACTTCCTCCCTCTTTATTACATATCCAAGAACTTCCTCCCCCTTTGTTAAAGGGGGTTGGGGGGATTTCTCAGCCGACAATATGCCAAAATGAGCTTTTGTTTTCTCCACTAGATAGGCTGGAATCTGTGAAATAACGTCTACGTCTGGTCTCAGGTATTCTATATTCCAGGCCTCTCCATCTGGCCCCGGCGTATGAATGAAAATGTCAAATTCCCCGCCAATATCACGTACGCGTTTCTCGAGGTTCATAGATTCTGCCAAACGCAGAAGGTCATCCAGTTCAGGGATAATCAGCTTTGTCAAGAATAACTGCCACCTGGGTTTGATTCCTACTTCCAACAGACGTTCCGTCGCCACGAGACTATCGCGAAAAGACCCGGGGCGTCGGGTGAAATAATCCGTCGTTTTTTCCATTCCGAAGAAACTTATCTGACAAGATTCGGTACCCTCGCTCACCTTTGTTCCGAGGCGTTTATCTGGGACGCCCACATCGTATGCCCATTTCGCGTAGCTTTCGTCCCTTGCCAGACGCCAAATACTCAACAGTTCAAACCGCGTTGATTTACCGTCGCTTAGTTCTTTTTCAAGCTCATATAGTTCCCGGTAATTCGGCGCGAAATCCGGTTCGCGATACCACGTCATCACGCTAATCGGATTAAAAAACGGTTCTTGTTCCCCCGGATAAACCCATTCTTTAAACTGTTGAACTACCCATCGAAGCGTCTCTTTCGATAAACGCTTGTTTGGTGGACACCCAAGCCAACAATGCCGGCATCTGTTCGGACAACCCGCCATGTCCACAAGGACACCAATCTCTCTGGACCGAAAACTTGGCATTTCCTCTACCTCCTTCATCCTGGTACTGTCGTGCAAAAGAAACCGAGTTCCCTCGTAGGTCGAGATTCACATCTCGACGTTCAATTGTCGAGTATGGAAACTCGACCTACTTTCCGAGAGAACTCGCATCTATAAAATCAAATATGTCAACTGCCAATGCAGAGATACTTGCGGAACCATTTCAACGTCCGCTCCCAGTGGTCTTTTTTGTGGGATTCTTTTCTGAGGGTGTGCCCTGCGCCTTTGTAAAGTACATACTCGACCTTCTTGCCAGCACCCCTTAGGTAGCCGGTATACAGTTCAGCATGGGAGGGTTCATCATTTTCGCCATGGCAGAGCAAGACCGGCGTTTCGACCTTGGCGACGTGACTGGTGGGTGACAACTCGTGATAGACATGTGGGATTTCCCATGGGGTTCCTTGCATTTCCAGTGTCGAAGACGAGTGCCAAGGTCTATTGAGGCTATGTCCGACAATACGAAAGTCATAACTTCCATTAAGTAATACGGCAGCACGAAAGAGGGTCGTCTTTCCGATGGAGTACGCCCCGAGTATCGCGCCATAACTGAAACCGTACACTCCCATTCTGGTCTTGTCACACATCCGTTGAGATGCCAGCCATTCTATGCCGCTCATGGCATCTTTGTAGTCCATTTCTTGTGTCGGTGGCTCAACCCACTGATATTGTTGACTCCCGCGGAAATCCGGTGAAAAGATCTAGAACCCCTCGGCTGCCCATCAATGCCAGTAACGGAAGAAGATTGCAGCCCCGCCCCCAGTTGGTCCTCCATGTAAATCCACAATGGTCGGGTGCTCTGGACTCATGGATTTGCCCAATGGCGGAACGATAACGCCCTGGAGAGCAAATCCATCATAGGATTGCCACTCGACAACTTCCGCGTTAGACAACTCGTAATCGGAAAGTTGGTTGCTGCATTGCGTGACAGCTCTAGACTGTCCAGAATTAAGCGCGATGACGTGGACATCAAGTAGAGATTTCAGTCCGCGATAGACGGTCAGAAGTGTCCGCTCATCCTGACTAACCCCTTTGAGATAAGTCAAACCAGTTCGTTCCGCTACCACCTTTCTTTTTCCCGAAATGGTATCAACACAGACAACATGACTACTGATACCTTTCAAACCGCTACCCCACCCCAGCCCCTCCCCAATGGATAGCATCCACGAAGTAGTCATGGTCCAAAATTCGCACCCGCGTTGAATCTGATTCCATCACAGCACACAAGTTGCGAACGGGATGAATATAGTTATACGGAGAGTATCCCAAGGCAAGTTGCCTACCATCGGGAGACCACTTAGGCATTAGCATCTCATTTTTACCGGGGCCAATTCGGGGTTCCCTCTTTCCAGCTCGGAGGTCAATATCAAAAAGGTACCAATCGAAATCACTTTTATCCTGGCTTTCTTTTGCTGAGACAATCGTCAAACGGTTACCAGACGGATGCCAAGCCAAATGCTCGTAGGATTCACCGACATCTGACTCCGATTGAAAGGTGATTTCGTTCTTTTCCACATCAAGCACAAAAAGAACACAGGCATAGGTCGGGGAAGGCGGCCGTACGACGACTATATCACCTTCATCTCCATTATTGTCTACTTCTTGCCCCCCCAAATCCAGGGGGACTACAAATGCAAGAAAACGGCCATCGTGGGACCATCCGAGGGTACCAGCATCTAATGACCATTCTACACTTCTAACCTTGCCGGTGTTTTCTCCCAACTGTCGTTCGGTTCCATCAAGGCGTCGAAGGAAGATGCCGGAAATCTTTGGTTTTACGAAGATAAGCACGTCTGAGTCGGCAGGCGACCATTTTGGACACCGTCCTTCAAAAGAACCTAATAGATTCCATTTTTCTAAATCAAAGATGTAGATATTTCTCTGATGGGTATACGCAACCCGCTTGCCATCTGACGACAAATCACATTCGTCAACACCAGCATACGGGAATGATACAACTTCATCAATTGTAATCGGTCTTGGCATAGACAAACTCCTTTCTTTTACCGTGTTTGCTTATTTCTCTTTTCTCGCAAGCAAAGCCAGCATTTCAGGCAATTCAGATTTGTGCGGAGATTGCGGCTCTCCTCCCCCTTTGCTAAAGGGGGCTGGGGGGATTTCTGTTTCCAACATCTGTTCTATGCGAAAACCGGCTTCCGCTATCGCATTTACAATGGATGCTCTTTGGGCGAAAATTTTGGTTTATTATCTATTCTGTTCATTTTTATTTTCCCTTTCAACGATAGGAACATAATAGCCTGCTGTTCACTTATTCTTACGCAATTCTTTCCTCTTTCTGGCGATGTACAAGACAGTAAGATACGGTCTTTTAATTTGACTTTGGTAAATTAGAACGCCATAACCCGTAGCCTAGCCCTTTATGGGCGTCGTTTGACCCGCTATGAGCGTTCGTGAACCGGCCTGTCTGCCGTTGGCACAGGCAGGCGGACGGGCATAAAGCCCTAGACTACAGCGCCGGGGAACGAAATCTACCAAAGTCAAGTTAATTACCCCTCCATATTCGTTCTCAATTAGTTCACCAATTCCTTTGAATAGTCGTAATCTCTTACCTTCCTCCAGATTACGATGACCGGAATATGTATTAAGGAGTTTGAGATACTCCGCCGTATTGTAATCTTTTGTCCAAGGGTATTTTTTTACAAAGACCTGCTCAAACAAACCTGTTCCATTGATGTAAGCTTCTGTTGCCCTAATTTCTTCTTCAGTTGACGATTCAGTCCCGTCCTTTTCCCACCCTGGGACAACTTCTTTATATACCCTTTGTACTGCTTGAAAGAAACCTTTATACGGAGTTGGATGAAGATGAGAGAATATGGCTATGTATCCAGTTTCTTTCAAAATGTTCGCCGCTTTAGGATAACCAATCTCTGAGGGTATCCAGTGAAATGCGGTCGCTGACATCATGAGGTCGAAGGCATTCTCCTCAAGTTTCCAATCTTCAAATGATACGTTTTGGATGTGTACCTTTGGGTATTCTCGACACTTTTTTGCAGCTAAGGCGACAAGGCTCGTCCCAACATCCAGGCAAATCATTGAATATCCACGTTTCGCGAAAGGAATTGTAGCTTTCCCTGTCCCGCAACCCACTTCAAGAATTCTTCCGCCTTCGGGAATGGCAGAGATAGAAATAACATCCTCTATCAATTCTGTTGGATATCCAGGACGAACCTCATCATAATCCAACACAACTTGGTCAAAGATGGTACGAAGAGACATACTTTTATTCATATTATTATCCTTTCTGCATTAGGGAGTTAATCTCTGTAACCATCTCCAATCCCCGTTTCGCCCATCTGCGCACTTTAACATTTGGGTCTGAAAGACTGTTTTGAAGGACCTGCTCCGATTCAGGATGGTCTATGCAGCCCAAAGCTTTGACGGCTTCCTTTCGCACTACCTGATTTTTGTCGTTGGCCATTTCGAGCAAGTGTTCGATAGCCTGTGGCTCATCATACCACGCCAACATTCGGGAAGCGCGCTTACGTTGTTTATGTTCTCTGCTATGGCTCATTTTTAGGATTTGTTCGATAGATGGAGTCCCCGATAGACGGTTGAGGATGTTTGATGCCTTTTTTCGATTTTCCGAGTCATCATCTTCCAACATCTTTTCCAAAAAAGGTTTGCTCGCGCCGCCTATTCGTTCAAGGGCTTTGTCGATGAGCAACGAACTCCACGTTGATTGAAATTTTGTCTTGAGCGCTTCGACTAAAAATGGAATAGTCGGCTCGCCATGTTTCACGCAGAAATCAACGAAACTCCCGTTAGCCATATCATCTGGTTGCATCTCCAACAACTTTGGCAGTGCATCAAGATTGCCGAAACGGAACATCCCCTCCGCCGCAAACCATCGGACATCGGCGTCCTCATCCGTCAACGCTTCGCACAAGGCAGGGAACGATGAATCATCTTCCATAAGCATGAGCGCCCATGCAGTGATACGTCTGGTGAGAGCATCGTCACTTTTGAGCATCTCAATAGTTTGTTCTACTGAAAGGCTAGTTTCTGAACTCGGCTTTCGTACTCCAACCAGAACTGATTCCCATCGTTCCGGCTCAATAGATTTTATCGATTGATGTGAAATTGGCGGATAGATTTTAATCTGTTCATCGTAAGGTTTCATCAATTCTTTTAGAAGCGCATCAGCTTTGTCGTAAGCATCTTTTGGAACGGTGCGCCAAAAATCCCGCACCTTTGCTAAATGGATACTGGCATGCCAAGGACGGAAATCTTCGAGTTCTTCGCGCAAGAGCGGATAGTTGAGCAATCCTGTATCTTCGTTTATGCTGTAGGGCATATTTGTGCCTGGCGGACAATGGCGGTCATGTTCGTTGTATTTCTGGTTGGCACGTTTGTTGAGAAAAACCATCAGCCGATGATAGACAGCCCTATGCTTATCTTTCAAAAATATTCCGCGAAATGTTTGAGGAAAAACTTCTGCGGGGATAATCAGATGCAAGCTGTGATGCCCCGTGTATTTCAGCCAGTAATGAACGCCAAAATGTTCCAAAATATCCATCACTGGGAGCATCGCTTCGAAGCATTCTTGCCACAGAAACGAGTCCTTTTCGATGACAAAATCGTAGCCCCATAGCGTTTCCTCATCCCAAGAATAAGCTGGATGGTGTCTCTCCCAATTGATGCGAAAGTAGGGATAATCTTTTCGTTCAGGACGTTTTTCCATTAGACCCAGCCGCTTCATTATCATCGAATGTAATTCTTGCTGATTTTCTGTATAAAACCAACGACTTTTTGCATATCCGGGCACAAATCTCACATGCCAGCGTTGCATTGCCTGTAAAAGCTCATTCAGAGTCTCGTCTCTGGAGTAATAATCTCGAATCTTGATGATAGATGGTCGGCGTCCTGGATTGATTTGATTTATGGATGACATATTTTTTCTCCTTGATAATTTTTTCTCCTTGATATTGCCGAAGCTCATCTATATAGCGGTAAAACAATTTTCAGGGCGAACCTGTGTTGCGTTTTTTCGGCGTTTGGGTCTCCGTAGATGAAGAACACATCCATCCCTTTTTGCACTGCTTGCCTGAACATCAGATTTACATTTCTATTCTTCCCACGCGATACTATTCTTAGGCCTAATCCACGTTCATCGCTAATAGTGTAGTTTGAGAAGAAGACAATCTGCCAATCGGGGAGTTCCGGCTGACTGCTCAAGTACATGTGTTGGAGGTTCAATCTGAATGTCCAGTCATCAGTTATATCAAATCCCTGACTCAAGTTTGTATAAACATAATCTCCGCCGGCTCTTCTGCCCAATCTCAGGGAAACACTTCCGCTACGATATAAATTGCTTCCGAGCCAAAATATTCCTAGTCTGCCAGTCCTATCGCGGTTTAATTTTTTCTGGTTGTCCATCCTGTCCGAAACAGAAAAACCTAGATTACAGCCTGTTTCTCCCTTCGTCCAGGTTCCTGCACTGATTGAAAGTCCTTGATAGAATAAACTGTCATCATGGTGTTCATATCTGTTCCCACTCAGGTTGATGTTCCAGCCTTGAATAGTTCCTTTTTCAAATTCGTCGTGAAATCCAATGTTTGCCCATCCTCCAACTTTGTCAATTTCAGAGACAAATCCGTCCAAAGCGTTATATTCCACCCCGATGTCTTCGTATCCTGCAGAGGCGGAGATGGTTCTGGGAGCGCCCCTGGTGGAAAACCCCACTGCCTTTATGCTGCCATCGCCTCCCGTCTCTTCAGTATGACTTCTGGTCAACCCAAAGTTACAATCGTAATTTCGTTTCTCTCCTCTTTTCGCCAACCAGCCGGATAATCGGGCAGCATGGTTGCCTTTGTCATCGTTCGCTCTTGATACGAAATGTGCATCCCATCCGCCCTTGTTACCAAACCTTTGACCGAATTTACCGGTTAAGTGATTGACTTCTTCGACATCCAAAACGTCAAGGACACCAATTCTGAAATTTCCAGCCTCTCCGAAAAATTTCGCTCCAGTGTCTATCTCCCCAATCCTTCTGCTGTAGAAAAGCGAATCCGACGCCATATAATCTCTGCCCTCCTGGAAAAAGGGACGTCTGTCCGGATACCAGATTGGCGAATATGAGAAATCTATGCTTTCCACCTGTTGCTCGATGTTCTTGAAGTCAGGATAAACTGTGGCTACTCCGATTAAGTTAGAAGTTAAGCGATACTTCAAATCTAAGCCCGCCTGAAAATCCCTTCTCTTTCCTTTGCTCTTTTCTGCCTGGGAATAGCCCATGATGAAAGGGCGCGGTCTGATTTCTGGAGGACGCAGTCCCGTCCAATCATAGAATAGGCTAGTATTAAAGTTCGGTCCGACGTTCGGACAAACCCACATCAGCCCGCTTCTGGGATGTCTGCGGACAAATGCTATCCCCATCGAAGTTTGGTTTTTGTGATATTTCAGCATTGAAAAAGGGATTTCCATCTCTGCTGTCCAGCCGTCAGGTTGGAGTTTTGCGGCACCTTTCCAGTCGCCCCTCCATTCGATTTTTGCGGCTGTTCCGCCGGCGATTTTCTCCGTTTGAGTGCCTCTCGCTGTCACGTCAAACCATGAAATCTGCCCATCTTTATATAAATCGAAATCCACTCCGACGAAATCATCACCCCAGACGTCTCCACCGCGTTTCCTTTGCTGACAGCGGATGGTTTCCGGTTTTGAATCTACGCACTTAAAGGCGACATAGATATTTCTTTCATCATAAGCTATCCATGCTGTAGTCGGCTCGCTAGCAAGGATATCCTTTGACGCATCGTAAAAAACATTTACACTGGGAGCGTTCTTCCAGCAACTGTCATCCAACTCACCATCAATGATAGGCGGAACAGAAAGGTACACCGCTGGTATTATAGATTGTTCAGTTGCATGCGATAAAAGAGCCAGAAACAGGAATGGTAAAGCAGCGCAAGTTACATATTTTCCCATTGACCATTCTCCTTATGTGAATTACGAATTACGAGTTACGAATTACGAATTAGGATAAGCTCATATCCTCTACATTTGCGGAATCCAAAATGTAAAGTTTATTCTTCAAAACTACCTAAGCATCTTTCAAAAAAGATTGTAAAGTTTTGGCTAACGGATTAACCGCTGACGGATAATCCGTTAGCAAGAAATCCGCTAGCCAAAAAAATTGACAGACATTTCTAAAACTTGCTTATAAACTGGATTTAGCTTTTCGTCGCAGAAGTCCTGTTTGCTTCGTTCCTCGCAACTTCGACTTTAGGCACTATTTCCCCCCCCTTTGGGGGGGTTGGGGGGGGGTTAGCTACACTTTAGACACTTTAGGCACTTTCTTTACCTGATATCTCCCTCTATGAGCTTAACCAACACATCCTCGAATTTCATGACATGCGTATTCAACGAGGTAATGCCGCATCCCGATTTCACCATCTCGCTGACCAACCAGGCAAGCGTATCGCGGCTGTCCTCAACGACGAGGTCGAGTTCTATGTGTCTTCCACGATTTAATAATTTATGTTCCAAAATGCCGCGTCGCTGGAACAAATCATCCGGGAGCGGGTTATCATTTGACGGAACGTAATTTATCCTGATGTTTTCTGCCTTCCTTACCATTCGGCGAAGGTTATCCACCGAATCTTTGGCGATGATTTTTCCTTCGTCGATGACGACAACTTCGTCACAAATTTCCTCAATGTCCTCGGATTGATGAGTCGCCAGAAGCAGGACAAAATTATCCTGACGCATCTTGTATTTCACAAAATCTCGAAGGTAGCGTTGAGCAAAGACATCCAATCCGATGAACGGCTCATCCAATAATAACAATGACTTGCCACGCGCACGGTACAACAGGATTGCTGCCATCACTTGAATTTTTACCCGCATTCCCTGGCTGTAGCGCGCAGCGCGGTCATCAAGTCTATCGTAGATGTCAATCTCCTTCGCTAACTCATCGATCTGGTCTGCGATTTGCGCTGGAGGCACATGGTGCATAATCATGAACTTCTCGATATTTTGCCGTCCCGTAAATGCCCATGTTATCGCGTCCAGCCACCCGAATATCAGAATAACATACTTTCGAATTTCATAAAGAGCATTGCTGTAATCATACCCAAAACAGCGCACAATGCCACTATCCTGCGGAAATATACCTCCCAGAATCGACAACATGGTAGTTTTGCCAGAACCATTCTTGCCGAACAATCCGACAACTTGCCCCGGCTCTACGGAGAAACTAACATTGTCAAGAGCGGTGATAGACGTCACCGTGCGAGTGCCGATGATACTGAACGTTTCTCCGAGAAAAAACTTTGTAAGATTCCTAAAGCCAAGTAGATGATTCTCTTCCTTATCCTGCAACTTTTTGACGACTTTATAAGATTTGCTGACGTTCTCAAGTTCCAGAGCTTTCATAAATTCACCTGCAAATTTTAGGTTTTATATTGTATATTAACCCAGTGAATACAATTAAACTTCAGAAAGTTTTCCGCAGAATTTCTAAATACTGATTTTCTTATTGACTTCTCAGGTTCCCTCTGCTAAAATAACATCTACAAACTCAATCAAGATGCACTTGTTATCAGCGCAAGAGAAATGGATAGGAAGGAGAGACGACGATATGGCAGGAAATAAAAGGGACCCTCTCCCGAAGCCTGGTGCTTCGATAGAAGAAATAGCAGAATTTTGGGATACTCATAGTTTGGCAGATTATTGGGATACAACGAAAGAAGTGGAGTTTGACGTTGACATTACCAAGGAACCACGATGGATTGAAATGGAGGAAGAGATTGCAAAAAAAGTATACGAAGTGGCGAATCGGAAGAATATTTCCGTTCAGATTCTTGTAAATTCATGGCTGAAAGAGAAACTAAATTTTCTATCATCTGAAGTATGAGCCAGGCAACGATTTTACTGGTTGATGATGAACCAGAAATCGTCGAGCAATCTGAGGGGCTGTCTGAAAAGCTCGTCATTGTCATTGCGAGGAAGCGACGCGACTAAAGCAATCTCATATTTGACTCTTACAATAAGAGATTGCTTCGTCGTTCCGCTAACGCTCCACTTCTCGCAATGACACTTTTCAGACACGCTCTTAGTAAACTGCTGAACGAAGCGAACAGAGAGCGTCTACTATGCCTCATCACATTACTTTAGCGTGACCATCCTTTTTGTGAATACCTCGTTCCCAGACTGGAGTTGGTAGATATAGACGCCGCTTGCTACTCGCTCGCCTTGTTCGTTCCTGCCGTTCCAGTAGGCGGCGGTGTGTTTGGAGGTGTAATAGCCTGCACTTAGGTTTTCGAGATTTAGCTCCTTAACCGGTCTACCTGTTAGGTCATAGATACGAACTGTAACATCGGCGTCTTTTGAAAGTTTAAACGGTATCCACGTTTCAGGATTGAACGGATTGGGGTAGTTCTGCAACAGGACCGTCTCATTCGGTATTACTCTGACGAGACCTTCCTCGACTTTCACGCCCCAGTCCATAAACAAATCTGCCCTCTCGACTTTTATCTCACTCTCACCCTCGCCTACTAACTTCATTTTTACCTCGAAGAGCGTCCCGCCACCTTTCATTGGGACGGGATGGAAACCATCCTCTACGCTAGCAAATGCTATTCTCACGGTTCCTTCTTCCTCCACGCTTGCTTTCCAGTATGTTCCCGAACTCAGTGCTCCAGCAAGAACGTTTTCTGCTTTCAGAACACTCGGGTCATATCTCAGTATTAATCCTCCTGTAAACAACCCGTTTGCGTCCTCGACCAGAATAGGCAGGCGAATCTCATCCCCAAGATGAGCTTTGACTTCGGGTATTCGGAGTTCGAACGGATGGGGCGAAGATGAAACCTCAACATTGGTCGGAGCAGGTAAATGGTCGATAAGCCCAACGACGAACTGCATTATAAGTGCCGCGTCATAAGCCGTGATGGTGCCATTTCCTGAAACATCTCCAATTTTGGGTGGAGGCCAAGCACCCACAAGCGGCATGATGCCGGCATCTCCGTGAAGTGTCCCATGATTGCCGTTTGGTGACAGGTCTCTTGCTGTGCCGTCATCGAAATTCCAGTAGCCGACTAAGCCGGGTTCATCGCCTTGAAGCGTTGTGTTCATTGTCGTCTGGATTTCCTCTTGCGTGCGTGCGACGTTCCAAATGCGGACTTCGTCGATGAGACCATTGAGAAATTTCTCCCGCTCGCCTGAAGCATGAGAATAAGCACCGATTGTTGGATGTCCGGGTGCTTGATGCAAGGTTGCCTCTGTATTTGCTGAACCTATCAACTCACCGTTGACAAATAAGCTAACTTGAGCATTGGACCAGACTCCCGCGACATGATACCATTTTCCGATTTTTATAGGAAAAGCAGGGGGACTATGCCACTGTAAATCTTCTTCGGTTTTGACTCCAAAATGAATACTTTCATTAATATAGCTAAGACCGACTTCTCCATCAACACCATCATAAAAGATATCTGATTGTTCAGAAACAATTCCACTCGCTTGAACCCAAACCTCTACAGTAATAGCAAAAAACAGCCCGTCTACTAAGTTATCTCCCAAATCCACATAATCCCCGTCCCCATCCAAACTCAGCGCATGGGGACCTTCAATATCTGGAATGATGATTGGCACCCCAATTACCTTCACCCCTCGACCTTTCAATTCGGGAACAAGGGTTTTCAGAGATTCAACATTTAGTGGATTCTCCGCAAGGTCAATCCAATCGCCTTCTCCGATTCCCGGATTTTTCACAAGGGAACTTATGTCACTTATCTGGTTGTTTGAAAGACCTAATCGCTGCAATTTGGTTAGGCCGTTCAGCGGGCTGATGTCTGTTACCTGATTACCGACTAACTCCAGGAACCACAAGTTAGTCAGTTTGCTTAACGGGTTAATATCGACTATATTGTTGTTACCTAAATGCAGGTCTTGCAGATTGGTTAGGTTATCAAGCGGACCGATATTTGTTATCAGGTTGTCCCCTAGCCTCAACACCTGCAAGTTAGTCAGATTACTCAATGGGCTGATGTCTGTTATTTGGAGTCCCCACAAATTTAGTGCTTGCAGATTGGTGAGATTCGACAGTGGTGTGAAGTCGCTTATAGGGTTCCAATCCAACCACAGCTCCTGGAGGTTAGTCAGACTACTCAACGGGCGAATGTCGCTGATTTGATTATCCCGCAAATTCAACCACTGCAGGTTAGTCAGTTCGCTCAATGGACTGAAGTCACTTATCTGGTTGCCGCTCAATGATAGCCCCCACAGGTTGGTCAGCCCTATCAATGGGCCAATGTCACTTATCTGGTTGCTGCTCAAACCCAGCCACTGCAGGTTTGTCAAGATGCTCAGAGGAGTTATGTCACTTATTTGGTTGTGGTCCGACCACAGCGTCTGCAGGTTTGTCAAGTTGCTCAGAAGACTGATATCCGTTATCTGGTTTCCACGCAAATCCAGCCACTCCAGATTGATACAATACTCGATACCAGTGAGGTCGATTATACCTCGCTCCGAAGCATCAAGCTCCGTTAACCCCGCCAAATCCTCTTCGGTTATCGCTCCTTCCTGTTTGTTCAACGCCTCACGTATTGCCGCCTCAAGGTTCGGGTCAGGGAAGGTTACCTCTTCGCCGTGAACCAGGCTGATAAAGCTCAACGACATCAGGATAAAAAAGCATAATAAAAAACTCACATTCCTTTCCATTTTGAGACCTCCTTGAAATTTTTACTTATCTACTTTGTTTAGCTAACGGATTAAAAAAGAAAAAATCCGTTAGCAGTTAATCCGTTAGCTCAATTTATCAAATTCGTTGTCATATTGCAATTTTCTAACCGGACATTACTGCATTTCACTGCAAAAGCGCAAAGAACGCAAAGGTTCTTCTACTTTGCGCCCTCTGCATCTTTGCGGTTCCAAAATATGAAATTTAACAATCAAAATTACCTGAATGTAGGAATTCGGCGGTGCGGTCAGGTAGGAGAGCTAACCCTACGTCACACCGATGCTATATAATTCCATGGGGTTATCACGTAACATCATCCGGGCGAGGTCTAAAGCCATCTCTTTGCTCAAGAAGTCGCGCTGTACCTTTTTGGCTAACACATCCGCAAGGCATGCCCTTGCCATGACCAGATGACCGTAGATGAACTCGGGGAAACCGACGTCAGAACCAAAACCCAAAAGCCGTTCAGCAGGCACAAGGTCAATCCATTCGCTTAGAATCTGCCGGCTGCCAGCCATTGTGATGACGTACATCCAGCACATATTGAGCCAAACGTTCGGGTAGTGTTTTCCCAACATTCCTATCTCGCGGCTGTAAGGGTAGCCAGCATGGAACAGGTCGAATCGCGTGTTACGATGTGTGCTAATTAAGGGTATCAAAAGCAGCGGGTCAGAATCAGGGATGTTGCCCCAGTTCGTCTGAACGCCTGTGTGAATCTGAAACACCAAATCCAAATCTCCGGCAATCCCTGCCAGGAAGAAAATGATATGGTCCTGAAGCTGTTTGACCTCTCCAGGTTCCAGCTTTTCATCCGATAATGCTTTTGAGAATATTCGTTCAGCGGTCTCCTCCGATACATTCTCCGACGCTAATGTACGACCATAGGCGTGAGCGAGCTTAATCCCGACTGAACCCTGTTTCTGATACTCCTCTACAAGGTCAACTAGCCCTTGTTTGAGGGATTTTAAATCGTTGAACGAGCGGTTGAGATGTCCTTCCAGGGATTCACGGGTGGAAGCTTGATGGAGTTGCAGAGCAGATTCCATTCGCAAAGTGGCGGTGAAATATTCCGGTTCCCAATCCTCAAACCAGGGGATATTCCGCACCTGTGTTTCTAAATTACAGACATCACAGGTCACATGGTTATACCAGTTCGGGTCAGAGGTTTTAAGCTTAATCTGCTCGTTGACTTTACGCCAGTTGTCATCGCTAAGTTCATCATCCTCCAAACCGAAAAGCCCCTGATATACGACTACGTTGTGTCGCCAATAGGAGACATTCCGCGAGCGAGAAAGCACTTCTTTTAGAATCTCCCATCTTTCCTCGTCGGATGAAGCATCAGCGTAAAGCTGGCCGGAGCCTTTACCTGCCACGCTCTGGATATCCCTCTCGAAGTAAGCCATCACGTTGAACAGGGTTTTCCCGTCCGATTTGTAATAATCTCGTTTCAGTTGTGTGTGCGAGTGGCAGTCCACTGTCCGAATGGACTCCATCTCATGCAAAAGTTCATTCCTTAATTCGTTTTTCATTTTTTACTCCTTTTCTAGTATTGTTGGTATAAGCACTCGAAATTGTTCCGGCAGGTAGCCGAAATATACCGCTGTGATAAGATTTTTGTCACGAACACATTTTCCCTCTACATAAATGCCGCCGGCGTTAGTCACATCAACAGCCATGTCGGATGGACAGGTTATCCGTCGTCCTTTGACAACGCCAGCAGAGACGAGAATCCACTGGGCGTGGCAGATTGCTGCGACGATAATATTATTTTCCATCGCGTTGCGTACAAGGTCGAGCGTAGGTCGGTGGACTCGGAGTTCCAGTGGGCTGAATATGCCTCCGGGCAGATAAAGTACATCAAGTTTCAGGTCTGCCAAGTGTTCTACTGAGTGTGTGACTTGTGCGGGCAAGCCGTCTTTCCCGTGTCGCCCCTCGCCGTAGACGGTACCCAATTTGGGCCCGGCGACAACCACCTCCGCCCCTTCTTCCTTGAACCGATAGTAAGGAAACCATAGCTCATGCTCGTGGTATCCGTTGGCGATAATGATAGCGATTTTGCATCCTTCAAGTCTCATCTTGATTCCTTTCTATTGGCAAATTGCAAAAAACAAGGAGGTATTAGCGCGGTTATCCCGATTTTTGTATTTCAAAATTTATGCAATAATCAGGAATTCTAAAAGAGAACTACTAGCGATATCCACCTTCTCAGCACTGTCACAGGAAAAAGTTAATCCGAATCAATTCTAAAACCTCATCAAGTGTGATAGCCGCGACAGGGAAACGCGGCACAGAAGGCAGTTCCATCGCGTAAGACAGCCAACCGGTAGCATGTAAATGATAGAGCGGATGGGTTTCAGACTCCCCCACATCGGGGTGGAAATCGTAGCGGAAGAACGAGTTATCAGAAGGACGTTGATAGTGATAACTGTATTCCAGATGACAGATAGTTGGTTCCGCGGCATTTTCTGTGGGATAATCATACTGGAATATTTGTTTTATGAGAAGGAAAGAGCCATCCAAGAAGATCATTCCTGTTGGTGAAGATTGAGGTGTCAGGTATTGAAACATGCTCTGAGAAGGGACATAGAAGGCCCCGATGGCATCATCCGTGATATGTGTAGTCAACGGGTCCAGCCGTTGCGTCATGAAATAGTATTCTTGAATATGCAAAGTTTGTCTGCGTATCCATCTAGCAATCTCATGCCTTTTCTTCGATGGTTTCGATACGCTTCGCACTCAACCCGGCGCCTCTGATTCGTCTTCGCATGGTTGAAGGTGATGATTCCCCCTCCCTCTTCAAGTATCCTATCCAATTCCTCAATATCAATACCATGTTCTCGGAGCATACGGTCAATTTCTTCGTCAGGTAGTTCCCAAAGGTAGGCACTTCGAGTTCCAGGTTTAATCGCAGGAGTCATTATTCGCGGCTTGGGTTTTTCGTCAGATTTTCTAATTGCTTCCACGTTGGTTCACCTCTTTAAAAATGTTGTCTAAAGACCCGGTGTTGGTTTTCTTTTCTGCGGTGAAGTTAAAAACGAAAACCGTAGGTTGGGTCAAGCCCGCCAAAAATGCGCATCATCCCGTCAATCGCTTCCATTTATTCATTTTCGGTGACAGCCATACGGTTTTCGACAGCATCAGCAGCTTCCATCTGAGCTTGTTTGTCTTCAAGATACCGCCTCAAGTTTGCTTGCAACCGTGACTTCCGCCCGGCTATCATTAAATTCCGCAGAGCATCACGCACCATTTCGCTTTTGCTAGCATAGCCATGAGTTTGCTGAAAACGTTCCACTTCGTCGGCAAATGTGTCATCCAGTTTAACGGTAAGTGTCTTCATTGTCTCACCTTCAATATGATTGTGGAAAATACCAAATGGTATTATATCATTAAAAATTCGCTCTGTCAAACCTAACAAGAAATATCTTGAAGTTCTTACCACGGTACTGAATAGCTTGCCTTATAGTTCGAGTCCTTGCAGAGGCGCTGAGGAGGGCACCCCCACCTGTAATTCTTCACGACCATCGCCATTTATCTCATTCAATATCAAGTTCGTCGATGCTATCAGCACTCAAAGCACATCGGAAAAGTGCGGTCAATCTATCCACATCTTGAATGCTGCGGATTTTATCATTCGTCTTTGGGCTGATGCTTAGAAAACGAAACCGTATCAATTCAATTAGGTATTCCTGCTTAGTTTGAATTATACCCTTTTCCACACCTTCTTCGATTAATGCTTGTGCTATTGTTCTTCCCATTTTACTTGTCTCCCCGAACGGAGAACGGAGGACGGATTTCCGACATCCAACATCCGTTTTCCGACTTCCGTTTTCCGTATTCCGAGTTCCTACCACGGTACCGAATAGCTTGCCTTATAGTTCGAATCGTTGCCGAGAGGATTTTTGCGGGGACGATAGGTGCATCCTTCCGGCGCGTGTCTATCCTGTGTGTAAATCCAGATTTCGTTTTTGTCCCACGTCAAAATCTCCTCTCGCCCATCACCAGTGACATCAAGCGCGCGGGCGCACAGGTAGGGATGGCCATCATCGGGGAATAGAACCACTGGGCGACCAAATCCATCCAGCATCCCTCCCTCTTTCGGATGCGTAGACATGAGAATAAGTTCCGTGCCATCTCCGACCCAGTTCACCGGCGCTAGTGGACTTGCGTAGTGGATAGGTTCCCACTGGCGCAGTAGATTGAGTTTGGCATCAAATAATCCCATAATTCCAGGTTCCCCCCAGAAATTGATAGTACAAAACATCAATCCTGGTAGGTCTGCTCGGAAGCGTCCGATGGCGAGTTTCTGCATGTGCCCATATTCCTGGCGCATGCGGATGTTGCCTTCGAGGTCTGCC
>SDBU01004291.1_pt1 | contig 17583 bp, 17 predicted proteins | sample 2277071 | NCBI WGS metagenome assembly SDBU01 (sample SAMN10397929, study PRJNA504765) | marine sediment metagenome | isolation source: marine sediment core GS08_GC12, 126 cmbsf | place: Arctic Ocean: Gakkel Ridge, Loki's castle | collected 2008 | reverse complement strand
AGAGTCATTATTAAACTTGTCAAAGCTTGTTGATGAGGGTGAAAAGTATGGCATACCAGTAATGGCAGTTACCGCTGTGGGTAAGGAACTGGAAAAACGGGATGCCCGCTACCTGGCTCTATCTTCTCGCATCGCTGCTGAGTTGGGGGCACGTGTGGTGAAAACCTACTGGTGCGAGAACTTTGATAAGGTGGTGCGGGGCTGTCCTGTTCCCGTGATTATGGCCGGCGGGCCCCAGGTTGATACCGAGCTTGAGGTGTTTGAGTTTGTCTATGACGGCATGCAAAAGGGTGCTATAGGAGTGAACCTGGGAAGGAACATCTGGCAGAATGATTTCCCGGTAGCGATGATTAAGGCAATACGTGCCATTATTCACCAAAATGCAACCCCAAAAGAGGCTCAAGAGTTATATGATAGCGAGAAACAGAAGTAATAGAATGCGTGTCGCCATGTGGTATAGCAACCGAGATGTGCGGGTAGAGGAAATGCCGACCCCGCAAATCGGTTCCGGTGAGCTGCTGGTGCGTGTAGAGGCTTGTGGTATCTGCGGTAGTGATGTCATGGAATGGTACCGCCTTGACCGGGCTCCTCTGGTACTGGGGCATGAAATCGGCGGCCAGATTGTGGCTGTGGGGGATGGAGTGGAGCGCTACAAAGAGGGTGACCGGGTATCAGCGGCGCATCACGTCCCCTGCAACACATGTCATTATTGCCTGGGTGGTCATCACACCGCTTGCGATACCCTCCGCCGGACGAATTTTGACCCCGGTGGTTTTGCTGAATATGTTCGGTTGCCAGCCATCAATGTAGACCGCGGGGTGTTCCTGCTGCCTGACGAAGTATCATTTGAAGAAGCAACGTTTATCGAGCCTTTGGCCTGCGTGTTGCGTGGGCAACGGCTGGCGCACATGCAGCCAGGCAACAGCGTGCTTGTCATCGGCAGTGGCATTGCCGGGCTGCTCCATATCCAGCTAGCCCGCATCCTGGGGGCAGGGCGGGTAGTAGCAACAGACATCATTGACTACCGGCTACAGGCAGCTCGCCGGTTTGGGGCTGATGCTGTGCTCCAGGCTGATGAGGACTTGCCCACTTGGCTGCGCCAGGTCAACCAAGGTCGCCTAGCTGACCTGGTGATAGTATGCACCGGCGCCACATCAGCCATTACCCAAGCTTTGCAATCCGTGGAACGCGGGGGCACTGTTCTCTTCTTTGCCCCAACAAATCCCGAGATTACCATTCCAATTTCAATAAATGAGCTTTTTTGGCGCAACGAGGTAACACTTACCACCTCCTATGCTGGCAGCCCAGCTGATTATGCCACGGCGCTTGAACTAGTTCGGGCTCACAGTGTGCCTGTGTGCGAGATGATTACCCATCGCTTAGGTCTGGCAGAGACAGGTCTAGGCTTCCAGCTCGTCGCTGACGCCCAGAATTCCATTAAAGTGATTATCCAACCTCAGAGGTAGCAAACATCCTAAGAGCCTGCTTGGAATCAGAGAAGGTAACGTTAGAACGAGCCAACCTTTTGCTCAAATGAGAGGCGTGTTCCTTGCATATTATCTTGCGGCAAAACAAGACAGGAATAGACGCAGAGCTGAAGCAACAAAGGCTAGAAAAGAGATTCAGATTAAGAAGTAAACTATCTTTTAGCTGGACTAACTTGCAAAGACCTTAATAAGCAAATGACTTGGCAGCTTTCCTCTAATGTAGTAGTACAGTTATGGGCTTCCTCAAGTAGTTGGCCAATAGCAAAGCTACCATGACCACGAACCATAACAATCCGGCATTGCTTTAATGCCTGAGTAATCATATCAGCCAGACCCCCTAGTGTTACTTTCATATGCCAACCAAGGACTGGAACCCGGTCCATTATGGATAAACCTTCAACATCACTGGGCACAATCTCGGTCTCGGTCAATGATAGGGCAATGGCATGGGGTGGATGGGCGTGGACAATGGCTAGGGCCGGGGTTTGCTGATAAATAGCGCGGTGAACCTTTAGTTCAGTCGAGGCCAGAGGTGTTGACCGGTCATTTTTACTTACTCCAGTCTCGATTAAGTCGTTTTCCTCCAGACTACCAAGCCGGCTGCCCCGGCGGGTGATGATGATGCGGTCTCCCAATCTAATACTCAAATTCCCGCTGGTAGCGGAGACAAGTCCTCTGGTGAAGAGGCCGTGTCCTACACTCTGGAATTGAGATAGAATCATGATTTTCCTTTGATTTAAGGCTACGTTAATTTAATACCTAATAACGCCAGAAAATCAAGTCAAGTCGTGAGGTTACTGGCATCATCTATCGCGTCTTCTCTAAAACCAGAGGCTATTCGCTGCTGGCTTCTTCGGGCTCGGCTTCAGCCGGAGATAAGCCTTGAGCCTGATTCAACTTTTTTATCAATCGTGATTTGCGGTGGGCAGCATTGTTGGCGTGGAGAATACCTTTCTCGGCCGCTTTGTCCAGAGAAGTAATAGCCTCTGCTACCGCACGCTGCGCTAACTCCAGTTCGCCGGAGAAAATGAGTCCCTCCGCCTTAGTTATCAAGGTCTTGCATCGGCTGCGAACCGACTTGTTGCGCAACTGCCTTCTCTGGCCTGCCCTCGCCTGTTTTTGAGCTGATTTAATCGCTGGCAACATCTACCTCCCTTAGATTGTTGAGGACTCTCTCCTTTGTCAGGCTGGGGAGCTGGCCTTTTTGGCCACCTCGTCCCCGAGCCGGGTAACACTGATTACGTCACGGATTCCCTCAATTTTTGAGAGTAGTCGACTTAGCTGAGCCAACCCTGCTGTCTCCAGGGTAAGCTCTACGGTAAAACATTCAGCAGCGGTGGAGTCACCATTCTGTGTGGAGTTCACCGCGGTGATATTGACCTTTTCCTCAGCCACAAGGGTAGTGATGTCACGCATCAGCCCGACACGGTCCCAGGCCTCAATCTGTATCCTGACGGGATACAGCGCATCAACCCTCTCCCACTCCACCGGAATTAATCTTTCTTTCTCGTCTTCGTGAATCACATTATAGCAATCCTGGCGATGGACAGTCACCCCCTGGCTCCGGGTAACATAACCGATAATCCTGTCGCCAGGCACCGGACGGCAGCACTGGCCTAAGTGGGTGAGCATGTTATCAACTCCCAGTACCTTAACTGGTGACGCTGGTGACTTGAGTGGAGTAACTTCAGTGGTTACCTTGGGTTGTTCCTGCTGGGCACCTAGCTTTACTGCAATCTGGTGAGTGGTAATGCCCCCGTAACCGATGGCAAAGAGAAAGTCATCCAGGTTGTTATATTTGAACAGCTTGGCCAGTTCTTCCCGGTCACGGAGTTTCATCCCCAGGCGCCTTAGTTCCTTGTCCAGAAGCTCCCGTCCGCGCTCAATATTCTCCGTTCGCTCCTGCTTCTTAAACCATTGTCGTATCTTTTCTCTAGCGTGTGACGTTTTGATGTAGCCAAGAGGGGGACGCAGCCAATCTCGACTGGGCCCTTTGGGCTTCTTGGTTGACATAATCTCAACGACGTCACCATTCTTGAGTTGATAGCTGAATGGCATCAGGCGGCCATTTACCTTGGCCCCGATGCAGCGATGCCCTAGCTCGGTGTGAACCCGGTAGGCGAAGTCAAGAGGAGTAGCGCCCTTGGGCAAGTCCTTTATCTCTCCCTTGGGGGTATAGACAAAGACCTGGTCAATAAAGATATCAGTCTTGACCGATTCCAGGAACTCTTCAGCCCCGCTGAATTCCCGGTGCCAGTCGATTAGCTGGCGCAGCCAGCCTATCCTTTCCTCGAAGTGCATATCCTTGGTGGCACCCTCTTTATACCGCCAGTGAGCGGCTACCCCGTATTCCACGATGTAGTGCATTTCGCGAGTTCTAATCTGTACTTCCAGGGGGGTGGTGCCCAGGCACATTACCGATGTATGCAGAGATTGATACCCGTTTGGTCTGGGGTTAGCAATAAAATCGTCAAACGCCTCAGGCAAGGGGCGCCACAAACTGTGGATGACACCTACCGCGCTGTAACAATCGGGGACGGTATCCACCAGTATGCGCAGGGCGAGAAGGTCATGGATATCGTTAAAGTCTTTCCCCAGGTTGGCATATCTTTCCATTTTCTGGTGTACGCTGTAGATGTGTTTGGGCCTGCCCGAAATATCAGCGTTTAGCCCTACCTTGTCAAACTCCTCTCGCAAAATCTGAATTACCCGGGCGATGAACCTCTCCCGTTCCGTGCGCCGGGCAGCCACCAGGTCTACAATCTGCCGATACTTAGCTGGTTCCAGGTGACGAAAGGATAAATCTTCTAACTGCCACTTTAGCTCCCAAATCCCCAGGCGATGAGCCAGAGGAGCATATATCTCCAGGGTCTCCTGAGCAATCCGGTGCTGTTTTTCTGGCGACAGGGCACCCAGAGTGTGCATATTGTGCAGTCGGTCAGCTAGCTTGATAAACACCACGCGCAGGTCTTCTGCCATTCCCACCAGCATCTTTCTCAGGTTCTCTACCTGCGATTCACTGGTCGCTATCTCTACTGAAGCCTGCTCGGAGAGTTTGCCCAGTTTGGTGTTACCGTTGACCAGCTTGGCTACCTCTGCCCCGAATCGGGCCTCAATTTCGCCAATGGGTATGTCGCAGTTCTCCGGAACGTCATGCAGCAGGGCGGCTGCCAGCGTGGGGGCATCAAGCTGAAGCCCGGCCAGAGTTAACGCGGTCCGTAACGGGTGTTCCAGATAGGGTTCCCCCGATTTGCGCACCTGCCCGTGATGTGCCTTCAAGGCAAACTGGTAGGCGTCTTCCACCAGAACTATCTTCTCTGGCGGAAGGTACTCCTGTGCCTTCTTCCTGAGCTCACTAAAACGCATTACCCGCCTCAGCTGTAGTCGGATACTTTAAGTATAGCTTAACGCGATTGCTGGTGTAAAATCAAACTCCGCCTTTACAAGGGTGGCGCTAATCCTGTATTCTAGCTCAAGAGGAGGAGAAGGGTTGTATCAGGCACCGCGTGGCACTACCGACATCTTACCCCAGGAGCAACCTTACTGGCGCTTTGTCGAGCAGAAGGCAGTAAGTGTCTGCCAGCTTTACGGGTATGAGCGGATTGATAATCCTGCCTTTGAGGACACCGGGCTTTTCGTTCGCACGGTGGGGTCGGGGACAGATATCGTGGAAAAGGAAATGTATACCTTTGAAGATAAAGGGGGGGACAGCATAACCCTAAGACCGGAGGGCACGGCGCCAGTGTGCCGTGCCTACCTGGAACACGGGCTGCATAATCTACCGCAACCGGTAAAGCTGTATTACCTTGCCTCCATTTTTAGATATGAGAGACCGCAGGCGGGAAGATACCGGCAGCACCACCAGTTTGGCTACGAGGCGATTGGCGATGACGACCCGGTCCTGGATGCCGAAGTGATTGATATGGCCTGGCAGCTGTTCCTCTCTCTGGGCCTCAAGCGCCTGTCGCTGAACCTGAATAGCATCGGTTGTAAAGAATGCCGGCCGGGATATCTAGCCAGGCTGAAGGAGTATTATGCTGACCACATTGGGGAGCTGTGCCCGGACTGCAAGGTCAGGCTGGAGAGAAATCCCCTGCGCTTGCTCGATTGCAAGAACCGGGTATGCCAGCAGATGGCTGAGTCCGTTCCCAAAAGCATTGACTATCTCTGCCCGCCGTGCGAGGAGCACTTTAGCCAGCTCAAGAAATATCTGGGGTTACTTTCGCTTCCCTTTGTCGTGGACCACCTTCTGGTGCGGGGGCTGGACTATTATACCAGGACGGTATTTGAGGTTCAGCCTGAAAAAGGGGGAGCCCAGAGTACCCTCGGTGGCGGGGGACGATATGATGACTTGATTGAGGAGCTGGGGGGTAAGCCTGCCCCGGCGGTGGGCTTTGCCGCTGGTATTGAGCGGATAATACTCAATCTAAAGAAACAGGGTGTCGCTGTCCCGACTCTCCCCGGGCCGCAGGTTTTTATCGCCTACCTGGGTGAAGCAGCCGGAGATGAGGCGATGAAACTGGCATCTGCATTGAGACGGGCTGATGTTGGCGTGATTGAATCTACAGGCGGAAGGAGCCTGAAGGCTCAGCTAAGACAGGCCGATAATCTTGGTGTCCGGCACACGGTGATTATCGGTGAACAAGAGCTGCAGGCGGGCATGGCGGTACTGCGTGATATGACCACCAGCGAGCAAAAAGATGTCCCCTTTGACCAGCTACCAAAACTGCTGCGATAATTGGTAATTTTAGCTTCACTTTATAGCCGAATTGTGCTATAATAATCTTGAATGGCCACTCTATTATCACTAGCAGTTATCGGTGACCCAGCCCCTTACACCACAGCGGGCAAATATTGTGGTTTTTCACTTTCTCATCATACTGCACAGCCTTTTTCTCTTCTTGTCCTCATTGCTAACCGGGGTGAAGACTAACTATGGCGCAGGACGTTTCGTCTGAATCATTGAACTCGTCAAACAACGAGTATACCGCGGAGGACATTCAAGTTCTGGGCGGACGGGAAGCAGTGCGCCGGCGGCCGGGTATGTATATCGGCAGCACCGACCAGCGCGGTCTGCACCATCTCGTCTATGAAATTGTTTATAACAGCGTTGACGAAGCCATGGCTGGCTGGTGTAACAGAATCACGGTTACTATTCACGAAGACGGGGTGGTTACGGTTGAAGACAATGGGCGTGGTATCCCGGTGGACATTCACCCTGCCACCGATAAGTCGGCCCTGGAAACGGTGATGACCACACTTCACGCCGGAGCCAAGTTCGGCGGCAAAATCTACCAGGTATCGGGGGGGCTACATGGGGTAGGTGCCTCGGTGGTGAACGCTCTTTCTTCCTGGCTCAAGGTCAATGTCCGGCGTGATGGCAAGCTGTATGAACAGAAATACCGGCAGGGCATACCCCAGGGGGAGGTTGGGGTGGTTGGGGAAGCCGATGATACCGGTACGACCATCGTCTTCCTTGCCGATGAGGAGATATTTGGTAAGGCCGGGTACGCCTTTGGCACGGTTTGCGAACGCCTGCGGGAGATGGCCTACCTGAACAAGGGGCTGGAGATATACCTCAAGGACGAAAGGATTGATGACGAAAAAACGTTCTACTTTGAGGGGGGAATTACTGGCTTCGTTCGTCACCTGAACCGAAACCGGGCGGTGCGCCATCGCCAGCCCATTTATGTTTCCAGAACGGTAGACAGCACCATTATTGAGGCGGCGCTTCAGTACAATGATGGTTTTGCCGATTCCACCTTTAGCTTTGCCAATTGTGTTAATACCGTAGACGGTGGTACTCACCTTACCGGCTTTCGTTCCGCCATGACCCGGGTGCTTAATGACTATGCGCATAAGAACAAGTTGCTCAAAGATGACGACCCCAATCTGTCCGGCGATGACGTTAGAGAGGGACTTACCGCCATCATCAGCGTCAAGATTGCCGAACCACAGTTTGAGGGCCAGACCAAGGGCAAGCTGGGCAACATTGAAGTCAAAAGTATGGTGGAGAGCGTGGTTGGTGAGGAGCTATCCCTCTACCTCGAGGAGCATCCTGATGACGCCAGGAAGATAATAGATAAGTGTATCGTGGCGTCCCGGGCCAGGGAAGCGGCCCGCAAGGCTCGTGACCTGATTATCAAGAAGAGCAGCCTGGATACGGCCACCCTGCCCGGGAAACTGGCTGATTGCTCGGAGAAAGACCCCTCCCTCTGTGAAGTATACCTGGTGGAGGGAGACTCGGCCGGTGGCTCGGCCAAGCAGGGACGGAACCGCCGTTTTCAGGCCATCCTGCCCCTGCGGGGCAAAATCATCAATGTGGAAAAAGCGTCACCGGATAAGGTCTTATCTCACGAAGAAATTCGCGCTATCATTACTGCTCTTGGTGCCGGTATCGATGAGGAGTTTGATGTATCAAGGCTGCGTTATCACCGGATTATCCTGATGACCGATGCCGACGTTGACGGCTCTCACATCCGGACCCTGCTCTTAACCTTCTTTTTCCGACATATGGCGGAACTGATTAATGCTGGACATCTCTATATTGCCCAGCCGCCGCTGTACCGGATTAAGGCGCCCAAGCGGGAGCACTGGGTTTACTCGGACCAGGAGAAAGACGAGATAATGCGCGAGTTGAAAGAAACAAAAAGGGTGAATGTTCAGCGGTATAAGGGTCTGGGCGAGATGACCGCTGAGCAGCTATGGGAAACCACCATGAACCCGGCAACACGCACCCTGCTTATCGTAGAAGTGGAAGATGCCGCCAAAGCTGACCAGATATTCCACATACTGATGGGTAACGAAGTCCCACCCCGCAAAGCCTTCATCCAGGCCCACGCCAAAAGCGTCAAAAACCTGGATGTTTAACCCTGCCCCCAGCAGAATTATGACCGGGCTTTAAACCTCTGAGGTATTCACTTTTTGCGAGTGCAAGTAGCTATATGCCATTTCAACAGAAGGTACTGGTGCTGTCTTGGTTGTCTCGGGCGTTTAAGGGGGGTGAGGTCAGGATACGGTCTCTAACCTCCCGGTCTGGTGGTGGACCTGGGGGTTTCTAGACTAGGCAATGGTTTGCATATATAATGTTACTAAGAGTAATGCTATCGAGGGTTTAGATGGGTGATATCAAGAGCGCTCGTGAAATAGCGATGGAGAAGCTGGAAAAGCTGGGCGAGGCCACCGATGAGGAGCGCCTGAGGTGGAAATACGTCCCAGAAGGGGAAAGCCTGGCGGGCCGGTATACCAAGGAGGGTGGTAGTTTGGCCGTTGAGCTGGAACGGTATGAGGAAGGTGCCAGAAAGTATGTGGTAGCAGGTGCCGTGGACATCCTGATTAGAAACATTAACCTGCCCAAGAGTGATTTAGCCAAAAAGAATAATAAACGGGCGATGGATGGTATAAAGACCTTGAAGAACGATAAGGTGAGCGTGGAGAATGTTTACAGCAAGATAAGGCGCATCTTCAACCACTATGGGCAGGAGGGGGAGCAGCAGAAAAGACAGGCTTATCAGGCACTGAAGACTGATTTTGAGGCCAAGGTGCGGGAGGTAATTGCCCAGCAGTTGGGGCCGCTGGCCGGCCATAAGGTAGATGTTGAGAAGCAGCCACAGTTTCAGGAAGAGTGGCGCCGGGTGCAGGCCCAGCTGGATTCACAGTATATCAAGCTCTTGGACGAATACAAGCAGGAGTTAAGGGCGATACCGTAATACATAGGACTCGGTTTGGGGGGAGGAGGCTCATGGATATTGATGACCAGAGGATTAGGGACGCGGTCAGGCACACTGAGATATTGAGGTTGCCCAAGCAGACGCTGGCTACCTTTGGCATAACCAACATATATTACTATCTGGTTACTGAGCCGGCTTACTCCGAGCTGGTGGGAGATGTCATCGAGACCGTGGTTAGAGAGGGACGGGTGATTGCCGAGAGGCCGAGGATAGTGACGCCCTACTTCCTTTCCCGACTTGAGGGGTTCAGTCAGGGCGCCGGAAAATATCTTGATATGTTGATTAAGGCTTACGGGGCCCATACCCCCGGCGTATTTTATAGCTACAAGAACGAGTCCTTGAAGCTTAATATTGTCGCTGACAGTTTGCTCTCGGTGGTAAGCAAGATAAACGCTGAGATTGACAAGCGCGGCGACCCGCTGGTCTCGATTATCAAGGGACAGGACGAGCTTTGGGATGTATCATTAATGAAGTTTATCTACGAGATGACCCGGAGCTCGCTGCAGGATAACCTGCTCCAGATGGAGAGCAGAGGACTTCTGGATGTAGATGCTGGCGGTATTCCCGTTGATGCCAGGATGCGGATTGACGAGCTTTTCCGCCAGGTCTATCGTGGTGAGCGTGAACCTACGGAGCTGAAAGAGGAGCTTGACCGCTGGGACTTGTTCGGAGCGTACGAGGACAGGTTTTTTAACCTTTTTAAGCGGGGGCGATAGAGACCACTTACCGGGGGAGCATGAAGAGGGAAGGCCGTTTCAAAACCAATAACTGCTGGACGTTGCGCGATGAAGATTTCATCAATTGAAGCCAGGGACCTGTCTGAGGCCTGGTTTCTTTGCCTTAGAAAGACTTTAACTGAAGGCTATGAGTACCGGATTGACCGGGGGAGCTATGCCGGTCAGCGCCGGAAAGAGCTTGACTTTGTCATCGTCCAGGTCAAGAATCCGGGGACAAGGCCGCTGACCCCGACGGTGCCGCAGGGTATCCCCGCCCCCGCTACCATGGAGTACGTGGAGAGCTATCTTCCTTACCTGATGACCGCCCATAAAGGCGAAGGCGAGCAGTATACCTACGGCCAGTACCTGGAGTTGCAGATACCCGAGGTCATCCGGATGTATAAGGAGGATGGCCATAACACCAATCAGGCTTTTATGGCGGTGGGTGATAACCAGTCCATCTTCCTGTCCGACCCGCCTTGCCTCAGGGCGATAGACACCAGAATCCGCTACGGCAAGCTCCACTTTAGTGTCTATTTCCGGTCATGGGACTTGTGGGCTGGCTTTCCCGCCAACCTGGCGGCCATCCAGTTGCTGAAAGAATACATGTCCAGCGAGATAGGGATCGCCGATGGGGAGCTGATTGCCGTGAGTAAGGGTCTACACCTTTACCAGTATGCCTGGGAGCTAGCTCAAGCAGCCGCCGGTATGACCTAGGACACAACTTCTACCAAAAGCTAACCCCCTAACCTTGAATCCGGCTTGATACCCCGTAAAAAGTTAACAAACCTAGCCTGAAATACCGAGTTGTGCTAAGATTACGGTAGCTTTAATGGGAGGTTTTCATGGCAAACAATAAGTACGATGTGGTGGTTGCCGGCTCCGGGGTTGGTGGGTTATGTGCCGCGGCATTACTGGCTCGCTACGGTTATAAGGTTCTTCTGGCGGAGAAACGGGACCGATTAGGCGGCCGGTACTCCACTGTTGAGATGGAGGGCTTCAAAGTGCCGACCGGTGCGGTAGCCCTGCCCAGTAGGGGAGGGGTTATCGCCGAAATATTCAAGGAGGTCGGGGCTAATCACGATATTCGCGAGATAGGTGCCCCTTCACTCTGGATAGAAGGTGAGTGGCACCAGTTGCCGGAGAAGGGACAAATCAAGGCCATGCTTGCCATACTCGATGCTGTCGGCGCCAGTAAAGCCAAGATAATGGGACGCCTGGCCAAAGGAACCGCCACCGAGAAGATATTGGGGGCGTTCCGGAAAGGCAAAGTAACCGGGGGCGACCCCACGGATAAGCTTTCCATCAGAGACTGGCTGAAACAATTCACCGATGATGAGAGGGTCTTTCAGGTCTTCCATTCCGTTACCTCGTCGTTCACTGGCGTTAACGATTTCGAATACCCAATTTCCAGCTTTTTTTCCTATCTGTCCAGCGCTCAAGGCGGACTGCACTATGTGGGGATTGCGCCCCGGGGTAACGTTGAACTGGCTAACGCGCTGGCCGCTACCGTGAAGTCGAGAGGGGGAGAGGTGTGGGCCAGCTCCCCGGTGGAGCAGATTCTAATTGAAGAGGGAAGGGTAAAGGGACTGGTAATCAGTAAGGATGGCAACAGGGTAGCGGTAGGAACCACGGTGCTGGTCAGTGACCTGGGGCCCAAAGCAACTGTAGAGCTGGCGGGACGGGATAACTTTGGTGCCGATTACCTGAAACAGGTTGATGCCCTGATGACTGCTCCTATCGTGCATACTCTGGTTGCCAGTGATAAACCTCTGGCGGGTATCCCGGGCATCGCCCTGATAGCCGGTGCCAAAAGAATCGTCACCGCAATACAGATGACCAGCCGTTGCCCGGAGCTGGCGCCTCCAGGTCAGCACCTTATGGTTGTCTGGGGTACGCCGGGCTCTTCCCTGCACCACATAGACAAGGAAGAAGAGGCCCGGCTGAACCTCGAGGATATCAGACAGGTCTTCCCGGACTTTGATAAGCACGGTAAAATCCTCTGGATGGAGGTCAGGGATATCGACCATGAGTTCGTGGCTTACCGCAGCTGGATGGGGTACGATATGCCTCAAGAAACGCCCATCCCCAACCTGTTTCACGTCGGCGATGCCGTGAAGCCCTTTGGCTGGGAAGGAACCGTCGCCTGTGCCCAGGGAGCAAAGCTGTTGGTGGCTGAGTTGCAGAAAAGGTTTAAGCCGGGGAAATCTTAGCCGCCTGAGTTTGCCTCATTCTCTAGCTTAAGTTCTGGTGGAAGCCCATCACGACGCGCTGAGGACTTCTAAAAAGGATTTTGAGGAATTGATTGGAAGCAAAAGTGGTTGCCGTGGTCGGTCTGGTACTGGTTTGCTTGCTCGGTGGAGGTTGTGGCCCCGCAGTGGGTTTTGATGCCCGCCTGAGTTCGGTGGTGAAGCCATACCGCTTCAGCGTGGCCGCCTGGGAATTCAGTGCCCTGACGGAGTCCTTGACTCAACCGGTTGGGCACCGTGAGGAAAAGGTTGCGGGTGGGGAGGATGAGGTCGCTGAGTATTTTTTGCGGGTCACGCGGATAACTGCCTTGAAGTCCAAAATCAGGGCTGAAAGTAATGGGGCGGCGTCGGGCGACTCGGCCTCGCTTGAACTTCAATTAAGAGAATTGCAAGAACGGCAAGCAGCCTTAGCGGGTACGGTGGAGCGCGCACTAAAAAAGCAGATAAGAGAGACGCTGGCTGACCAGGGCATTTTCCATCCGCTGGATAGATACGTAAAGCTAAAGGGGCACTTCCCGCCGCTCAACTTCACCTTGGAGAAACCACCGCACCTGCTGGTGATTTCACCCCGGGAAAGGATAGAGACTATCCGGACGGTTCTCCTGAGGCAGGACATTGGTGTACCGGAGATGGAGGGTATTGAGGCCGAGGTTGATGAATCAGGCGTCTCTTCACTGGTGGTGGAGCTTGGGGGTCTGGGCGCAACCTATCCCACTCTGGTCACTGATGTCGGTAACCTGCGGTTCGTGCTTGACACTGCTACCCACGAGTGGCTGCATCAGTACCTGGTTTTCAAGCCGCTGGGATTCCGCTATTTGCTGGACCTTTCCGGCCTGTCCCCTAACTATGAAATTGCCACGATGAACGAAACGCTGGCCGACATCATTGGCAAAGAGATTAGTGCTGCCACCATTGAGAAGTACTACCCGGACTACGGAAACGGTAATCGACAGAGAGAGACGGTTGAGCTGGAGTTCGACTTTGACCGCGAGATGAGAGAAATAAGAAAAACGGTTGACCGGTATCTGGCCCGGGGAGAAATCGAAGCGGCGGAGACGTTCATGGAGCAGAGACGGCAATTTCTGGAGACAAAGGGCTATTACCTCAGAAAGCTGAATCAAGCCTACTTTGCCTTCCACGGGAAATATGCTGACCGCCCCGCCTTCATCAGTCCGATTGGACTTGAGTTAAAAGAACTGAGGGCGCAGAGTGCTTCACTCAAGGATTTTCTGGACACGGTTGCTGTCATGACCAGTCGTCAGGATTTGAAGATAGCCCTGGGCGAGACCCCCCAGCGGTGAAGTAGTCAGCTTATCTGTAGGATTTTTCTTTACCCCCTTGACAAATACCAATTTTAGGCTATAATATTACTATAATTGTAGTACAATTGGAGTGTAATGGAAAACAAGGTAACCATTAAGATACCCCGTGAGCTTTACCAGAGGCTGCGACAAATGGTGGCCGGCACCGGATTTTCCAGTGTCAGCGAGTTTATTGTCTTTGTGATGCGAACCCTGGTTTCCAGTGGGGAAATAAGGAGCAAGGACAACCTGACGGCGGAGGAGGTAAGGGCGATACGGGAAAGGTTAAGGAGATTAGGTTACTTAAAGGAGGAGGAATGAAGCAGGAGCAGAAAGGCAAGGCGGTGTACTTACCGGCTGAGCTTTATGGCCGGGTGGACGAAAGGGTAAAGGCCACCGCTTTTGGCTCGGTGGACGAGTACGTGATATTTGTTTTGCAGGAAGTCCTCAAGGAAGAAGGAGAAGAGAGAAGCATCAGTGAGGAAGAGGAAGCAGAGGTAAAGAAAAGGCTTAAAGACCTGGGTTATTTAGGCTAGAAATTTTAGTGGGGAAGGATGGAGTTAGCTTCAAGTTTACTTATCGGGGTATTTCTGATTGCCCTCTTGTGTCAGTATGTGAGTGTTGCCATTGGGATGGGCTACGGCACTACACTAACCCCGCTACTTCTTATCCTGGGATTTTCCCCGTTGCAGATCGTGCCGGCCGTACTACTGAGCCAGCTTATCGGCGGAACGATTGGAGGGATAGTCCATCACCGGGTAGGAAATATTAAGCTGGACTTTAGGAAGGACGATAGGCTAGTAAAAGAGCGCCTGCGAGGACTGGGCTACCTGCCTAGGTCTAAAGATTCGAAGGTTATTATGGTTCTCGCTGCCTGTGGAGTAATCGGGGTTCTGGTGGGCGTATTGACTGCAGTAAGTATTCCCACCGTTGTGGTGGAAGCTTATATTGGGGTTTTGGTGTTGGGGGTAGGGTTGACTATACTGTTACGCCGGAGGGGTGGGAGGGCATTTTCGTGGCGAGGTCTGATTGCCCTGGGGGTTTTGGGCGCCTTTAATAAAGGGGTGAGTGGCGGAGGGTATGTTCCGCTGGTAACCGGCGGGCAAATAATCAGCGGTAGGGAGGTCAAAAGCTCGGTAGGGAGTACTACCGTAGCGGTAGCGATAGTCTGTACGGCTGGTTTTCTGAGTTATCTCCTGATTAAGGGGGACATTTTCTGGACACTGGCTATCACGGCCACTGTAGGTTCTGTTATTGCTGCTCCCCTGGCTGCCCTGACCGCTAGAAAGGTGACTAGTAAAAGGCTGGGACTGGTCATCGGACTGGCAATGGTGATACTGGGTGCGTTCACTTTAGCACGAACGTTTATTTTCTAAGGGGGAAATTCATGCTTGACCTGAAGGACATGGAGAATCGAAGTATCTACATATTGAGGGAGGCATACGCCGAGTTTAAGCGGCTGGCGGTTCTGTGGAGCACCGGTAAGGATAGCACTACCATGCTCTGGCTTTGCCGCAAGGCTTTCTTTGGCAGAATTCCCTTCCCGGCAATCCATATCGATACCGGTTACAAATTCCGGCAGATGTATCAGTTCAGGGATAGCCTTGCCCAGGAATGGGGACTGGACCTGGTGATAGCCCGGGACGAAGCGGCTCTCAAGGAAGGGGTCGGTCCTCAAAATGGTAAATTTGAGTGCTGCACCAGGTTGAAGACGGAGGCACTGCGTACGTGCCTGGAGGAGCGTGGTTTTGATGCTCTCATCCTGGCAATAAGGAGGGACGAGCACGGAATTCGGGCTAAAGAGAGGTATTTCTCGCCCCGGGATGAAAACTTCAAGTGGGATTATAAAGACCAGCCGCTGGAGATGTGGGACCAGTTTCAGGGACTGGTAAGTGAGGGAACCCACATGAGGGTTCACCCCATCCTGCACTGGCGGGAACTGGATGTGTGGGAATACATGAAGAGTGAGGGAATTCCAATAAACCCGATGTATTTTGCCGAGGGTGGCAAAAGGTACCGCAGCCTGGGATGTGAGCCCTGTACGCTGGATATTCCATCCAGTGCGGCGACTATTGATGAGATAGTGGAGGAGCTCAAAACAACCAAGATTGCGGAGAGGTCAGGAAGGGCCCAGGACAAGGAGAAGAGTTTCACCATGCAGAAGCTCCGCGCTCTGGGCTATATGTAGGAAGTGTTAATATTCATCGCTTGACATTAAGGATTCAACCCAGTATGTTTGGCAAATAGAGAGGATGCAGAAATGAGTGTAAATGTTGTTATCGTGGGACATGTTGACCACGGTAAGTCCACCCTGATTGGCAGGCTCCTTTACGATTCGGAGACCCTCCCCGAGGACAAAGTGGCCGAGATACAGAAGCTCTTCGAGGAGTATAAGAAAAGGTTTGAATTCGCCTATTTCCTCGATTCCTTCCAAGAGGAGCTGGAGGAGGAGCGCACTATTGATACCACCCGGGTACTCTTCAAGGGGAAAGACTACTATACCATCGTCGATGTCCCGGGGCACAAGGAATTCATCAAGAATATGCTCACCGGCGCCTGTCATGCGCAGGTTGGCATTCTGGTGGTCGCGGCTCCCGAGGGGATTCAAGAGCAGACACGGCGGCATGCCTTTCTGCTTCACATGCTGGGGGTAGCGGATATTAACGTGGCCATAAACAAGATGGACCTCGTGGGGTATGAGCAGGATACCTTTGATAGGGTCAAGCAGGAAACCACTCAGCTCCTGTCCTCCCTGGGCTACTCACAGGTAAGATTCATTGCCATTTCCGCTCTAGAAGGCGATAATGTCTACAAAGCTTCCGCCAGGATGCCGTGGTATCAGGGGCCTACTCTGATTCAGAGTCTGGATGAGATAGAGCTGGGGGAGGTGGCCGAAAAGCCGCTCCGCTTCGTGGTGCAGGATGTATACTCCGTCGACTCCGGAAGGGTAACCGTGGGGAGGATAGAGGCGGGCACTTTGAAGAAGGGGGATGAGCTCGTTTTTCAGCCTTGCGGAGTGAGGGGCCGCGTAGAGAAGATAATGGTCTTTCCCGATGAGGTGAAGGAGGCAAAGACGGGGGATAGCATCGGCGTAATGATGAGAGGTGCGGTAGAGAGAGGGAATGTTGGAGGGTACCCGGAAGATATTCCTGCCCCCGTGGAAAGCTTTCTGGGGGAGGTCGTTCTTCTGGAAGGGACACTGCAGAAGGGGGATGGGTTTGAGATAAAGTGTGGGACAAAGCGGGCGCAGTGCCGGGTAGCCGAGATAAAGGAGAAAATAAGCTCGGAGACAGGTGAGGTGCTACAGAAAGACACGGAAGAGATAGGCGAAAATGAAGCGGCAACCATCGTCTTCCAGACGGAACCCCTGGTCGTCGAGAAGTTCTCCGAGATACCAGAGCTGGGCAGGTTTGTTCTGGTAAGAGGGGGAAAGAACATTGGTGCTGGCGTTGTTCTGGAAGCGTAGGCTGACTGGAATACAAAAACATTAGCGGGAATAAGATTTTATCCCGAACACTGATATTGGATCGATAAGTGAGGATAGGAAGAGGTTAGATAAAGGAGACGTCCAGGGACACTAGTTCGTAAAAGGGGGACGCTAGTATGACTTGGATATTTTTGGTATCGGCTGGTATCCTGGCAGCATTAAGCAATATATCGCTGAAACATGGCCTGACCCAGGTTAGTGCCTTGGTACCCGAAGTCTACTCGGTGTGGCAAAGGATTCCCTATTGGGCCGGTAACCTGTTTATCTGGCTGGGACTCCTGGGGTTGGGGACGGCCTTTCTCTGCTACCTTGCTGGATTGTCTCAGGTCAGGCTGAATATTGCTTATCCTATCCTGGTGGGGCTGGAATATAGCCTGGTGATGCTCCTGTCCTGGCTGGTTCTGGGTGAGGCAATGGCATCAATCAAGATTGCAGGAATAGCGTTAGTCTTTATCGGGCTCGTGTTTATAACCTATTAGCCCGAGAATTTGTGGAGGTAGCCGTGGTGAACTGGAAGAAACAGAAGGTTTTAGTTACCGGAGCCGCCGGTTTTATTGGCAGTCATCTGGTGGAAAGATTAGTTGGCCTGGGTGCCCAGGTCAGGGCTTTGGCC
>SDBU01004290.1_pt1 | contig 17585 bp, 16 predicted proteins | sample 2277071 | NCBI WGS metagenome assembly SDBU01 (sample SAMN10397929, study PRJNA504765) | marine sediment metagenome | isolation source: marine sediment core GS08_GC12, 126 cmbsf | place: Arctic Ocean: Gakkel Ridge, Loki's castle | collected 2008 | reverse complement strand
TCATTGATGCTGAAAACTTGTAAAAAATCAAACGCGCTGCTGCAATGGACGCTCGTAAACTTGCGCCCCTGAGCAGGTTAACCCCAATGCACTCTGCCTTTCATCACAAAAAACGAAGCCCCAAAAAAATCATGATTCGGTAACATTATTTTCAATAGATCTTAGCATAAATTTAATTTTAAGGAGCAACGCACTATGACCCTTACCAAATCCCAAATCGTCGAGAAAATCAGGACCAGCACCAACTTCCCAAGGAACGAATCCTCTGAAATAGTCGAAACCCTACTTGAAATAATCAAAAAGACCCTTGCGTCCGGAGAGGATGTCCTGATCAGCGGTTTTGGTAAATTCTGTGTCAAAGAGAAATCGGAACGGAAAGGACGGAACCCATCAACCGGCGGTGATATGATGCTGGCGCCCAGGAAGGTTGTTACTTTTAAGTGCTCGGGGAAGTTAAGGGATAGGGTTAATGGTGGCGGCTAATAAAGTCCCCCAAAATGCATGATTGCCAAACCGAATCATCAATGATATTAGTTTGATGCTAATCGTTGGTACAGGCAAGGAATCTCGCATTAAAAGGTTATTAGGCCGTATAATATATAACTCTAATGTATTGGGCTTGGCAGAGTGCTAAAAAAGAGTAGAGCAACGACAGGTACTCTCTAAAAAAAGGACGGAATTCTCGACCTTTTGCTGGGAATGAAATGAAGTGCAGAGTCGAAATAGAACAGAAGTGGGATAAGTATTATTGGGTTATCTGGGAGAAATTTACGAAATACCTCAAACCGGGAGATCTGGAGTGTCGTGAATCCCTAGAAGTAGAAGACTACTATCTCTATGACTGGTTTGAAGATGAAAATGATGGAGTGAGGTGTTTCAAACTGCCTAAGTTTCACCTCAAAAACGGACAGGCAAATTTCATCAATGGTCGACATCGAGCGGTTCTGTTGTCCAGGCAACCTGACTGCGATGTTGTGCTAATGACTCTGACAAATTTTGATCCTATTGATTCAATCAGTGAGAAAGTCTTGACTAAAATCGTAAAACGCGAGATCGAAACGGAAGAGATCTTTGACCTTCCTGATCTAGGATTCAGGGGCACCAGAGATGTTTGACGAACAAACGAGTCTACACATATTTTTCAAAACGCGTGCGTTCTGGAGAAATGATCACTCATGATGTTATGTGCTAAGGAGAGTAGGACATGTCGCAGTCATACCCACAAAGAGTAAGAGAGAACATCCTGCCTTTATCTGTGGCAAACACACTCCCTGAAGCGTTTAAAGAATGGTATTTCACTGAGGAAACAATCGACTATGAAGATGCAATTGAAGATTGCCAGTTATGTGATCATGAACAGTTAAGATATCATTTCAAAATCGAAAATGAAGACACAAACCATGCTTTATGGGTTGGCTCTCAGTGCATCCTTAAGTTCCAGGTTAGAGTATATGATGATTACGGGCATACTCTTGATGAAAGAGGGGCGAAAAGAAAGCTCAATAAACTTCTTGATAAAATGCGTATTGAGTCATGCATTAAAGCACTTGATGTGGTAGCTTCAAAAACTAGGCACAAAATCCTCATATCAGCACTCAAATATTATAAACAGAATAAGTATTTAACGCCCAAGTTTGCGTTTGTTGTATTCTGGCAATTGCAGGAAAATGGGATTGAACACTCACCAACTTTTTTTAAAATCAGTCTGAGAAGACAATCTCACAAGGATGATCTGGAAGAGATGCCAACAGACAGAGTGCATTTCTTTTGGAAAGCATTAACGCCTGCTCAACGCCGAATTGCCATGCAATTTGGGCATAATCCGCCAGATTAGAACATAACCAGCGGCTCAAAGGACGGCCTAAAGGCCACCGCTTAGCCGTTATCCGCATATTACTTTTCATAGAAAAGCTATAATCTTATGGATGTCCCGGAAGTTCTACTCCAGGCTAATACACCGGAGGAACTTTCCTTGATCGAGGAATATTGACTTTCTTACAATACCAACGCGGCCTGCAGAGGGACCGGTGCTTCGAGTCGGTCTCATGTTTGCGCGGTAAATATCCGGTTTCAATTCGTAAATATCATAGCTACCATTTTCAACTTCGAACGATCCTAATATGGCAGCCACGCGATCCAGCATTTGGTAAGAAACGCCGACACTGTTTGTATTGAATCTCGCACATTTAATAACAATTTTTTTGCCGCTAACTTCATACTCATTACTTCTTGAGTTTCCAATTTTTCTGCCGTCAAGCTTTTGAGCAATTTTCCGGGCAGTCTGTAATCCGTACTCAACTGCTTGTGCACCACTCTCCCGGTCTTGTGGCATAAGCAACCTCGCTTTCTTTTTTCACCTTACCTTTTCTTATTTAAAGCTATTGCTAAACAGATAATCATACGGTCCTTCATCATAAATTTGCTCGTACTCTTTTAACTCATGATAGACAGGATCAATATCATCAATTTTTAAATAAGTTACATCAATCGGTTCTGCATGCTTAGGATTAAATAATACAATATTGTGACCGAAATCAGACGAGCTTGGATACTCTACACCATGATAGCCTGCTTTGTGGATTATTTCACAAAGGTACTGCGTTGATTTATATAACTGTTCCTGCTCATGCTTCATAACAGGCATAGACAACTCTTCAGCCAACCTATAAAAAAGCTCAGCAAGCTGAACTTGCCAGGCAAGATATTCTTCTTGAACAAAGGGGCTTTCAGGGACCTTATAATCTAATAGGCTAACAACAGAAACACGTTGCTTTAATTTTACTTTCGCAACTGCTACAGCAGTTCCCTTCCAGGCACGCACCTCATAAATAGCTGTTTTGTCATTATTTGCAAGATATAAGGCAGGTTTGTTTTTCAAGTTAGCTCTGCCAGCTTCTGCTTTTTCAGGTGGAGGCGCTCCCAACTCAGCTAAAGAAAACAGCTCAGTCCTATATCTGTCCTTATGAATTCTTGCTCGGTAAAAAATATGTCCTGCTTCATAACTAACTGCCAAATCCTCAAATACAACTTCAAGAAAGTCGGACAAGTCATTGTAAATATCAGCCGGGCTGGTTTCAGTCTCTTCTTTTAAATTGTTGCCAGTCAAATGGGATTCAACTCTTTCATGCCAATACTCTAAAAGCTGTGGCTCTTGCCGCTGAAAACTTTCACTATAATCAGGATAATCGGTAAACAATTCTTTTAACGGTATTCCTGATTTAAGAATTGATACTGTTAATTCCTGCATAAGTTCTGAATCATTTTCAATTTTGTCGCTGAATATGTCCCAATCACCTTGAAGAAGATATGAAATAGTGTCAATTCCATTATCGTCTTGTTTATAAAGTGAAGCAACGCCACGAAACAATTCCCCCAATTCATATAACGGAATAACATTAATACTTTGAGAATCGCACCATGGGCAATCCCCTTTTATATTGAATGAAATTATTTCTTCATGCAGAATTTTATCTTTAAAGCATCTGATGCACGCAACTTCAGAGTTGTTCATATAGAAAACTATTCCTTTACCAACCAATTTTTATGGAACTTTTACACTGTGTGGACTGCTTGGGGCATATTTGCCGGTCCCATTTTTTTGTATTTATGTGTCAATTGTCTGGGAAAATGTTCTCTTTTTCAGATAGATCCCGCCCCAGTGCCACAATAATCTTTCTTTTTGTTTCCAGCCGGCAATTCAATCCTTTTTCAATCCGACTGATAGTCAATGCAGACACTCCTGCTTTCCGAGCCAGTTCTGCCTTGCTCATAAGGAGCCCCTCTCTGATCTGTTTTACCAAGTTGTGGCTCAACTTACCCTCCCGTATTAGGTCGAAGCTTCTATAACACATTAATTTTCTTGACACAATCGTTATATATCAGTAATTCTATCTGAACACACAATCTTAAATCCCCATTTTATCAAAGGAGCGCTTATGGCACTGACAAAAGCTAATATTGTTGAATCTATTAAAGAGCAGATCGGTTTCACAAAGAATCAGTCTTTTGAAACGATTGAAACTCTGTTGGAAATTATGAAAAAGACCCTTGAGTCCGGTGAAGATATACTGGTCAGTGGGTTTGGCAGATTCTGTGTTAAAGAGAAAGCAGAACGTAGAGGCAGAAATCCTGCTACCGGCGGTGATTTGATGCTGGCGCCCAGGCGAGTAGTTACGTTTAAGTGCTCGGGTAAGTTGCGGGAGAGGGTGAATGGATAAATTGGACGATAGGACGTGCCTATCCTTTGAATCTCAAATTTAAGAATGGGGTAAATCATGAAACTAAAGTGGGTACACATTAAGAATTATCGCTCTTGTAAAGACGTGCCTATTGAAATAGGACAAATGCATGCTCTTGTTGGAGCTAATAATGCAGGGAAGTCGGCGATAATCAGGGCATTGGATTTACTTTTTAATCCGACTGTCACAAAAGTTGATAAAGAAACATTCTGGAATGGTGATATTGAGTTAACTGTTTGGGTTGAAGCTCTTTTCGATGAATTATCAGACGATGAAAAAGATAACGAGAAGCTCAGGCCGTATCTGAGACCTGATGGTACGTTTCATATTGCAAGATCTGCTGAATGGAAAATTGAAGAGGCAGAGGAAGAAGGAGGGCCTCCTGACGAAGGCAAGCCGGTCATAAGCCAACATTTCTGCAAACCGGTTCCGAAATATGATTGGCTCCAGGAAAGTAATATAAATGGTAAAAATATTGAAAAATGGTGGAAAGACAAAGACAACCTGAGAGTCGGAGATGCTAACTTTCTTGATTACGTCGGAGCGGCAAAACCAAAAGTGGGAGCTTGGAAAGAAAAAGCGAAGGAATTCATCGATAACCACCTTACAAAAGATAATTTCATAGATGCCTGGAATGATAACCCACAAGGCTATTCTGGTGTTCTCAAAGGTACTTTACCTCATTTTATTTTTGTGCCGGCGGTAAGAGACGTTACTGACGAAGCCAAAGTCACAAAGACTAATCCTTTTGGCAAATTGCTGTATGCTGTCTTGGAAAGCGTTACAGCCCAACAAAGAGTAGAATTAGAAACCACTCTGGAAGGACTTCAGAAAAAACTTAATCGCATTGGAGGGGATGAAAGATTAGAGAGTATTGTTAAAACTGAAAAGAAATTGAACGATATCTTAAAAGAATACATGACTTGTGACCTTGAGATAGAATTCCAATCTCCAACAGTTGAAACGCTGCTTACAACTCCACAGTTATTTGCAGATGATGGATTTAGAAATATAGTTTCTAATAAAGGGCACGGACTTCAGCGTGCCATTATCTTTTCTATCTTACGTTGTTATTCAGAATTGGTCACAGGCGTAGGAGATAAGAAAAAGAAGCCAATGATCTTTGCGGTTGAAGAACCTGAATTATATATGCATCCCCAGGCTCAAAGAACCATACGAAGAGTTTTTAAAGATATAGCGAACCAGGGCGATCAGGTAATCTTTTCAACGCATTCTTCATTACTGTTAGATGTGGCTTATTTTGATGAAGTAATACGGGTTGAATCTGTTCAGAAGAAAATAGATGGTAATAAAACCGTAAGAAGCAAAATTTGGCAACTCCCAATACAAAACATGATTAGTGATTTAGCAGCAAGGCATCCCGGAGCAAATCCAACTGACAGCTCAATAAGGGAACTTTACTCCCATGCTTATCATCCGAATAGAAGTGAAGGTTTTTTTGCAAAAAGCATAATTCTTGTTGAAGGAGCAACGGAGCAATATGCCTTGCCAATTTACGCTGAAGCTTTAGGCCATCCTTTAGATTCTCTTAATGTAAGTGTTGTTGACTGCGGAGGTAAAGGCACGATGGACAGGCTTTATCGTATCTTTAATGAGTTGGGCATACCTTGTTTTGTGTTGTTTGATTATGACAAGGACAATAAAGATGCAAATATACTTGAAAAGTCGGAGGAATTGCTTGAGATATTGGGGGAAGCCACCGACCCGCCTGACAAAACCTTAATAACCGATAAGGTTTCATGTTTTCCATCTAAATGGGAAACAGATTTGTCACCTGAAATTCCTGATGCCGATAAATTAACAGCGGAAGCCCGGAAATCTATGGGACTACATGGCGATTCAGGAAAACCTCTTATAGCAAGGTATATTGCAACAAAATTAACATCTCAAGATTCGCCGTTTATTCCGGAATCAATTCAGAAAATTATTGAAAAGGCGGTTTCAGTAAAATGGGAAAAATGTTGCTTGTGCGAGCTTCCGGTTGAAGAATAACCAGTAGGTTAGCCAGCAAAATTTTTCTTTAGCCACTCAGCCAAATTCTCAGCATCAGGGTTCGACATTCCGACCCGCGTTTAGCAACGAATTTCATATAATATTTGATGGATCTGCGAATGGTGATACCGTGTTCGGAAATAAAATTTAAATTCGATTTTTGAAATGAGGGGTGATCTGTAAAAGTTCGGGATTTTTTATGTGAGTAATAGATTTTTTAAAACCGGAACTGAGGTAATGATCATCGCATATCGTAGCATCATTCCTTAGCCCATAAAACAAATCCCCTCTAACCTCCTATATTTAATTGACATTTCTCAATAGACCATTTATAGTCCTGATTTAACAAACATCCCAGGAGGCACCCCATGAACAAACTCGATCTCATCAAAACCCTAAAAAATGAAGCCGACCTAAAAAAACCAGAGGCAGAAGCGGTAGTGAACTTGTTTTTCAACGAAATGGCCAACGCACTTGTCTCTGGTGACCGGGTTGAAATCCGCGGATTGTGCTCGTTTTATGTCAAGCAGTATGGAGGATATACCGGTAGGAATCCGAGAACTGGGTATCGGTTAAGATTAAACGTAAAAAGTTACCGTTTTTCAAGTGTGGCAAGGAACTGAAGGATCGGGTGGATATTGAAAAAGGAAATAAATAATGAGCAAGTATAATCATTTAAAAATCTTAAAAAAAACAAAAGCAAGGACTCATCATATTTGTCATAAATGTGGTAGAGAAATATTACCCACCGAAAACTACTACAAAGAACATATTAAGGATAAATTCCTTCACAGCTTACATGCTAAGAAATTTTGTGCGGCTTGCCATGAAGAATATGGGGAGGATTTACTGTCATTATCATAAATGTCAGCTCCCGTTGATCATATAAAATAAGGAGGTCATATGAATGTATTCAGTATCGGGAAAAAGTTTTCAGAATATATATATTCATCAGAGGATGAATTTGAGCAAGATATAGTAACCTTTCACAAACTATTTTTTGGGAAAAAAACGATTTATATTGATGCCAAGAAAAAGATTAAATCAAAGTCTCTTGGTGGAACTGTTCCTGATGGTTTCTTTTTCGATTTGTCAGACATAAGTGATCCACAATTTTATATAGTTGAAGTGGAATTGGCGAAACACAGTTTTTTTAGCCATATGTTCCCCCAGATAACAAAGTTTTTTGCTTTCTATAAAAATTATAAAACTCAAAAAACACTAGTTGAGACAATATATTCAATTGTAAACACAGACAATAATCTCAAAAAGGAATTCAAAAAATATATTGGGCGACAAGAAATTTTTAAATTTTTAAGCGACATCATAGATAATAGTCAAAACATTCTGTTAATTATTGATGGTGAAAAAAATGAATTGCCGGAAATAATGGAAACATACACTGATACTTGGGGGAAAATGGTTAAGCATTTAACATTAAAAAAATATGTTCACGGAACCGATGATGTAATTTTTACAATTGATCCTGATTACGAAAAGATAGATTATTTAGAGGCCACTGTAGATGAGGTTGAGAAAACAGACGTAAAATACTCAGAAGAATTTCACTTAGAAGGTGTAAGCGATAATGTAAAGTCTATATATCAAGAGATAAAAGAAAAAACCTTATTGATTGATAGCTCTATAGTCTTTAACCCTCAAAAATACTATATATCGATAAAAACAACAAAAAATCGAGCGTATATAACATTAAGAAAGAAAAAGATACGACTAATAGCAATGTTACCCGAAGAAGAAATCAGAAGCAATATTAAAAATTATAAGGTCAAAACCCTCTCGGAAGGTGTCCAGAAATTTTATAATAGTCCATGTGCAGCGATTGAGATAGATGATTCGAAACACTTAAATGAAGTGATCGATATTTTAAAAATACTGATTGAACAAGGATAACAATTATAACAAATCGAAAACTTGATTGGAGGAATCCACGCATGAAAAATCTAAAAAAGAGTTTGCAGGCCGTTAACAGAGAACTCAAGGCACTCGCAAAGAAAGTTGACAAAATAGTTATTGCAGTCGGAAAGCTTGAAAAACCAAAGGTCGCGAAGAAACCGAAAGCTAAAGCTGTTAAGAGAAAACCCGTGAAAAAGATCGCTACGAAGAAGGTCACTGTTAAAAAACCCGCCGGTAAAAAGGTTGCTGTAAAGAAACCCGCCGCAAAGAAAACCACAAAAACAGTTATCGATACAGTCCTGGCAATTATTAAAAAGAGCAAGAAGGGTGTCAATACCGCTGCACTGATGAAAAAGACTGGATTTAACGAGAGGCAGATTCACAATAATGTTTATAAGCTCAAGAAGCAGGGCAAGATTAAGAGTGTGGGTAGGGGAGTTTATTTGAAGGCTTGATCTTTTTGAGTGGGTGTGATCTCCAATTCTCGATAAAGATTGTTATTTGTATTCTGCGGTGAATTGTGGAATATTCAAACCGAGGACTATGGCAAGTAGTCCACAGTGCCGGGTTGATGGTTCATGCATTAAACCTTAAATCGCGAAATATTCAAGATTTGAAACGGAAATCGCAAACGGAATTGACCGGTATGCCGTAGTCGATGAAGGCAAGAGATCATCAGTTTTACAAATCAATAAAAATTGAAGATAATCTCAATATATCTGTACTTGGGTGATATATGCTTTTCTGGCAAGATATCCCAAATTTCCTTATTAAAATCATTCATATAACTTTTATGTGAAATGAATGAACCCTCCGCAAACGGACGGGGTATTAAATATCATAAAATAATAATAATTTATTTGGATTTAGGAATGATTCGCGACCAATTCTACCAAGATATAATTTCCAAACTAGAAGAAAAAATAGACTCCGAATTGTTTGAGCGTTGTGCTGCTGATTTACTTAGAGCATATCACCCAACAATTGTTCCTATTAGAGGCGGATGCGATGGAGGAATGGACGGCGCAATTTCAGATGGAAAGGGACTACCATATCCCTTGGTTTGCACAACGCAAAAAAATGTTATTGGAAATCTAACGAGTAGTCTTAAATCTTACTTGAAGGAAGGCGGGCAGCGGCGCAAAGTTATTGTTGCGACCTCGCAAGAATTAACAGGAATACGAAGATCAAATCTTGAAAAACGAGCAGCACAATTTAGGTTCACATTGATCCAAACCTATACTCAATCAGCGATTGCAGACCTTCTTTATAGGAACCCTAAATGGTGCCAGGAATTGCTGAACTTAACTGGTGAACCTCCGCCTCTATCTGTTCAACCTATCACCCGTCGTTTATTGATAGGTGAATCTCTTATTGCTCGAGAGGACTATTTTACATGGCTTAGAGACTCTACGGGGGATCTCCTTTTGGTAGGTGAGCCTGGTTCTGGTAAGACATTTCTTTTCCACAAGTTTGCAAAGGAAGGGTTTGGTCTTTTCGTTATTAGTAATGATCAAGTAAAAATAGCATCTGGAATACGGTCTCAGCAGCCAATGGCACTTATGATTGACGATGCGCATTTAAATCTCAAACTTATAGATAACCTTCGGCATTTGAGATTGGAGTTGAATGCAAATTTTCGAATCATAGCCAACTCTTGGCCAGGACAACAAGATGAATTAGTTAAAGCACTTAATATTACAGGATCATCAGTCCGCAAACTTGAACTACTAACACGTGACCAAATAGTTGATGTAATTAAGTCTACTGGCATTGTCGGTCCTAACCGGCTTGTTCGTGAATTGGTTGATCAAGCTGATGGCAAACCAGGTCTTGCAGTAACATTATGTTACCTCTGCTTGAATGACAGTGTGAGGGAAGTTGCACTGGGAGATGCATTATCACGAGATGTTCGGACTACATTTGAACCACTATTAGGACAAGAAGCAATTACAATACTCGCATCTTTTGCGTTTGGTGGGAACCAAGGTTTGTCGATGGCTGCTGTCGCAAAAAGTTTAGGATTAACTCTTTTAGAGGTTAGAAAAATCGTAACAAGGCTTGCTGCTGGTGGTGTGTTGAAGGAAACTAACCGTGACACCTTGTCCGTTCGCCCCGTTCCTCTTCGCTATGCATTGGTTCGAGATACCTTTTTCTGCGGTGCAACGAGTTTGCCGAGCGATGATTTAATTGATCAAGCTTTTAGCATAACAGATGTTACTCTTACCTTGATCGGTGCGATTTCGAGAGGAGCAAAAATTCCAAAAAATAGAATTGAACGTTTTGTTGAACAAAGTCAGAACAACAAGGTTTGGTCAGCATATTGTTCGCTTGGTACTTCTGAGTGCAATTGGATCTTAGAAAAACACCCGGATAAATTTATGATCATCGCTGGTACTGCATTAATGGTAGCACCCAACAAAGTCATCCCTATGCTTTTAGAGGAAGCGATTGGCGATGACCGAGAACTTGCTAGCAACCCTCAACATCCACTTAGATTGGTTAAAGACTGGGTAAAGTCTGGAAAACCAGGTAGTGGTGAAGCAGTAAGACGCCGTAAGATATTATTGGAGGCCACTGAAACATGGTATTCACTTAAAAAGGAGGCAAATATTGTTTTGCAGGCCTTGCAATTTGTAATTTCTCCGAAGTTTGAAGATATTGAAACAGACCCAGGCAGTGGTAACAAATTTGCCTTACGAAGTGGCTCTGTCACATTTGAAGAATTGTTAACTATACAATCATTTTGGCCTCGTATATTTGAAATTATTAAAGATTCAAATATCAGTAATTTCAGGCCAATCATGGAAATTATAAAATCATGGGCCTATCCACACTTTCTTGGGGGAAATATTAGTGAAAAACATTTAGATAAAATGCGCTCCTTTGCTATTAAGTTAATACAAGAATGCATTTCTATCTTCAAAAACCGTCCGGGTTTTTTACACTGGACAAAAAGAGTGTCTAAAAATCTTGATGAAGAAATAAATATTTTTTTGGACCCACAATTTGAAATCTTGTATCCTGAGGAGAGGTTCGAAGATTGGGAGGAGTGGGAAAAGGAACAAATTGGTGCTGCAATTGATTTGTCAGAAATTTGGTCAAAAGGTCCGCCCGATCTAATTATTAGGCGATTAATTTATTACGAACTTGAAGCGAAATCAATAGAACTCTGCTACCCAAGGCACACTCCTTTAGTTTGTAAAAAAATAGCTGAATCTGTTTCAGATCCTGAAGTTTGGACTATGCTACTGATTGATAAAGATGCAGATGGTGATTTAATTGCACCTTTTTTAGAGCGAATTTTAGCATTAGATTCTCTGGAAAAAGATAATATTTTAGAAATTTGCATTAGAAAACCTTCCCTGCTATCCTCTATATTTCCAATCATCATTACTGCACCAAACGTTTCTGATAGTATTTTCAGAAAAGTAATAACAATGTTAGATGAGAGGTTATTGAAACAGATCGAATACACTTGTAGGGACACCAAAATATCTGAGAAGCGCATTGCTAGTTTGTTAAGCCATGACAACCGTACTGTAGCAGGTTCAGCAGCGGTAGGTGAATGGTATAATAATCCAAAGGGAGTTATTCGTGAATCACACAAAGAACTTTGGCGGAAAGCTGTCATTAATTTTTATAATATTGGACATAACGCAAACCGTATCTTTGAGGCTGATCCTTCAATTGCTTGTGATTGGCTAGAAGCAAGAATAAATGAAAACTCAGACTTATATCGAATTGATAGAATAGTAAAAATGGCTATTGACTCTCTTGAGATAGAGCATCGGCGGTATTTAATAAGCCGGATACCAGAAAATTTCTGGTATGAATACATTATAAAATCCCTTATTGGCAGAGACTTGATACTATTTAAAGATTTGCTCAATAATAAACAGTTAAAGGATCTTCACTTATCACCACTACAAGGATATCCAGATGAGAAATGGGTAGAAAAAGCCTTAATAGCCTTAAATGCTGGTTATGCTCCAGCAGATGTGATTAATGCTACATTTAGCACAGATATTGATTTGGCTTCAGATGAATGGAACGGATGGTATCAGCAATTTGAACGACTGAGCTCACATAACGATAATCGTATCCAGGCCATAAGCCAATTTGGTCTAAACAAAATTCGATCATATCAACAGCATGCTTTTGAATTTGAAAAACAAATAGCAACCCATTACTACACATAATGCTATAATCCGCAACTATCAGGCTCCCTGAAATTTTGACATAACCAAAATATATCATATCTCACAGAGATGGGAACCCAATCTTTAATTTAGGCTGATTGAAGGTTACTGCCTTGATGTGTGCAAATTTCAAGTCCCTAAAAATTCACGATTGCCAAACCGAATCATCAATGATATTAGTTTGATGGCAACAAACGACTAAGGCAAGACATCTGCAATCAGAAGGTTTAAATTGCCGATTAAAGAAAAACTCCGTAAAAGCCATGATATATTGGACATGGAGAATTAATTCTGTATAGTAATTGTTATGTTTAAAGGTACACAATGAAAATCAAAGAGATTTTAAATAGTCAAACATTTTACAACGTTGCTATGACTTTATTTACTTTTTGCTTGGTATTATTTTCTTTCCTAACTTGGCTTACAATGTCTAAGCAAACCTCAATATCAAATGAACTGAAAAATATTCAAGTATATCAGAATGAACAAAAAGTTCGATTAGAAAAGCAAAAAATTCTTGAAGAAAAAAAAGAGCTGAAAATTATTATTGAAAACATCTTGAAGCTTTATTCAGCTCGTGGATTAAATGAACGTGCATTGCACTCTAAAAAAGAAAATATAGAATTATCTTCTGCCTTCTACCAGTATCTCCTTCAAGGACTTGACAATTATTTGTTAGCCAATAATCCAAAATGTTTAAAACTGTGGGTGAAGTCTTTAAGTTTAATGCACTATTTTTCTGATAAAGGTTTAATTTCTGCAAAGAAATTACCAGATGACAAATTCAAAAAATTATTTTTGGCTGTCAATGAAGAAGCATGGACGAGTGTAATGAATGTTTATAGTGAATTACATTTATCATCAAACTATGAGTTTGGTATATTTAATCTAAAAAATGGAGAACGTAACAATGCTAATGCAGTCGATGCAAAAACCCACGTGGCTGATTAGCGACGCTAAGTCAATTCAAGGTTGCTGCCTTGAAGGTTCAGTATTTTAAACCAACAATATTTGCGATTCCCTTACCAAATCTGGTATAAAGACCTCATGGCTGGCAAACCTCGATGAAGGCAAGGAATCGTTCAGATACTATCGTATTAAGGAGCATCAACACTCAATTATGGAAAGGATATTAGGTATGAAAATAATTAAAATCTTCCCAATAATACTCATTATAATATTCCTCTCCAGTTGTGTATCCAAAGTATCGATACGCAGAATTAACGCAAATTCGCTTGATACTACGAGTATTCAAAAAAATTATAGAAAGAATTACAATATAGGACAGATGCAGACTGCCTTTGTCGGAGAATCCATTATCAGGGCAAAGGAAGTTACAGTTACTACTTATAGAGAAACACACATGGGATGGAAACCTACTGATAACTTTACAATGCAAGGCAGTGGGGTAACGATTTCAGGTTATAAAGATACCTCCTATCCTATAAAAGGTGATACTTATTTAGACGGAAAACTTTTTTCCATCCTACATCTAAAAGGCAACCCTCTGCCATTTTATAAAGTTTTAATAGATGAAGATGGAAATGTTTATCATAAAGCTATTAATAGGGAAGTTGTTATGGTTTGGGACTTTAAACTCCAACCCCCTAATGTCAAATTCTTAAAAGACTATTCACAAAAGGAATACGATGAAGAAACTCCCGGCAACATAAATTACGAACTGATATATGGGGGGACAGACGGTAAAACAATTAAAATTACATATAGGGAGTACACTTCGGAAGATATGGCAAGGCAGGCATTCTATCAAGATTTGGTCTTTGATGCTAATTCCGATTATATTAGATTCAAAAAAAATAGAATAAAAGTTCACGAGGTCACAAACGAGAAAATTGTATACATTGTCACTGAAGACGGACTCAATTAATAATGCTTTGTCGGGCATTGGGTTGGTCGGCGCAAATTCACGATACCTGCCTTGACCTGTGAAAATTTCCAACCCAAAATTTGCACTATTAGGGTTCCGAATCTGCTATTGACCCAATAAATCCCCTGGTGTACATTTAGGCCAGGAATCTTGCATTAAAAGGTCATTAGAAAAGATGCAGCCGTATAATATACTATGTTCTGAATAGTGAAGATACATACTTCTTGCTCGCTGCAAAGCGGCTCTATGAAAGAAGGAGGAACAGATGACGACAGACAATGACATTCTTGATGCCCTTGAAAAGGAGATTGGCTGGCGCCTTCCGAGGCAACGAATCAAAGACGGATTGCCCTTGCTGGATAGCCCCCCGGCAGATAGAAAGAAAAAGAAAGGGAGAGCGCTCGACTTTCCCCCTGAGGTGTCAGAATTCCACTCAGACCTTGATGAGGAGAAATTTGTGCAGAAAAAGTCAATTCGCAATTCGAGGCACGATTTTAAGCCGTCTAATCACATTCCATCATTCCCTCTTTTTGGTGCGGTTCTGAACAACAAGAACCAAGTTGTTGGGTTGGCGCTTACCGGACTCCATCTCAAGAAGATTCCTGATCTTGTCTGGCAGTTTAGGCACCTAAAATTCCTCGGGTTCTACGACAACAGATTGCGTAAGATCCCTAACAATATCCGCTCACATCCCTCTCTCAGAAAAATCGGCTTTAGGAACAACAAGATTACGAAGATCCCGCCTTGGGTTCTGGAAGACAACCCTCTCAAGTCTCCTCCGCCAGAAATTATCAAACGCGGCCTCAAAGCTATAGCGGTTTACTTTAAATCCATCGCGGACGAGACCCTTCCTCTCAATGAAGCCAAGATTCTCCTCGTCGGAGATGGGGCCGCAGGCAAGACGTCATTCGTTCGTCGGCTTTTGGGTCAGGATTTTAACGAGAATGAATCACAGACTCATGGAATCAACATCGATCCCTGGAATATGACTGTCGCTAAGCGCCGTATTCAGCTTCATATGTGGGACTTTGGCGGGCAGGAGATCATGCATGCTACGCACCTCTTCTTCCTCTCTGAACGCAGCCTCTACATCCTTGTTCTCGACGGCAGAAAAGAAGAAGATCCCGAATACTGGCTCAAACACATAGAGAGTTTCGGTGGAGACTCGCCCATCTTAGTTGTATTAAACAAGATGGACGAACACCCGGCCTTTGATGTGAATCGCAGGTTCCTCCAAAGGAAATATAAAGGCATCGTGGGCTTCTATCCCATTTCCTGCAAATCCAACATGGGCATGAATCGCCTGAAGGCAGGTCTGCGCAAAGGTCTTCAGAAAGTCGAAATCATCCAAACAACTTGGCCCGTGAAGTGGTTCAAGATCAAAGACGACTTGGAGCGCATGACTTCCCACTTCATCAGTTTGGACGAATACGAAGTTCTGTGCAATCAAGCTGGAATTGATGTTGCAGAACAACGAGACAACCTTGTCCTGTTTCTTAACGACCTCGGAGTTGTTGTTCATTACCGTGAGTTCAATCTCAGACATATGCATGTCCTCGAACCGCGATGGCTGACGGGGGCTGTCTATCGTATTATTAACGCTCCGATGCTCGCTAAGCGAAAAGGCACGCTCCGCCTTTCTTCGTTGCCCTACCTCTTAAGGAAGAAGGATGACGGATACACTTATCCGAGTCATACACACTCTTATATCTTAGAAATCATGAAGAAGTTCGAGCTCTGCTACTCCATTGATCACGAATCAGTCTTGATACCAGATCTGCTCGATATCCAAGAGCCAAAAATCGATTTCGACTACGAGAACGCCGTGAAGTTTCGTCTCGATTATGATTTTCTCCCGAAATCTGTCATTCCTCGTTTCATCGTGAAGAAGAACAGGGATATCTCAGGGCAACTTCGATGGCGAACCGGTGTCGTACTTGCTGATGAAAACTTCATGTCCACTGCTGTCGTCAGTGTGGACGTTGAGGCTAAGAGAGTTCACATCTACGTCAACGGAAAACATCGCAGTGATTATCTCACTGTTCTCCGTGCCGTTTTCCTGGAAATCAATCAGGGCTTCGAGAAACTGCAGGTTCAAGAGAGACTCTGCCTGCCTGATAATTCTGAGATCACGGTGAGCTTTGAACATCTGACCCACCTGATGAACGAAGGTGTTGAAGAGATATATCCAGACGGCGCCAACCATCCCTATCAAGTCAGAGATCTTTTAGGCATCGTGGCTGTAGATCGGAAAAGAACCGAACAAGAGTTCATCCGCCTCCTTAAAGAGGTTCTTGTCGAGGGCGACACGAAGGACACCGCTTTCGCCAAAGCTAACAGGATCGTTACCTTACAGCCTAACTTTTTTGGGATGGGAGTTAACCTCAATGCCATCGTTGATGCCGTATTTCCGGCCAAATCAAAGAAGAAGAAACAGGCGAAGACTCGGACCCGATAACAAGAGTTACTCCCGTCACGGGAAATAAGACGCAGAACAAGCACCTGGACATGTACGTCAGGGGGTCGCGCACACGTGGCCTACTGGCGCGGGCCAGGTGCGGCGTTAACCCAATTCACGATTACTGGTATTATCAATTGTTTTGTGACAGCTGTTAAAAGTTCACGATTACGGTAGCCAATCGCAACTCTTGCGGCTTTAGAAATTCCAGTGTACGATATTTAGTTTTCAGTCTCGTAATAGTGAAGACTACGGCTATGGAATTACAGTAGTGCGAATTTCGCCGATCCGAGGATTGCCGATTTCATTCTTCAAAACCGGGGCAAGGAAAATATCCGAGCCCCGGCCCTGTTTTAACCATAAATATTTTCGATCCACCGGATGGCTTCTATATCGCTGATTTTTCCTAGGTAAAGCTGTGTGGTTGATAAATTTGAATGGCGGAGGATCACTTTGCTCACGATTTCAAGGGGAGCCCCGGCTCTGGACGCATATGTTGCCGCATGCCTTCTCAGATCATGTGGCCGCAAATCGATTCCGACTAGCCTTCCGGCCTTTTTCACAATTTCCCTGGCTCCGGTATAGCCCAATGGAAATACCCGTTGTTCAAGTGTTAATTCTCTGAATCTGATATAATCCTTTAGACGGTCAGCAATCTTTTTTGGAATAAAAACGATTTCTGACTGGCGGCCACTCTTGGGACTTGCAACGAGCAATTTCCTATCATCGACGTCCTTAACCCTAAGCTTTAGAACCTCCCCGATCCGCATACCGCCTCTGGCCATTAGCTCAAGCATCAGTCGGTTTCTGGGATTGTCGGTTTTGAAAATGATTTCATCCACGACATCCTTTTCCAGGATCGTCCACTGCCT
>SDBU01004289.1_pt1 | contig 17598 bp, 24 predicted proteins | sample 2277071 | NCBI WGS metagenome assembly SDBU01 (sample SAMN10397929, study PRJNA504765) | marine sediment metagenome | isolation source: marine sediment core GS08_GC12, 126 cmbsf | place: Arctic Ocean: Gakkel Ridge, Loki's castle | collected 2008 | reverse complement strand
GGGTAGTTGTTCTCCTTCTCGTATTGTCCCATGTCTAATCGCTTGCGATATTTGACAGGCAACCATTTGTTCTTAGACATTAATTCCAGGGCAGTTTGTTTGTACTGATCACCATAACCATAAGTCATGGCATGACGCAATATAGCCCCGTCTCTATGTCGGATAATCTGGACGCTGTGATAAGTATTGCCATTAATCTTATCAAACCAGCGGGCCACTAGTGCTGTGAATTTGATTTTAGTTTTCATTGTTATACTCCTGTAAATGGTTATGATGTCATTGCTGTATAGACACCAAGTCCTTAATTTTATGCGTTCCCACATATCCTATGGATACCCCTTGCCCCAACCGGCCATGTTGCCATGATATTACAGCACTCATGTGGGCGATTTGCTGTTTAGCATCACGCAGCAGGCGCAGTGGTCGTCCGAATGAGGGGATTATGTACAGATGTTTGTAATGGCCGCCATAATGCTTTAATTTACGCATTTCGCGGACAGCTATCTTAATCCCATATTCCCACGCCATATACAGCGCGGCTTCATGCCTTGTTCCCGTGATTACATAATTGTCCTTTTTCATTGCTTTGTCTCCTGTTTGAGTATGTCTCGTATTTGCTCGGCTTGATCGTTTGTGATATATAAGCGCTCTGAAGATATTCTCTCCCCTCCAAGTACTATTGTCAGATTGCGATCACTGCTTTCGTTGTCTTTGCTTACACGGTCAAACTCCTTCACTGCGAATTCAGTAGCGTATGAAGTTGTGCTTGGCTTGATCATTTTCATGGGTTGCTCCTTATGATGTCAGATGAATTGTCTCACATAAGCAACCCAGATACGATGGTCACAACCTGCGAGATAATACTGCAATGCTCTATTCAGGTAGTACCATCGCCGGATGCGCCGTTGCTCGGTAGTTAAAACCTTTGGATATGTGGTAGCCTTGTTCATTGTTTTGCTCCTTGTTAGATGGTTGGGATATTTAATTGCCTCAATTAACCATACCCCACGATCTACCAAATAGCAAATAAATATGTTCACTTGGTAGGGGTTGCCGATGTAATACCAGTAATAACCATAAGATATGATTTATTATTTATTAATTATATTCAATACCGACCGCCCTCCCTGTTTGTGATTATTATTAAAGAGATTATGGTGTATAAGACGATGGGAGGAGTAGTGCGATGATAGCAATGACATAAGAACGACAATCAGTAATATAAAACCGGTTTAATGTTCTTGTTTCATTGACTATTAGACCGGTTTTTTTGTTGGGGACCGGGCGGAATAGACTGCCTGCGAACAATAAATTAAACTGGACTGACCAGCAAACAGGACTAAAAACAGACAGTCAGTTATTTTTGTCATAGGAATGATGAATTATGTTTGCTGAGTTAAAAGCTAATTACTATCCAACTAGGTCCAGACCTTGTGCGATGTTGAGTGAGTCGGTAGCCAAACCGGCCATAATCAGGATAACGACAGCACGGGGCCTCTTTCCGATACCGGGCCTCCTGATAAGCACATAATTCCTCTCTTTTCGCTTATTTCTGCATAATAATGCACTTTTTTGGGCCAAAGCCCATATTAGATTATGAGAGGATTATACCCCATGCGTATAAGATGTAAGATAATGTCCTCCAATAATACTCCCATGTCCGAAATGGTATTGCATACCAACCCGCGCACCTTCTGTGGTATATCCAAAACAGATAGAAAACTACTAGTAAACCTGCTGGAAAGACTTGAGATACTACACAAAAACTTGACCGATCCACAACGAAAGATAGTACGTAAAATAAACAGGTGGATCAGAAATGGAAGGAAACCACCGTCGTTCAAACAGTTCCGGACCATACAAGAAATAGCCGAACAACATAACCTCGGACAGATCATGTATGGACAATTCTATGTCAATGAATAGACTGACCTATTACCATATTGAGCACACGATTACCATATTGGGTAGTTGAGGGGCAGTTGCTCAACAGTAGCGCACCGACCTGCAAGCGCCGTGCATATCGCTCTGAATGGCTGGAAACGATGATTGTGACACCGCTTGACACCGCTTGACACCGCTTGATACCGCTTGACACCGCTTGATACCGCTTGATACCGCTTGATACCGTGTTAAGATAGATAAGCTACCACATCACATCGTTTATCGTTCATAAGTCCTTATCCCATCACGCGCTTGATGTCCCGCGATCCCTATCGCATCGACTGTAGTTGATATGGTAGGCTTGACCGTGGCTGGTGAGTGCGTGAGTGCGTATGCCTGCTGTAAGTGTATGCTTGGGAGCATGTTACGTGTTATATGGCGTATGCCTGCTGTAATGATGCCATCCCCATGTGGGCAAGGGGGGGCCATCCCCCCCAGGCCATCCCCCGGATACGAGTTACTTGACTCCTTTAAAATCTCTACAAATTTTGGTAGTATAATTGTTGTCATATGCTATACTTACAGTTAGAACAGGAGTATTGCTTATGTTAGATAAAATGGAAGACAGTGTCAGGGCTGAGTTATTGGAAATGGCTGTCCAGAATGCTAACTTGCGTGGCGACACAGCAATAGGCATTAATGGCAGCGTCAGGGTTGTCGGGGCACGGACATTGGAACTATTGGACAAGCGTGGCGTTCGCTACGAGATATACGTATTCGACAGTTTAGGCGACGTCTTCACTATCCCTATCACTCTCTAAAATCTCCACAATTTTATTATGTAAGTAAGTAGTTATGATATAGGCAGTTACGTAATACTATTGACATATACACTGGGTTATCATAGGGTATTAATAGCAATAGTCCTGTGTAAGGGCACGTTGGATACGGTTCGACTGTGGATGGTGATTATGCTCTCGCGCCCCAATGTAGTATCTGGTATCTCCAGAGGCGTTAATCACCGGTACGTGGTATAATCCTGTCACAGATAGCAGGTGAGCTACACGAAGCGGAATAATTGGCCGCTCCCAGGTATGTACTAGTGGTATCGGATAGTACAGCCCATGCCATATTGGTTAATGCTTGAGTTGACTGAGCCGTCAGAATGCCGACTGCGAGTGATCGTGAGGGCTATTGCTATATCTTAAAATCTCCACAAATCTGTATGGATTGGCAAGTAGGATGCAAGTAGGAAAGTGCGTAAGTCCTTGTAAACAAAGGTTTCCTTTTCTACTTGTGCAAGTAGATGGAAAGTAGAACAGGAGTAAAAATCATGTCTGATCTACCCATATTGCCTGAATGCAGGTACATCGCCGCGTTTCTAACCATGTCGTGTAATTTCCATTGTTCTTATTGCATCAACGGGAGTGGCGTGGTTAGCGGTGGTTACGGCAGGTTATCGTCTTATGAGTGGCTCAAGGGATTGGGGCGACTGGTGGATTTGGATCGTGACGATGGCGAGGTTCCTATCACGTTATCGGGCGGTGAGCCGAGTTTGCACCGGGGTTTCTACGACATTATCAATTATCTACCTGACAGGTTGCGTATCGACATATTGACCAACCTGAGTTTTGACGTCAGGGAGATGATCGAGCGCGTCGATCCTTCGCGGTTGCGTCGTAAGGCCCCTTATGCTTCTATTCGGGTGAGTTATCACCCTGGCCAGATGGAATTGGAGGAGTTGTTGAGTCGGGTTCATTTATTGTTGGATGCCGGGTTTTCGGTGGGCGTCTGGGGGATATTGCATCCTGACCATTCTGTTGAGGTGTTGGCGGCTCAGGAGCGGGCTTTGGGGATGGGAATCGATTTCCGTACCAAGGAGTTCCTGGGTATGGCCCACGGGCGGCTGTACGGGCGTTATTTGTATCCCCAGGCTTGTAGTGGCAAGGAGTCAGGGAAGGCGATGTGCCGTACGACAGAGCTTATTATCGGCCCTGGTGGGGGGATATACCGCTGTCACCGTGACCTTTATGAGCATGGTGCGCCCATTGGCAATATTCTCGATCCTTTCATTAAACTCGGTGGCTTTCGGCCTTGCGATCATTATGGGAAGTGCAATCCATGTGATGTGAAACTAAAGACTGACAGGTTGCAGCAGTCCGGCTATACCGCCGTCGAGATCATTTCTCAGGGGATTTAGGGACCGGGCCGCCGATGGGGTTCCCGTCGAGGCCGCTTACCCATCTTACCATTGGGGGCGCAGGGGGGGCGCAGGGGGGTATTTGCGGGGAAAGTTCCTTAAAACACGTCATGCATGGCGTAAGTTTGGGAATATTCTTACCTATCTTAACATATCTACCTATCCCATGCTAGCGCTATGCCTGTGAGAGGGGGGCGCTTGCATGTGACATACCTTCTGATGTGTCGTAGTTCCCCCATCTTACCCCCCCTAATGTCTTCTGTCCTCATCTGTCCTCTCTGTACTCTCTGTACATTCCGGTGTGCCCATTTCTAATCTCAATTACAGTAATTCATCTAACATGGCCGATTGTTTGGATATGGACGAATACAGTATCATTTTAATGTTTAGTACGGCGTGGTTGGTATTGCGATCAATGCGTCGTCGTAATCGAGGTGTGCGATTATGAGTGAAACGATCTTGAATATAGAGCAGCAGCAGGAATTATCTTACGAGGACTGGCGTGAGTACGCTGAGGATAAGCAATGTTGTAGTGAATGCGGCTGGGTATTACAGGAAGGTGATCCCATCCATGAATTAGAGCGTGAGTCGTTGATTCATGTGGATTGTCTGGAAGCGATTCGAGTCGGGGATCGTTATCGCCAATATGGTACGAACACACGAACAGATAGGGAGCATAAAGATAATGATCGTTTGCTCGAAGTGCAGGGGGATAATGTCAAGAAATCAGTCGAGATATTTTCACGGAAGCATGGAGTGATCTATAAATTCCAAGGTCATGGGCCCTTGAAGGAAGACATACATGATCCGGACGGCCCCATGTTTCGTGGTTGGTATTGGGATCGAACTGGCCTGGTGGATGGCTGGGAGCCTGTCAAGACGGGTGTATTCCATGATGGCGGTTTGGTTGAAGAGGCGGTGGCGGTATGAGAAAAGACGGATGGATAAGCGTTGATGAGCGGATGTCTAGAAAAGACGAAGGCCCGGTATGGGTATGCAAGATCGGAAAGAAACATAGTTCTCACGAAGCATATCGGGATAAGTATGGGACATGGAGGGAACCGGTAAATGAAAATGCTTTAACCTTTATTCCTACCCACTGGCGTCCTCTTCCCGATGATCCTGTTGAGGAGGCGGAGTTCCAGACAGCTAGCATAAATCGTGTAGCAGGAAGCGGAGAAACCCGATACGCGGTGGCATGGGGTAGCCTTGTTTTGAAGAGATCTGGTTATTATTTCACCAAGCGTGAAGCCGATCTCCTGGCCCGCCAACTGAACTACGCGTGTGAGACTCAGAACATTGCGTCGGAAGGTGAGCCGCTTCCCGAGAATGAGAAGCCCCAGAAGGAGCATAGTTTCCATCGGGCGAAGATAGAGTTCGATGATCGGATAGGCTCTTTTGTTGTACGTTATGGCAAGCAAACTGCCTTTGGGTTGTCGTTTGGAGGCGGCAAAGCCTATGGGCTTCACGCTGAGGAGATAGTTGACCAACTAAACTACGCGTATGACCATATAGAGAGGATCAGGAATGTTGCTGACAAGCCTGTTGAAAGTGAAGATGTCAGAGACGAAAAGACGTTAAGGTGGGCCTTGTGTACGATGGAGGAAATATTGAAGAGGCGTAGGAGCACTATGTCGATCGTGAATTTAGCCGGCATAGATCAGGCGGTTGACGCATTGTATCGGATGTTCACTAACGCATTTCCTTCTAAAGGGTCACAATAATGCGCACCCGTAAGCGATATACCCCTGCTATTGACAGCCGATTATATCGGGTGGGGAATGTCTTGCCGTCCGATCTGGTGGGCGGTTGCAAGCTGTGGTTACATGGTGGTGGTCCACGCGATGAAGGCGTTGCCAATGCACTATTGAAGTGGCATGATCGCAGTTCGCATAGTAATCATGCAAGCCAGGGCACCGCTGGTTTACAGCCAATCATTTTCCATAATGCTTCGATATTGAATTGGACCGACGTTATCCAGTGGCAAGAATCAGACCGGCTGGTGTGTCCGTCATTGAGTGTGAAGCAACCTTTTTTGATTATGTTCGTTATTTACTTTGTTGATGTTGACATCAATAGTTATGTGTTTGAGGCTGGTAACGCTGCGAATGCTCCCCGGTTGTTTATTAACGGCTTGCCTCAGATGTCGGTAGGCGGAAGCAACCTGGTGACATTTGATGAGGTGGGCTCACAGTTTAACGTAGTGAGTTTGTTATTCGATGGGGCAAACTCCAAGGTATGGCGGGATAATGTATTATTGGCCAGCGGTAATATGGGGACAGAGGGTATTGAGGGCGGATTGACTCTGGGCGATAGGGATACTCATACTGTTGCGACCGAGTATTTCAATGGGGCGATAGGCGACATGGTGATCCTAGAGGGCCGGGCGGCTATTGCCGTGCGTGAACAATTGGAAGAGACGTTTAATGGAATGTATGGATTATGATCGAGGTGAAAGGATATAATGGCAACCGCTTACTGGAGTACCGTGTTACTCTGGGATACAAAGGTAGATGGAAACTTAAAACGACCCAAAAAAGGGCAGAACACTTTGCGATTCAATGGGCGCATAAATATGGCGTAAGTTTGACGCCTTTCCATAAGGATAGAGTGTTCACAGAATCAGTGGGAAAGCGATACCCCAATAGCGATCATTTGACATACGTTTACAGTTGGAAGTGGAAGGTGAGTTGATGAACCGACGTAACTTTATGAAACAAGCGGGCATGGGGCTGGCAGCCATAGCGGGCGTGGGGGCGCTGGTGAAGGGTGAGCCAATAGATGAGATGCATAAATGTACTCAATGCAATCCGCGGTGCCCAAGTAACGATGCAGTGGAGGTGGAGAAACAGGAACCGATAATCCCTTCCAAGGAGGAAGTGGCTAAGGCTATCAGGTACGAACGTGAGCATGGACGCAACCCTTGGCGGAGAGATACAGTGACTTTAACCGAGGTCCACGATTTCAAACAGAAAAAGGTAAGTACTTACAACAAAGGCAAGCTATTAGCGGAGAGATATAGTGGATAGACGATCATTTATGAAACAAGCGGGCATGGGGCTGGCAGCCATAGCGGGCGTGGGGGCGCTGGTGAAGGGCGTCTCACATGAGACGGAAGACTTCCAGCCTCCTGAGCATGAGTGGCCGTTTATTACCCAGTATGACAACAACATCCTGTGTGATCTGTGCAATAAGGCGTTGCAGCCGGGCGATGACATCCATAAGGTGGAAGGCAAGCGGTTGGTGCATGATGAATGCTTGAAAGCTCTCCGTTATGGAAGTGACGATAAACTATATATAACGAAATTAGTGAAATTTAGTGGTGTGTCCCGTCCGTATAACATACCGTGGCATGAGGCATGTGAACGAGTTTGGGATTATCGAAGCAAATATGGAGTTACGTATGCCTACTTCCCAAAAGTGATTGGTCCAAGTGATTCGAATAAGGATACTGGTTTGATTACTTGGATATATAAGCGTAGCGGAGTGGTCGCCAACTGGAAGCCCGTGAGGTCTGGTCGATACGGATGGATGAGAATGAATACAGATGGAACCATAACAGAACCGGAGAATCCAATTGTTCCAATAATATAAAACCAAAAAGACTGGCGCCTGACGGTTTGCATCCGTCTTGAAGGTGCTATTCCACCAGCCCGAATAGGGGCTGTTACTCATTACGAGTGGCAGCCCCTTTCTTTTTGGTAAACCTAAAACAGGAGTAATGTAATGAAATTCAGAAAAAAACCAGTAGTGATTGATGCAGAGCAATGGTTTGAGGTTACTTATGACAGGGAAGCGGGTCATAGGACTACACCTATTTATCATTTGGATGTGGGTTATTACAGAAATCCAGATGTGGATACGCAGAGTGCTTGTCCGCATTGTGGTGTCATAATGCACAATCATGGATGGATTGATGATTACAAAGACGGGCATACTGTCTGTCCGAACGATTGGATTATAACCGGGGTGCAGGGAGAAAAGTATCCATGCAAGCCTGATATATTCGAGCAGACATACGAGGCGGCATGATGGCAAAGAAGAACAAGTATCGAAGGAAAGTTAAGAAACCTCCTGAGATCGAGGCGGAGCAATTCTCAGACGGCAAAGACTTGCCTGACGGGGTGTGGCGGGGTACGCACGGGGCCGCGTGGCTGAGTAATTCTGATAATAAGACTCGCTTGAATGAAGGCGACTGGGTTGTGACCAACCCTGGGGGCGGCAAGATGGTGATGAAGAATGAAGAGTTCATATTGAAGTATGAGGAAGACGACGAATGATCGCGGAAGTCGAAGAAATACAACTGACGCAACAAGAGAAGAGACAACTGGCCGTTGTAGAGCGGGCGGCCTGGGTCACACGGTGCGTTAAGAAGAATTACGACGCCAAGGCGACGGATAAGATCAAAAAGCGTCTGAAGCGGGCCAAGACCGACCTGTATTGGCTGGCCTATGAAATCCTCGGCTATAAGGATATGGACAAAAAGGTCCATAAAAAGATATGCAATATATACACTTCCGAGCATCCCCGGGAGATGCTGGTGGGCACGCGGGGGATATTCAAGACATCCCTGTTGATAGCCTATACCATCCAGTTGGTGTTGCAAAACAGCAATAATCGCATCTTATTCGTCCAGAACACGATGGAGAACGCCCAGTTGACCATAGCCGAGCTGCGCGGTCATTTCGAGAAGAACCCCAAGCTGTTAGAGCTTTGTCCCTGGCTGATCCCCGACAAGAAATCAGCAGTTAGATGGTCGAAGGAGATGTTGGAATTTAACAGGATTGGCATATATCCAGAACCGCAGATTACGGCGGCCGGCGTCGATACGCAGCTTACGCGTCGTCATTATACTCATATCATTGGCGATGACGTTGTGGCGGCCTCCAAGAACGACATGAAAGAAGGGGGACTGATTATCCTGCGGCCAGAGGATATTGCCAAGGCCAAGGCGTGGGCCGACGTCACGATGGAGGGGCTGGCGATCAGAACCCCCGACAAGAGTAAGAGGACGATTATCAGGTTCGTATTGAACCGCTGGGGGATAGCCGACTTTGCCCAGCATGTCATGGATACCAAGGTGTATGACGAGGAAACGCGCAAGTTGGGTTTCAGAGTTACGATCATGGCGGCCCGGAGCGAAGATGGCAGCCTCCTATTGCCGGATGTGCTGGGGGAAGAGGAATTAGAACAGATACGTAAGGATCAGGGTGACTTTATCTTCTGGACGCAGTATATGTGTTTCCCGTACAACCCGGATGACAAGGGGTTCCAAGAGGATAACAATAAATACTGGACGGGGCCGTGGCCTCCTGGCTGGGGCGTAAAGAGGTTCCGTCAATTCTGCCTGATAGATATGGGGGACGTGTCCAAACCCACCTCCTCCAATACGGCTATGGTGCATTTGTGGGTTGATGAGAATAACCATATATGGGTCAACGAGGCTATCAGGGCCAGGATGGACGTGCCCACCAAGTTGAAGCATATCAACCGGATGGTCACGAAATACGAGCTTAAACGGGTATATATCGAGAAGAACCTGCACGATGAGACGTTGAAGTATTGCCTCAGAGACGAGATGAAAAAGTCAGGTATTCATTATTACGTCGAGACGCTTAAACATAAGAATCGCAACAAGCACGCCCGTATCCTGCGATTGCAGCCGGCCCATGAGGCGGGCGGTATTCACATACGCCACAGTCACCACGATCTGATACAGGAATTGCGGGATTTCCCTTATTCCCACCTGATGGACATCATCGACGCTCTGGGTTACATCAAAGACGTCACTAGGGGGCCGGTGGTAGCGGAAGAGGAGGTCAGGGACTTCAAATACGTTCGGCCTACCCACATCACCGCCGAGCAGATGGAAGAGTCGATAGACGGAGCCAGGAATCTCTCATACGGATCACAAAGTTACGCATTACAGAATTTAAGGCCCCACGGACCATCGTATGTGGGCTTTGGAACATAAGGAGCAATATTATGGCTAGAGTGCAGACAACTATGGTAAGCGAAAACCTCCCTTGGAGGTGGTTCAAAAAGAGCTTTATTTCCGTTATAGGCTCTGATGGCAATACCAAATACCGGTTGAGCATGACAGGGGATGGAAACATATCAGGCGGCGGATGGGCCCGGCGTGAAACATTGTTCTATGACGAGATGGATAATATTTTTGGCGCCAAAGTGCCTAACGGGGTGATGTTATCGCCCTGGATGGAATCGACGGCGGTGGGCAGCAGGATCACCTTTGGTATTGGTCTTTACCGAGGTCAATACAATCACCTGGACCGTATCTGTTTACTCACTGCCACCCAATGCGCTTTCACATTGAGTACCCGGTGTGACAACACTTATACATTGAATAGCGGAATGTATGCCGGTCAGATAAACGTCACCAAGTACGGGGAAAACGTCACCTTATTGGATGCAGCCGGCCAAGGCGGCAAGGGGCGTATTCTCTTCGATCTACGCGGCGCTAACGGTCTGGCTATCTGGGTAGTCAGCACAACAGATTGCCGAGTTGGTTTTGAAATAGCAGGTGTATAAATGCGACTTGAAGATGTCAAAGCATTAAAGAAACAGCAGGAAGAGGCGTTGAGGTATCGACGGTTCCTGTATTCCGATAGCGACTGGGAGCAATTTGAAGACTACTGGCTCGCGCGCTATCCGTTGTCGAGCCGTGGGGAAGGCAACCTGCTGCCCGTGCCGGTACTGACGGCCAATATGCAGAGAATGATGGCCTCCCTGGTGGGCGGTGAGTTCCGTACCCGGATTACCAGCGATTATCCCGATCAGGTGCCAGCGGCCCGCGTGCTCTCGGCGCGTATGGACCATCTTAACCGGGTGACGCGTTTGCTTGACGAGGTGTTGGACGCTGTCCAGGATGCCGGTACGCTGGGGACTGGTTTCCTACTGGATGGCTGGGGATCACAGTTTGGCGTGAGCCGCGATACTGTCACGGAAGGCGTCGATACCAGCCGGACCGATAAGGATAATAACCGGATCGAGTATCACAACTCGGTGTATGAAGATCAGCCTTGGACGTTGCGCGTTCACCCCTTTGGCATTCACATACCAGCAGGAACCGTGCGACTGGCAGGAGCCTACGGATTCTTCCATGAATACACCCGGCATATCGACGATGTGCAAAAGGACGATAAATTACAAAAGAAACATCGGATAAAGATCAAACCCAACGCCCATTTCGACTACGCGCATTTGAATGTGGAAGCATCCAGCGTCGGCAACAAGGAAAAGAACGAATTGGTTCAACTGGTCGATTGGTACAATTTCAAGAACAGCAAGCGTGTAACATTTAGCCCTGAGTATCCATTCGCTTTATCCGACGAGGTTGACGAGATCATGTTGCGGATTGACCGGTTGCCGTTACATGCGATTATATTCAATAGTAATTCTCGATACTTCTGGGGCACGTCTGACTTCGACTTCCAAGAACCGCTTGCGCACGAAATTAACGACATCCGGCATGTCCAGTCATTGTTGCGGCGGCTGCAAGTGGTGAAGGGATTCTTCGATAAGAGAATGATAGAGAATCCGGATGATTTGAAGGCATTCGATAAGGCTATTAAGAATATGACTTCCGATCAGGCGATGGCCATGATCGGCATTGAGGGCAACCCTAAAGACTTCCTTGCCCAGTTCACTCCTTACCAACCGTTCGATCTTATACCACAACTGGATATTGCCAAGAAAGAGATTGAAGAGTTCGGCCAGGGGATCGGGCCTATCCAGAAGGGGCAAGTGGCAGGTGGACGGCATACGAAATACGAGACCCAGACTGCCGAGGGCCATTACGATCAGTCTATGTTCCCCCGGCGCCAGCGGATTCGGCAGGTATTGATCGAGATCACCGAGAATCGGGCCAAGCTGATATTCGAGTTCCAGGACAAGCCTGAATTGGTCCAGACCTATAACGCGGCGGGCTTGCCGGTGGTTGTGGAGTTCACGGGCGCGGACCTGCGCGGGGACTATCGTTATGACATCTCCCTGGAATCAATGCGAGTCAAGAGCAAGGACGAACGGGTTGAAGAGGCAAATATGATCCTGTCACAGTTGAGCCCGTTTATTCAGGCGGGCATTGTGGCGCCCAAACCACTGTTGAGGCAATACCTGGTGAATGTGGCGGGGCCTGACTGGGACATCGAGTCAATTATGGAGGGATACGGCAATCAAACACAACAGCCCCAACCATTCGGACAGTTTCAACAGGAGTTCCAACAGCAGGCCGGCCAGCGCAGCCCCTCTCCGATAGGCGCCATGTTGGGCGGTCAGATACCGCAAGGAGTTCAACAATGAGATATGAATTTGAATGTAAATGCAGTAATCGGCAGGATGCCGTAAGGACCGTCAGACGGCGCAACGACCCGGTAGCCTGTACGCAATGCGGAGAGATTATGAAACGAGTGTTTTCCCCCCCGCAAATAGTCAGTAACGAGAGCGGCGGGATACCCGGTATGTGTCATAGCCTGCCAGGTGAGTCGATTTATGTAAGAAGTAAAAAACATTTCCGTGCCCTGGTCAGCGAGAGGTGCACGGCTACTTCCCATGCGGTGAATTTATGATTCCAGATTTTGACAGATTACGCGATTTGAACAAGGCGCGCCATAGACTGGTAAGGGTGATGGCCGATGCCAGAGATTACCTCAATAGTGCGGACAGTGAAGCGGAGGTATTGCTGCATTTCGGGCGATGTTGCCATAAGTGGGGCATGTTCTGGCATTACGTCATGGTATGGGCTTCGATAAACGATGATGAGAATTGGCTGCCAGATTACAGGCGAATTAACACTTTGGCCAGTCGGTTTTACATGCTGATGGACGAATTGAATGAAGAGAAGGAGATGGCGCCGTTGTCACAACTTATTAAAGAGCGAATGCCCAAACTGGCGTCGGCGATGGTTCGGATACTGTGCCATCCTGTCAGAACAAAACACATGGTATATCCCACGCGATTGCTGGAACTACAGGACATGGTGCGTGAAATGCGGTCAACCTGGAAGATCAGCGAACATGGTTACGACGATTCAGACGGAAAGGAACTGCCCCTGTTCTCTCTGGAGTGTGGGGGGCTGGACGAAAACGACCGCCCCAACTATCTCGACGGCGATGATTTAACTGAATTAAAACTGGCGTCACGGGCGAAAATATGCAATTCCCGAATGCTGCGCCAGTATGAATATTTACCGCAGAAATTGGAACCGGCCCGCAACATGTGGGACTTGACGAAATACAGCCAACAGCGGTTCTCGGCAAACTGCCGTTTGGTGCAATCTACTTTTGAAAGGCGAATTCATGCTACCCGACAAAACAGCAGGACAATTGGAACAAATCAAACGCGACGCACAGGGTGAGATTGACGTACTTACTAAACAGGTGGAGCAGTCGCGTGCAGAGATTGGACGTAAAGATGAACTCTTACAGGAGATGGAAATCAAGGTCACTGAGAATCGCATTCGTCGTGAGTCCAAGGGCAAAGAAAAGACAATGGCCGTTGGTTTGAACCCCGTGACCGGCGAAATCGACGTTATGGTGGAAGGTGATTGGTGTTACAACGAATACCTGATGGCGATGAAGAGGTTACGAAAGGAGATACGAGAGGAAAGCCGCAAGATAGCGGACGAGTATGAGACCAAGACAAAACCCGAACCCAAACCGACTGATGATGTCCCCAAAACAAAAACAGGAGTTAAGAAATAATGGCTGAAGAAATAGAACAAAATATTGATGACAATCCCGAACCGACCGACCCCGATGGGGAAGTAGGCGGCGACCTGGAAGATGGCGCCCCCGAACCGGACGAAAACGAGGATATAGAAACCGAAGAAACCGGCGACGATCCGGCCGCTCAACCTGACGGCGATCCCGAACCGGAACCTTCCCAGTTGGATACAGTCCAACAAAACATTGCCACGTTGACGGAAGTGGTGGAAAAATTAGCCAGCACGGTTCAACAAAGCGGCAAAACCAAGACGCCCCCAGCGAGGACGGCTCAGGAGACGCGGCAACCGATCGTGATCCCTGAATCGGCAAATGAATACTCGCAACAAGAGGTGGCGCAATCCGTGGTCGATGCGCTTACAGCGCAAACCGATCAGCAAGTCGGTGGATTGGCCAGGTTTGCTAAGACATATATAGGTTTACAGGGCTCAGTTATTGTCCACATGTTAGAGACGCATCCACAAGGTGCGATCATCAAACAGGCGATAGAACAAGTCCACAAAACCGGTGTGTCTTTCGATCAGGCTCTGGAAAACGCCCAAGGCAAAACGACAATTGGCCGAATTGCGCAACTCGAAAAGGAGAACTCGCAACTCAGGGCCGGAAGCCATAAGCGTAAAAACAGGGCCTCAAGTCCGGGCAGGCATAAGCCCCCGGCACGAAGTGCGCCGAAAACTCCCACTTCTACTGCTGGCTTTATGTTACAGGAAGCCCAGAAGGAGGGATTGCTCGGTTGATGATTAACTGACTGAACATAACTTGTTTAGTCCTGTTTTGACGGCGGTGTAGGTGTGCACACCATTACTTACACTGCCGTTTTTCTTTTAAACGAAAGGATAGTACGATGCCTAAAGCCACTTATAAAGTTAAAAACGAAGATGCCATAATGAATCAACTCTTTGTGACCACTACCGATAAGCGTGGTCCTGTGTTGATAGACCTATGGTCGCGGGACCATCCTGACGCGGCTTGGATGATGTCTCGGAAGGAAGATACCTATATGGCCAGCGGCCAACAATTCCTGTTACCGCTGGAAACCGGTCAGAATCCCAATGGCGGCGCCATCGGACCCCGCGAAGGCGTGAGCCTGGAAGATTACGATCCGCTGGATATGGCCAGGTATTGGCCCAAATATTACGCATGGAATGTTATGCGTGATTGGGAGCAAATGGCGGCCAACAAGGGGACGGAAGCGAAGATCAATCTCATGGCGGCCAAAATCGACAACACGGTCAATACGGCCCTGTTGGTATTCGCGCAGCATTTATGGACCGGATCCGGTGGAACATCCAAAGAGATGGACGGACTCCAGCGCTTGATACCGGCGACGGCAAAGGCTTCGCAGACCACTGAGATCGGCGGCATCACCCCCAGCGCCACCAATGACTGGTGGAGAACCCATTTCATAAGCATGACTGGTAAGAGCGCAGCCGGCAAACTTGAAGAGAACATGCTGGTCCTCTGGACTGACATCCAGGACGACGGCGGTACGGTTAATATCATTTTCACCGACAAACGCACTCACAACACGTACGAGATCAACAAGGAGAACCTGCTGGTTATCGACAGTAAGGTCACTATCGGCGATGCGACGTTCGAGTTGATTAAGTACAAGGGAATCGGAATGATTCACTCGGTCAATGCGCCTATCGGCGAAATGCGGTTCATCGAGGACAAGGCCGTCAAGTTCTGCGTCGATCCGGCTTACTGGATGAAATGGACGCCTTGGAAACAGCCGATTGATTTACCGGTTGGCGATGTGAAACAGTTCTATAGCCGTTGTCAGATGGCTCGTATGAACGCCTGGCATCTCGGTTGCATCGGCAACATTGCGGCTACGTAAAAACAACAAAGGCTTGTATGAAGCAAGCAAGAATATACAGCTTTTAAGGAGCAAATATTATGTCTCAGATTACTAGTTTTGGAAAGAAGGCGGAAGTTCTTTTGGTTGAAGGCGCCCATACTTCCCAGAAGGGTATGGACATCGGGCAGTATTGGGAGAATGGTATTAAACGATACCGGTGGTCTCATATACGGGCCGGTTCGATGCGCGGGATGTTGCATGGTCATAGGGCCACTGTCAGCGGTTTGCTGGTTTCGGGTATATGTTTCGTATCTGCCAAACCTGCTGGCTTTGGCGCGGTGGGCGATCATGAAATCTATATATGGGGCCTCAGTAACCTGAGTGCAGGAAACGCCTCCGCCGATGCCTATATCGACGGGACGCTAGAGATAGTGTCAAACAACCCGAACTCGCAAGGCGTTGGCGTATTTCAGATACGCGGTTACACTCTAAACCCTGAAGGCGCAGCGCTTTTCAGGCTCAAGGAACAAATAAATATTGACTTGAGTACGTGGACCCATGCAAAGTTGCGTAAGAACGATTACGCAGACCTCTATGCGTGCAGCCGTGTAACGCGGATTTCAAATAGCCAATTTATACCGCGTGGCTTTACAACGGCCTCGACAACGACGTCCAGTTTCCAGTGGCTACAGACCGCTGGACCTGGTGTTGCCCGGTTGAAGGGCGATGTGGCGGCGGCGGGCACCTATGTAGGGGCGGTCACTTCCGCAGGACTCTCTTCTATATTGCAGGTTAGTGGTGAAGTGACGAATATGAGCGTTTTACTTCCTGTGGCTATTACCCGAACGGGTGGCACTGCGCTAAATTGGTGTTCCGTTGACATTCTCTTGGAATCCCTCTAAGAAAGGACGGTGTTTATTATGGCTATAGATGGAGTTGCAACAATTTCCATGTCTGAGCCTGTTGGCGGCCCGCCTAGTGGCACTTGGACCGGGCGGGTAGTCCTTGACAATAATTCGTCTTGGAGTATCAGTCAGTTTATCAATAACACTGGCTTGCGCGATATATATCACATTGACGTGAAGGCAGGGGCGGAATTGATACCGATTCAGTTCAACTATCTGCGTTCGACAACGCCAAAGGCCGGGGCACTTTATGCCTTGGTCAGTGGAGCGCGCGTAGCCGCGGCCAGTGATACCTCATGTACATTCGTCGCGTTTGGCGTATAGGATTCGCCTCTTTTTACCCGACTGACCGGGTGTATAGCGGGCCCGGTCAGTCTATGAAAGGGTGTGATGACTATGGCGCTTAAACGCTCTGAGATGGATTCGCATTTGTTGATGTGCCTGTCGAATCGTTCGTACAGCGACGTTTCCACGCGCACGGCGGCCGAACTGCGCAATGACTGGCTCAACTGGGCCTTGCAGGATATGGCCAGCGTATTCAATTGGCGGGCTATGAAAGTAGTTGACGAGGACACCATACGTACGCGCACGGGCGCCCTGTGGTATCCCCTGCCTGACGATCTGAAGAACTTACTGGACGTATCGTATCAGGACGGCACAATGAGCCGGCCCTTGAAATATCTGCCCCCAGAGGAATTTCGTAAGCTGATTCCCGACCCGACTGTCTATGGGTCAGGCTGGCCGTTTTACTATACCTGGGAAGGCAATCAACTGAAGATGTGGCGAACGCCCAGTAATACCGGCGATGCCGTCCATTTGTACTATGTGAAGTGGCCGGATGAGTTCCATACCGGGACGGATGAAGATTGTCCCATCCCTCGTTTGGAGCAAGCGATCATATACCTAGCTGCCAGTTACGGACATGCGGCGGTGAATAACCATAAGCTGTCCGGTCAGTGGTCCCAGAAGGCCGTCCAACAGATGATGAAGCTGGCCCGTAACGACGGCGACCCCAGCGACTACACGCCTCAGTATGCGTCCAAGCGTACAAGTGCGCGTATGGGC
>SDBU01004288.1_pt1 | contig 17599 bp, 7 predicted proteins | sample 2277071 | NCBI WGS metagenome assembly SDBU01 (sample SAMN10397929, study PRJNA504765) | marine sediment metagenome | isolation source: marine sediment core GS08_GC12, 126 cmbsf | place: Arctic Ocean: Gakkel Ridge, Loki's castle | collected 2008 | reverse complement strand
TTCGACCGTCCATCTCGGTGTTGTTCAACGCGTCGATGGCGGCGCGGCCCTGGTCATTGTTGTCCATCTCGACGAAGGCGAAGCCGCGCGATCGACCGGTCTGGCGGTCCATGATCACTTTGACCCGGCTGACGGCCCCGTGACGGAGGCGCTCGGGGTCCTGCGCAGATATTACGAGCGACGCTTGTGGGTATCTCCTGCTGCGCTGATCGAAGAGGTCATCCGGGATAGGCAGCTTCTAGAGGCGGCCCTGGGTGCTCCGAGGTACCGAGAGCGGTGGCGTCGCTATACCTTCCTGGTTGGGCAGGCCCGCGCTTTCGCTGAGACCGGGGGATCATCCTTGCGTGCCTTCCTGGAATGGGTGGCAGGACAGGCGGAGGAGGGTGCGCGGGTCACGGAGGTGCCCGTCCCCGAGGCAGACGAGGATGCCGTCCGTGTCATGACGGTGCATGGCGCCAAGGGGCTGGAGTTCCCCATCGTGGTCCTGACCGGCCTTAACTTCGAGCCTTCGGCCATGGTGGACAGTGTGCTCTTCGACCGGGAAGGAGGGGGAGCAGAGGTCAGGTTGGGAGCCAGGGACGCCCCCTTTCAGACGCCAGGGTATGAGCTACTGGCCCAACGGGAGAAGGAGATGGGGTTGGCGGAGGACGTGAGGCTGATGTACGTGGCAGCCACTCGGGCCCGGGACCACCTGGTTGTCAGCCTCTATCGCCAGGCGAAGGACCGGAAGTCCAGGGCAGCGCTGATAGCACAGCATCTGCAAGGTGCCGATGACCTCTGGCAGCCCGTGTCGGATGAGGGCTCGCCTCCAACAGCCTCCCATGAGATCGAGGCACCGGCGTCGGAGGACACTCCCGAGGCGCGGCAGCAGTGGCTTAATGAGCGGGCGCAACTGCTTCTTGAGCGGGCACGACCATCGGCCGTAGCGGCCACTGCCCTGGCTCGCGTTGTCAAGGATGAAGCGAGCGTCCCGGAAGAGCCGTGGCGACGCGGGCGTGCTGGCACCACGCTGGGACGCGCCGTCCACGCCGTTTTGCAGACAATCAACCTGGCCACCGGTCAGGGGTTGGAGGACACTGCCAGGGCCCAGGCGGCCGCTGAAGGCATCCCTCATAGAGCGGCCGAGGTGATCAGGCTCGCTCGCGTCGCCCTTCAGAGCCAGACCGTCCAGCGGGCCGTGGCCTCGGGCCGCTGGTGGCGCGAGGTCCCCGTGGCCGCCCCCGTGGGCGAGAGCGTTCTTGAGGGCTTCATCGACCTGCTCTTCGAGGAAGAGAGTGGGCTGGTCGTGGTGGACTACAAGACGGACGTTCTGCAAACAGAGAAGGAGGTGGCCGAGAGGACAGTGCACTACCGCCTTCAGGGAGGTGCCTATGCCCTAGCGGTCCAGGTGGCCACAGGACGTCCCGTCAAGGAGGTCATCTTCCTCTTCCTGCAACCGGAGGGCGAAGCATTGGTGCAAGATCTGCCTGCCGCCATCGCAGAAGCTAAGAGGGCTGCCTTGTTCCAGGGAAAGTCTGAGGGTCTGCCATGAGTAAGGTAGTGCACTTTTCGGACCTTCACCTTGACAGTGCATTCACATGGATGGCCAGCGCTCCAGGCGTGGCCAGGAGGCGAAGACAGGCCCTACGTGACACTCTGCTCAAGATCGTCGAAATGACAGTGCAGGTCAAAGCGGACGCCTTGCTGTGCGGAGGCGATCTCTATGAGCACGACCGCTTCACACCAGACACGGCTGCTTTCCTGAAGTCCGCCTTCGAGCGGCTTGACCCCATCCCTGTCTTCGTCGCTCCAGGAAATCACGACTGGTATGGTCCTCAGAGCCTTTATCGCAGAGTCGAGTGGAGCCCCAACGTGCGAATCTTCGGCGATAGCCGCTTGCAGCCTGTCGAACTTGAGAATGGTCTGACGCTTTGGGGAGCAGCCCACTTGACTCCAGCCAGCACGCCTGGGTTTCTGGACGGGTTCGAAGTAGATAGGGGTGGTGTTCACCTAGCGCTCTTTCATGGGTCAGAGAGAGGCTGGTTTTCCGAACAGGGTGGGGGCAAAGCGCCTCATGCGCCGTTCAATGCTGACCAGGTTGCGGCGGCCGGAATCCATCACGCCTTCCTTGGACACTATCACCGCCCTCGTGACTATGAGAGACTGACCTATCCAGGAAATCCCGACCCGCTTAGCTTTGGGGAAGATGGTCTGCGAGGTGCTGTCGTTGCGAGCGTAAGAGAAGACGGGAGTATCCAGAGAGAGCGAGTCCGGGTGGCGGTCACGGAAGTCCACGACATTATCGTGGATGTTACTGGCTGCGGAAGCCAGCATGACGTGAGAAGCCGCGTTCAGGAAGCTATCGAGACCCTGCGAGGGGTTGCGCGTGTAATCCTGCACGGTGAATTAGCCACGGCGATTGATCTCCGACCACTCGACATCCCCTCAATGCCTACGGAACTCGATTCACTGACAGTGGACACTGGGGATCTGCACGTCGGCTATGACCTTGAAGCTATCAAGAACGAAGCAACGGTGCGGGGCGAGTTCGTCCGCCAAGTGGCTGCGGCGGATATGCCAGAAGACGAGAAGCGGAAAGTCCTTGTCACCGGCTTACGGGCACTGGACGACCGGGACGACCTGGAGGTTACGTAGATGCGGATCGAGTCGGTCAGGGCTCATGCGTTCGGGCCTTTCGTAGATCGGACCCTGGACCTGGCACCAGGCATGACGGTCATATGCGGGCCAAACGAATCCGGAAAATCGACCTGGCATGCGGCGCTGTATGTCGCGCTGTGCGGGATGAGACGTGGTCCTGGCAGAAGGAGCGAGGATCGGGAATTCGCAGACCGCCACCGCCCATGGGACGCAGCCGATTGGGCGGTTTCTGCCATCGTCACGTTGGAGGATGGACGCCGTATCGAGCTTCGGCATGATCTGGATGGCAAGGTTGATTGCCAGGCGCGTGATGTAGACCTGGGACGTGATTATTCCAACGAGATCATTCATGAAGGGGCACCCGACGGCGCCCGCTGGCTCGGCCTTGATCGGAGGTCGTTCCTGGGGACAGCCTGCGTCAGGCAGGCGGACATCCAGTCTGTAATGAACCATGCAGATATCCTACAGGAGCATATGCAACGGGCAGCGGCCACGGCTGGCGCCAATTCCACCGCGGCGGCTGCGTTGGCAAGGCTCGACCGCTTCCGCCGGGAGAATGTGGGCCCAGACAGGGCAAATAGCAACCGGCCCTTTCGAGCAGCCAAGAACAGCCTACAGGCCGTCCAGCGTCAGCTCGAGCAGGCCCGCGACTCTCATGGTGAGTATGTACAACAGCTAGCGGAAGTAGAGAGGATTGAAGACGAGGTGACCCGGGCAGAGCGCGACCTGCAATTAGTCGAAGCCGCACGGGCGAGACTACTGGCTGCTCAAACGCAAGAGGGGCTGAGGCACGCACGCGAACTAGCATCCAAGTATCCGGGAGCGCCCCCTGCTCCCGGTGAGAAGGACGACGTTGCTCGGGCAGCCAGACTGACCCTCGACCGGTGGAACAACCGGCCTGCACCCATTGACCTCACCGGGCCACCCGCTGAGGAGATCCAGAGCGAGTTGGCCCACCTTCCTCCTATGCCGGACGGTGACACAACGCCGCACCCCGATGTCCTGCGTGCCAAGGACGATTACCGGCTGGCCCGTTCAAGTCTGGAAAGGCATCAACACAACAGGCCACCGAAGACCGTTCATGTGGGCGCTGGAGGCCTAAGTTCTGTGGAGGTGCGGACCATAGCCAGCGAACTTCGCTTGGAAGAGCCTGTCGTGGACCCTCTACTTCAGGCAAGGGTTGATCAAGCTCAAGAGAGGGTGGACGGATTCGCCAAGCGGGGATCCCACATTGAGGAAGGGCGGGAGCTTCCTGACGTTCCCTTGCTACTGCGGCCTTTTGTGCTTGTGGCCCGGTTCGTCGTCACGATCATTCGATCGCTTCTTGGACGCAAGCGACGGCCCGAAGACTCTGCCGCCCGTCTGCAGGCATTGGAAGAACTGCGATGCGTAGAGGCGAAGCTTGGGGACGTGAGGTTTCAGATCAATGACGTCCGTCGGCGCAGGGAGGCGGCCAAGACCAAGGCATCGGCCAACGGTCTCCCAGATGACCCGGCGGCGCTCGGCGAGTTGGCTTCACAACTAGAGCAAGCCAGCCATGCGGCTCTCAACCTGAGCCGCTGGGGCGACCAAGAGAATGATTTGAAGGAGGAAGTGGGCAGAACAGAAGAGGTGCTGGTGGAGACATTGCGTTCTCGGGGAGTCGAAGACCCTCAGCCGGCTGCGACCGCCTTCAATGCTTATGAAGAAGCCTGCAGGGAGCGTGACCGCAAGGCGCGGGAAGCTTCTCGGAGAACTCAGTTAGAGTTGGCTTATGAGTCGAGGACTCGCCAGGATATCATTGCCGCCGATGCCGAACGCCGGCGCGATGACGCGGGCAATGCACTGCAGCAAGTAGCTGTGGAACTTGCGCTGCAAGGCACCGATGACGAGGAGCTGGCAGTCCAACTCCAGGAGTGGCTCCAAGCGTACGAATGGTCAGCCCAGGGCCGCAGACGCGCTGTCGAGGAGTGGGAAGAGTTACAGAACCTCCTTGGTGGGGGAAGCGTTCAGGATTTGGTAGAGGCTGCGGCACAGAAGAACAGGACCGCCGAAGAGTTTGCCCAAGGGTTGGACATTCAAGAGGTAGCCGATGTAGTCATCGAGGACGACACCGAAGCGCAACTCCGACGCCTCAGGCACCGTCGATCGGACCGCAGGGAAGCCATGACCGACAGGCATGCACGGCTAGATGCATTTGCCCGCTCCGTCCCCAGCGTGGCTGAGGCTGAAGAAGGAGTTGCGAGGGCCGATGCGGAACTTGAAAGAGTGACGGGACTTGACTCGGTCCTTACAGCGACGTATGGATTCCTGACGCAGGCCCAGGACAAGATCCACCGGACGCTAGCTCCACTTCTTCGGGACGCCTTGAAGCCGTGGCTTCAGGCCGTAACCGGTGGCCGGTACTCTGACGTGACTGTTGATGTGGAGACGTTGATGGTGCAGGTTTCCGCCAGTGGGAGGAGTTGGCGGAACGCGGCTCTCCTTTCCCATGGAACGGCTGAACAGATTTACTTGCTCCTGAGGGTGGCCGTGGCGCGTCTGCTGACTCGACGGGGCGAGAAGTGTCCACTTCTCTTCGATGATGTGACTGTTCACTGTGACCCAGTGCGTCAGGGCGAACTCCTGAGCATCTTGCACGCTGTCAGTCGTGACCAACAAGTCATCCTCTTCAGCCAAGAGCCGGAAACCCTGGCCTGGGCAAAGAAGAATCTGTCAGAGGAGCGGGATCGTCTGATCGAGCTTGACCCCTCCGGGATACCGGCATGACTCCACCTCGCCACGACAACCACCGGTACGGCGCACTCCCGCTCACCACTATCTGCCCGAGGCGGAGGTATTCTGGATGATCAACAGCCTACAGCTTCTTAGGAACATCGGGACATTCGATTCGGTCAACAGCGCCGCTAACATACAGCTCACACGGCTAACTCTGGTCCATGCCGAGAATGGGCGAGGCAAGACAACATTGGCGGCCATTCTGCGTTCGGCAGCCACAGACGACCCTCTGCCAATCTTGGAGCGACGTCGGCTGTCCGCGCTGCATCCACCACACGTTGTTCTCGGTTGCGATAGCCAACCGCCAACCGTGATGTTTGAGAACAATGCCTGGAATCTTTCGCTGCCGAACCTGCGAATCTTCGACGATGTATTCGTAGCCCAGAACGTTTGCTCTGGCTTGGTAGTTGAGTCAGAGCATCGGCAGAATCTGCACGAATTGGTACTTGGCGCTCAAGGAGTGGCCTTGAACCAGCGGCTTCAGGGACTCGTTTCCAAGGTCGAAGAACATAATGCCGCCTTGAGAACCAAAGGTGGTGCAATTCCGGTTTCCGAGAGAGGATCACTTTTGGTTGAGGAGTTCTGCGCCCTCGCGCCTCGAGCGAACATCGAAGCTGCGATCCTGGCCGCGGAGCGCAACCTCGCTGCGGCCCGCGAGCTGGGCTCGATTCGCGGTGCCCCACTTTTCGATGCATTGAGCCTCCCGGGCATCGATCTTCCGGCTATTGATCAGGTTCTCCAAGCGGACATGGCCGCTCTCGATGCTGCGGCTGCAGCTCGCGTACAAACCCATTTAGCTAGTCTGGGTCCGGACGGCGAGACGTGGGTGGCAGATGGTATGTCGAGCTTGTCTCGTGCCCCCGAAGGAGAGGCAGCGACCTGCCCATTCTGCGCCCAGACTCTTGGTGGATCACTACTCATCGGCCACTACCAAGCGTATTTCAGCGACGCATATGTCAGCCTAAAACACACGGTGTCCGCAACCCTTGATGAGTTCAATCGCACCCACGGCGATGAGGTGCCTGCGGGGTTTGAGCGTGCGGTTAGGGTGGCTGGCGAAACGCGGCAGTTCTGGACTCGGTTTTGCGATATGCCGGAACTAGTGATTGATACGAAGCCCATCGCAAGCAACTGGCGGAGGGCTCGTGAAGCCATCACTGCTGCTTTGACCACAAAGCTGGCATCTCCACTGGAGCCTGTGACCATTGCGATCAAGGACCTAGCAGCCGCCACGGCATACAACAGTCATCGCCTCGTTATCGCCACGGTCAATCAACGGCTCCAAAAAGCGAACACAGCGATTGGCGTAGTCAAGGAGCGCGCAAAAGCAGGACATCCGGCCGCGATCGCCTCTGATCTTGAGCGTCTCAGGGCTGTCAAGGCCCGATACACACTTGCTACCGCAGCCCTGTGCGATGACTATCTAACTGAGTACGCAGCCAAGACCCGAACGGAGCAGGAGCGGGACGATGCCCGAAACGCATTGGACCAATACAGGAAGCAACTATTTCCTGGCTATCAGACGGCCATCAATTCATATTTGCAGCTGTTCAACGCCGGGTTCAAGCTCGATAAGGTGACCTCCGTAAACACCCGGGGCGGATCAGCCTGCGTCTACAACGTCATAGTCAACAATACGTCGGTGCCCGTCGCAAGGGGTGCTCCTGCTCCAGGGAAGCCATCATTTGGAAATACCCTAAGCGCAGGTGATCGCAGCACCCTTGCCCTTGCCTTCTTCTTCGCGGCCCTTGACCAAGACCCCGCGCTCGGAGATACTGTGGTAGTAATCGACGATCCAAGTTCGAGCTTGGATGAGCACCGTTCCTTGGTGACAGTGCAGGAAGTGCGACGTCTTTCAGAACGGGCAGGACAGGTAATCGTACTTTCCCACAACAAGCCATTCCTTTGCCGAATCTGGCAAGGCGCGGACTCGACGCTTCGCTCTGCGCTTCAGATTGCTCGGCACGGGGATGGGTCAACTATTCAAGCGTGGGACGTCGACCAAGACAGTATTACTGAACATGATAAGCGCCATGCGGCGGTTCGAACGTACGTCTCTACGGCAACGGGAGACAGCCGCAAAGTGGCCCAGGACCTCCGGCTTTTACTCGAAGCCTTCCTGCGTGTAGCCTGCCCGCAGTATTTTACCCCAGGAACATTGCTGGGGCCATTCCTGAGATGTTGGCGCCGAAGAGATTGTGAGGGGAACGAAATGCTTGACGCAGAAGCAACTCAAGAACTGGGCGAGATCGTTGAGTATGCCAACAGGTTTCATCACGACACAAATCCAGCTTGGCAAACCGAGGTAATCAACGACGGTGAACTTCGAGGCTTTGCGATCCGGACGCTAGGGTTCGCGAAACGGTGAATTCACGAAAGTGTCGGCCATTCCTCATCTTTTGCAGGAGCACACGCTTTGCTCAGCAGGTTCACGTCAGCCCGTTCAGCCTTACCCCGCATACGAGGGATAGCGAAGTGTCAACTGTCCAGTCTGGGCCAACTTGCGAAAGACGTCTAGTGGTTATAGAATGCCGATGCTTGTACGTTCGAGCGCCTTGCACCGCGGGCTGTACCGGCACACAGTTCCTGGTGTCGGATGGGCGCATGGCTAGCAAGGTTGATGGCTTTGATCAAGCAAACTCCACACTCGGCGTTATCCAACAACCTCCAGGCTAGCCCCAACGTTGCGCTCGCCAGTCGTACAATCATGCTCAAGGAACTCAGGCTGCTTATGGCGGCGTGCGAGCCCGACTCTACCGCCGACGGGTATGCAGAGGCGATTTTGGAAGGCAACGTCCTTATGAAGCCAACGCTGTCCACCCGGAGGCATTCGCTCCAGAGTCTTCGAGAGCTATACGGGTTGTCTGGCGACCTTCTGGTGTACCGTGCGTTGCGAGACCTGTGGCATGCTGATGTTGCCTCTCAGCCGCTCCTTGCCTCATTGTGCGCCTCGGTGCGTGATGCCCTCTTAGCTGCCACAGCGGACCTCATCCTGTCTTTGCCGTACGGCTCTGATGTGGCACCAGACAGGATTGCGGGCGCAGTGGAAGAGGCATTCCCCGGCAGATTCAAATCCACAACCCTGTCGAAAATCGGGCGGAACGTTGCATCATCATGGCGGCAGTCGGGCCATCTGGAGGGGCGCCGGCGCAAGGTACGGGTTCGTGCCCGCCACTCTCCCGTCGCGACCGCCTACGCCCTGTTCCTCGGATACCTCTGTGAGGCTCGTGGCACTGAGCTGTACCAGACTATCTGGTCCCGAATGTTGGACGCGCCAGAGTACGAAGTTCGTGAAATGGCCATGGCCGCCTCCCGCCAAGGTTGGCTGGAATACCGCGCGTCCGGCGGTGTGACTGAGATTACGTTCAGACACCTGCTCCGTGACCGGGGGGTCGCATAGTGGGTACGGTTGAAGGTTTGTGCAAAGAGTACGAACGCCAGGTGCGTCTGCGGTGGGACGATACCCTTGCAGGACCACAGCGTGTCTGGTTTGCGGTCTACGAGCCCTCGCTGGAACGCCGGCTACGCCTTCGGATTCCACTGTTCGACGAAGCCACGAAGAAGGCGGGGCACGGTTGGGAGCATGTTGATCTCACGGATGCTTTTGCGGGTTGGATGGCTGGTCATGAATACCGCGATTCCTACTTTGCCAGTCCGGAGCTGCTGGACATAGCGTTGCACGACTTTGCCACTGAGGTGGCCACCACGGTGCGAAGCCATCTTCAGGCTCCGGCTGTCGACGAACAGACAGTGGTAGCGGTATCAGGTGTGGCTTCGCTGTTTGGTCTAGCGAGCGTCTCAAAGCTCGTCGAGGATGTGGCTCCTTCCATCCGAGGCAGAATGCTGGTCTTCTTTCCTGGGCATCACGAAGGACCGAACTACCGCCTGCTGGACGCTCGCGACGGCTGGAACTACCTGGCGGTGGCGATCACCTGTACAAACGGAAAAGGTGACATATGACCACGAATCGTGAAGTGTTCCAGCGTGACCCGACCACCTACGTGATTCCAAACCTGGGGGTTGCAAAGGTCGGAGTTCCACGGACCGACGCCGACTGGTCGGTCTTAAGGTGGGAGCTGGAAACCTTTGTCTGCGAGGGTGAGTATGAGAAAGGACTTGACCGCGTCCTTTCTACATACCTCGCTCAGCTAGGCCAAGCCCAGCAGCCTGCCGCATGGGTTAGCGGGTTCTACGGAAGCGGCAAGTCTCATTTCGTACGTGTCCTTGACTCACTCTGGCGGAACGTGACCTTGCCGGACGGTGCGACGGCACGCGGGCTGGCGCAGGTCCCAGAAGGGATTCGGGACTACCTGAGAGAACTTGATACGGCAGGGCGACGGGCGGGGGGGTTGTGGTCGGCGTCGGGCGGCCTAGGCGCGGGAGCGCGCGGAAGTGTTCGACTCGCCATGCTCGGCATCCTGTTCGGAGCGGCAGGGCTCCCAGTCCAACTTCCCCAGGCGCGTTTTGTGATCTGGCTCATGCAGAATGGTTACTGGGAAGCGCTTCAGAAAGGAGTCGAGCGGCGAGGGAAGTCGCTCGAACGCGAACTCAGCAACATGTACGTGTCGCCAATACTCGCCGAGAGTCTCCTTGAAGCGTATCCAGGGCTTGAATCCTCTGAAGCTGGTGTGCGCAACCTCCTGGTACTGCAGTTTCCCAACAAGAATGAGCTCACGAACGATGAGTTCCTCGGTGACGTAGCAGACGTGCTCGCGTTGAACGCCGCGACGGAGGGCAAGACCCCTTGTGCTCTGGTCGTGATGGACGAGTTGCAGCAATTCCTTGGCAACGATGTGGAACGCATTCTCGAGGTCCAGGAGATCGTGGAGGCCTGTTCGTCGCGCTTCGGGAGCAGACTCCTTTTCGTCGCAACGGGACAGGCTGAAATGAGTGCAGTCCCTGAGTTGCAGCGCCTGCAGGACCGTTTTTCGGTGCGAGTAACCCTTTCAGACAGCGACGTGGAGAAGGTGGTCCGTGAAGTGGTGCTCCGCAAGGAACCCAGCAAGGTCTCTGGCCTCCAGAAGACCCTGGACCGGGTTAGCGGTGAGATCGACAAACACCTGGGGGGTAGTCGTATTGCCGCGCGACCCGACGACAGAATCCATCTGGTCTCGGATTACCCGCTGCTACCCACGCGGCGACGGTTCTGGGAGTCGGTTCTGCGTTCGATTGATAGCGCTGGCAAGTCGGGCCAGCTCCGGACCCAGATCCGAATAGTCCACGAGACCACCAAAGCAATCGCCGACAAGCCGGTTGGGTGGGTCGTAGCTGGCGACGTCGCCTACGCCCAGCTTGAAGCCGACATGCAGCAGAGCGGCGCGCTACCAAGAGACACCGCCACGCGCATCCGTGGCGAGGACGACGGCACTGAGGATGGCAAGTTGCGTTCCAGAATCTGCGCCCTCGCGTTCCTTATCGGAAAGCTCGAGACACAGGGTGTTAGCGCCACGGGAGTCAAAGCCACGGCTGACACTCTCGCGGACCTGATGGTAGAAGACCTTAACGCCGGAAGCGCCAGCTTGCGGCAGAAGCTCCCGACACTGCTTTCGGAACTGGTCGGTTCAGGGATCCTTATGGATGTGGAAGGGGAGTACCTGCTACAGACCCGCGTGAGCGCCGAATGGGAGCAGGACTTCAGAAGACATCGTACCCACATTGCTAACGACGACAGTCGGATCGCCGACGACAGGGCGCTGGCCCTACGGGCCGCCATCGCCACTGCGACAAAGGATGTGAAGCTGCTCCAAGGAACGAGCAAGACGGTGAGGAAGTTGGAACTGCACTTCGGTCAGGGCTCGCCACCGCAAGGTAGCGGCGGCATCCCGGTGTGGATTAGAGATGAGTGGTCTGTGAATGAAAAGGACGTACGTGAGGAAGCAAGAGCTGCAGGCGTTGACAGCCCAATTGTCTTCGTGTTCATGCCGAGACGCCAGGCCAATGCCATAAGAAATTCGCTCGCGGGCTATGCCGCTGCCGCCGAGACAATCCAGTCTCGGCCAGCCTCGACGACTCAAGAGGGCGATGAGGCGAAAGCCTCGATGGAGTCCAGGCAACGTACCGAGAAGGCATGTCTGGACGCCCTGATAGACGGTGTGATCGACAACGCTCGCGTGTACCAGGGAGGCGGCAACGAGGTGGTCGAAAGCTCTTTCAAGGGATCTGTTGAGAGAGCTGCGGAGGACGCGATGGTGAGACTCTTCCCGCAATTCGGCGCAGCCGACCACTCGGACTGGGGTAAGGTGGTGACAAGAGCACGTGAGGGCGCAGCGGACTCTCTCTCGCAGGTAGGCTACGACGGTGAGGCCGACAAACACCCCGTCTGCGCAGAGGTCCGCAAATTCGTGGGACCATCCGGCAAGGGGGGCAGAGATGTTCGGAGTCACTTCGTGGCCGCGCCCTACGGATGGGACAAGGATGCGGTCGACGGCGCTCTCCTCGCCCTGCTCGCCGGACGCTTCCTGCGCGCAACCGTCAACGCACAGAGCGTCAACCCAAAGCAGATTCTTCAGGGCCAGATCGGTGGTGTGCACTTCTACAGCGAGGACATCGTCATACAGATTTCTCAGCGTCTGGTCGTGCGCGGGCTTCTTGGTGCCGTAGGGCTCCCGGTCAAGTCCGGCGAGGAGGTTGCGGCGGTCCCGATACTTTTGAATCATCTGGCGGAGCTGGCCTCCAAAGCCGGCGGCGACCCACCGGTGCAGGCGAGGCCATCGACTGATCACATCGAAAAGCTTCGAGGGTTGGCGGGCAACGAGCAATTCGTCGCGGTATTCGATGCCCGCGACCAGCTTGCTGCCGATCACAAAACCTGGACCGCTGCCGAGAAAGCGATCAGCGATCGTCTGCCCCGGTGGGAGCTACTCCAACGCCTGTTGAAGCATGCCAGCGGGTTGCCTGTCAAGGATGAGGTTGGGTCACAGGTCGAAGCCATCGCGGCGAATCGGTCGCTGCTCAGCAGTCCTGATCCCGTCGCACCGTTGACAAACCGCGTGGTGGACGATCTGCGGGGAGCGTTGACCGAAGCTCGTCAGGCCCTCGTGAAGAAGCGCAAGCAGGAGCTTGGCACCCTGGCGGCGTCCAGCGAGTGGCAACGGCTCGAAGAGTCTGCTAGGAAAGCAATCCTCGGAGACAACAAGCTTGGCCTTGAGCCTGAGCCCAAGGTCGGCGACGCCAAAACCCTTCTCGCCACGCTCGATGCTACCCCGCTCGACGACTGGCAGGAAAAGCTGATTGCGTTGCCGGGTAGGGTCTCGAAGGCACGCGAGGCGGCGGCGAAGAAGCTAGAGCCAAAGACTGTCCGAGTCACCCTGAAGACTGCCACTCTTCGCAACAAGCAACAGGTGGATCAGTACGTGGACACCTTACGGGATGAGATCATGGAGCACATAGACGCCGGGAACCCGGTGATCCTGTAGACAGGGGTAGAGACTGAATGTTCCCGCTCCCAAGCGAGCTACGCAAGGACCTTGAAAAGGCAGTCATCGCAGCGCGGGATGCTGCCGAGAGAGGCGCCGAGTCCGCCCTCAGGGTGCTCGCGGTAGACCAGCCAGAACCTTTCGACGCGATGACCCCACAGCAGCGCCAGCTCCGCAACGCCCTCCGTGCGCGGGCGAGGGCACTTGGTGGCAGCGTGAGGAACGGACTCGACTCGCTACTCGTTGAAGAGGTAGCTTACGAGCACTGGCACCGGATGTTGTTTGCTCGATTCCTGGCGGATAACGAGCTGCTCGTTCACCCCGAGTACGGGGTCGCAGTGACCCTGGAGGAATGTCGAGAGCTGGCAGAAGAGGAAGGCGAGCCCGACGAATGGATGGTCGCCGCACGCTACGCCGGTGCAATGCTGCCCGGGATATTCCGCAAGGACGATCCGGCCGTGCAGGTCCGGTTCGCCCCCAACGACCTCCACGTACTTGAGAGCATCCTGAACGGCCTGTCCACGCCTGTCTTCACGGCTGACGATTCCCTCGGCTGGGTATACCAGTTCTGGCAGACGAAGGCAAAGGAAGAGGTTAACGCCAGTGGCCGCAAGATCGGAGGTCGGGACCTAGCACCGGTCACCCAGCTCTTCACCGAGAACTACATGGTGCGGTTTCTGCTGGAGAACTCCCTCGGCGCGTGGTGGGCGGCGTGGCATCCGGACAGCCCGCTGATCAAGGAGTGGGAGTATCTCCGGTTCCGAGACGACGGCACGCCTGCGGCGGGCACCTTCCCCGGCTGGCCCGAGCGTGCGGCGGAGGTCACGGTCATGGACCCGTGCTGCGGGTCCGGACATTTCCTCGTCGTTGCCTTCGAGATGTTGCGCAGGATGCGTATGGAAGAGGAGGGCCTTGGCGCGGTAGAGTCCTCCGACGCCGTGATCCGCGACAACCTGTTCGGCCTCGAGATCGACCCACGGTGCACGCAGCTCGCGGCCTTTGCGCTTGCGTTCGCTGCATGGAAACGGGACGGCTACAGACCGATCCCCATCCCGAACATCGCCTGCTCCGGCCTGGCCGTTAAGGGGCAGATTGAGGAATGGACGAAGCTTGCGGGCGACGACGTGAACCTCCGGCTCACGCTGGAGAGGCTGTACCACCTTTTCGCCGACGCACCTGACCTGGGTAGCCTAATCAACCCTGCCGATGCCCCGTTGTCCGAACGTATGTTCGCTGCGGACTATGGGAAGGTCGCGCCCCTTTTACATCAGGCGCTTTCAAGAGAGGGGGATGACCCCGTGTCGGCCGTATTTGGAGCGGTTGCGGAAGGTGTCGCGCGAGCTGGAGCCTTGCTGGCGCTCCAGTATACGCTTGTTGCGACCAATGTCCCCTATCTAGGGCGAGGTCTACAAGTCGATTCATTGAAGAGTTTTCTAACCGTTCAACACCCAGAAAGCAAACCCGATCTTGCCACGGCATTTGTTGATCGATGCAGAGCATTCTCCTGTAACAGTGGTTCATATGCAGTTGTGTCTCCCCAAGCGTGGCTGTTCCTCAAAACGTACCACAAGTTTCGTATGAAGATTCTCCGGAAACAGGCAACGGAGCACATTACGCGACTAGGCCCAGGCGCATTCGAAATGATCGGTGGGCACGTAGTCAACGTGACGTTGTCAATCCTTACTAACCGGTTCCCGCGTGAGGGCCAAGAGATGACGTGTCTCGATGTGTCGCCGGGGGACACGCCAGCTTCCAAGTCGATGTCTCTGCGCAACAAGCCATTACTCGTAATCAGCCAGGCTGTACAGATGGGAAACCCGGATAGCAGGATTCTGCTGACCAAACTCGGCACTGGGCCGGTTCTTCGGGCTTTCGCACAAACCTATGAAGGCTTACATTCCGGCGACTATCTCCGTTTCGGCCGCAAGTTCTGGGAAATAGATAAGGTGGGAGGAAAATGGAGCCTTCAGCAAGCAGGTCCTGCAGTAACCTCATCATATGCTGGACGCGAGCACGTGATGCTGTGGGAAAACGGGCAAGGAGAGCTGATCGATTATGTGCAAGAGCGTTTGGGTTCTCAAGTTGTGACGATGTGGATAAAGGGTGAGGAAGCCTGGGGCAAAGCGGGGGTCGCTGTCAGTGTTATGGGAAGTTTGAAAGCGACAATTTACACTGGTCAGATCTTTACGCATGGTGTCGTCGCAATCATACCGAGGTTCCCAGAACACCTTCCAGCAGTTTGGGCCTACTGCCAATCGGAGGATTTTCGCGTTGCGGCAAGAACATTAGACCAGAAGCTAGCGATCGCGCGTAGCGTGTTCGACCATATCCCCTTTGATCTCGAGTATTGGGCCGAAATATCGCGCGAAGCGGGCACTCTGCTATCTCCAGATTCTCCTGATCCAAACCAGTGGGTATTTAAGGGCAATCCGGCCGGCTCCATGGCACCGCTTCAGGTGGCTGTCGCTCGTCTTCTCGGTTACTGCTGGCCCGAGCAAAAGATGGATGCTCTGGACTCGTTGGCTGACTCAGACGGCATCGCCTGTATTCCACCTGTGTCCGGCGTGCAGCCTGCCGCCGAAAGATTGCGGTCGCTCCTCGCTGCGGCATATGCCAACGGATGGTCATTGTCGTTGCAGGGGCGACTGCTATCGGAGGCGGGCTCCCCCGGCAAGTCGCTGGAGCAGTGGCTGCGTGATGACTTCTTCGCCCAGCACTGCAAGCTCTTCCACAATCGCCCGTTCATCTGGCACGTGTGGGACGGGCGCAGGGACGGGTTCTCTGCGCTGGTCAACTACCACCGCCTGGACAAGAGCCTCCTTGAGAAGCTGACGTACACGTACCTGGGCTGGTGGATTGGCGTGCAGCGCAGTTCTCGTGACCAGGGCCAAGCCGGGGCAGACGGCCGTCTGACCGCCGCTCAGGGCTTGCAGAAGAAGATTGAGCTGATTCTCGAAGGCGAACCGCCACACGACATCTACGTTCGCTGGAAGCCGCTTCACAGCCAGCCCATCGGCTGGGACCTGGACCTGGACGACGGTGTGCGCCTGAACATCAGGCCGTTTGTCAAAGCTGGCGTACTACGCCGCAAGTTCACCATCAACTGGAAGAAGGACCGTGGCATGAACCCCGACGGCAGTGAGCGACACAACGATTGCCGTTACACCATCGAACAGAAGATGGAAGCCCGTAAAGTAGCAGGCCTATGACGTTTCTCGAAGCTCTAGTCTCGGCGATCAAGAAAGCAGCTAATTACAACCCGGACGACCAGGCGGCCCCGGCAGCGGTCCTGTGGCCAGACGCCGAACGCCAGTGGGAGCCCTTGCTGGGTCTGCTTCGCGAACACCTGTCCATACTGACGTTAGGGGAGTACAAGCCTGAAGAACGGACAGGTCCAGCCTACTGGATTCGCTGCATGGTCGAGCGCACCATCTCCGAGGATCTCATCCCTCACGATGAGAAGCCGGTCGTCTACATGCCAGGAATGAGCAAGCAGGACATCCGGGCCGTGGAGAACTGCCCAAAGACACTCCAGCCTCTGGCTGAGTTCCAGTACCGTGGTTGTCTGTTCACCCAGAAAAACGGTCGCGACTGGACGATAGCCGCGTTCCTTCAATCGAAGGATGGCGGCCTTGGCATTGAGACCGGCGCAGACCAGGCTACCAGGGCAGCCATCCAGCGGGCACGCCACAAGCTCCCCATTGTTCCCCTTGACCGCATCCGAAAGTCTGCACCGCTGCGGGCGGCGTTCTTCGACGACTTGCTCACACCGGATGTCGTTCGCAACCTGCTGTTGTGGCTCAACGACCCTGCCGTCTATCAGAAGACGACCACACTGCAAGAGTGGGAGTCGTTCCTGGCGCAGTGCCGCGAAACCTATGGGCTTGATCCGGCAGAGGCCGGGCCTATTGAGGCTGCAAAGCAACTGGGACTGCACGATACGGACGCCTGGGAGGTCGTCTGGCAGCGCTTCGCGGAGGCGCCGGAGAACTATCCAGGCATCCCTGAGCGACTCCGCGCGGCCCGTCCAGAGGAAGACTTGGGGCTATTTGCCAAACCCGAGTCGTGGCCTCAGGACAATGAAGAGGCAGAGAAGGTCCTGCGCAGCCGACTGCGTGGCCTTGAGGAAGCCCATCCTGCCCAGGCCCGTGAGGTGATCAGAGACCTGGAGCGTGACCATAGGGATCGGCGCTCCTGGATCTGGGCCAGACTGAAGAAAGCGCCTCTTGCGATGGCGGTTGGGCATCTCGCGTCTGTCGCAAAGCTGACGGGAACGACATTGACAGGGAAAGACGCTGCCTCCATCGCAAAGGAGTATGCCGAATGGGGATGGAAGGCAGACGATGCGGTCCTTCGCTCGCTCGCCGAGGTGGAGAGCTCTCAAGACAAAGCGGCGGTCAGGTCTGCGGTTCGAGCGGTATACCGACCCTGGCTTGAAGAGGCGGCCCAGGGCTTCCAGACCGCAGTCGCCAGCGACGACACGGACACCGCCTACCCGCTGAAGCCTATTGGACCCTGGCCAGAGGGCACATGTCTCCTGTTCTGTGATGGTCTCCGTTACGACGTGGCACAGCGGCTCAACAAAGCGCTTGAAGCGGGCGGCCTGTCCGCCAACGTCAGCTTCCGATTCGCCGCACTCCCTGGGATCACCGCCACGGCAAAGCCGGCTGTATCCCCTGCGGCAGATAGACTCGCTGGTGATTTCGATGAGCCGAGAGCTGCGTTGACAAGGCCGGTAGAAAGCGTAGAATCATCGAAGAGGTCCGCGGCGGTCGTGGGCGCGAGTCTAT
>SDBU01004287.1_pt1 | contig 17599 bp, 13 predicted proteins | sample 2277071 | NCBI WGS metagenome assembly SDBU01 (sample SAMN10397929, study PRJNA504765) | marine sediment metagenome | isolation source: marine sediment core GS08_GC12, 126 cmbsf | place: Arctic Ocean: Gakkel Ridge, Loki's castle | collected 2008 | reverse complement strand
TGTTAAGTTAATCAGCACCTCCTTCTTATAGAAATTGTCAATGTAATTGTGATGTTCGATTGTTAATATGGACCGAATCAGTAATAGAATTCTATTACTATGCAAAACCCGTTGATTGGAATTGGTCACTACTCATGGATTATTCAGAGGGTCAGGTTGATGATATTCATTATGACTAAGCTTTATAAAAATATTCAGATAAATAGCTTTCTGATGAATATGAATTTATTGGCGGGATGAAAGCTGTATCCAGGTTATACAAATTTGTACCAATAGTGGCTATCGAAAGATAGGCGCTGCTAGAAAGATACCTGAAGATCAACCATAAGAATGGGAAAGGATGAAATTAATTAGATACTAGAACTCCTATTAGATTTTAGTCTATAGCCCATTCAGTGTCAACTCTATATCTAACAAGAAGGCTCATTAGAATCGAGGTTTGTCACAAAAGCTAGGTGGATAATCTGCTATTTCATTATTTGGAAATTGAAAAACCACCAGTATCCCTGAAAAAGGTGGCTATCGAACGGTATTGGATAATAACAAGCGGGTGATGGGATTCGAACCCACGAATGGTAGCTTGGGAAGCTACTGCCTTACCACTTGGCCACACCCGCGAAATCGAGGGTTATTTTACCATGCTTGTCCTAGTGCGAAACATTGATCTGGTTGTAGTCATGATCGTTTGAGAGATAGTGAAGTGAGTGGGCAAAAATCCATTTATTAATTTGCAACCATCAAAAATTCGATGATTCAACATGTCGGAGCGGTTCCGGCTTATTTCTTGCACGATCCAGGATAGGATGAGGAAATCGTGATCTACCTGATTTACCATCCAGCACACAATCATTATCAATTAATCTGGTGGTGATATAATTTCGCTTATTGCACGATATTCCAGAGTGGTTATTTTTGGTAATTTCTGTAGATTAAACATGATCCACACGTTGACTGTGAATTTGCGCGTGAAGATATAAATCTATCATGCCTGAATCAAACGATCTGAGTAAACGCGAACGCGAAATCTTGTCTTTGGTAGCTAAGGGATCCAGCAATAAAGAGATCGCCCGCGAACTTCATATCAGCACCAACACCGTAAAGGTCCATTTGCGCAATATTTTTACGAAAGTCGGTGCCAGTTCGCGAACAGAAGCGGCGATGTATGCCGTCAATGCGGGAATTGTTGAAATCAGCGGTAATGGATCGACTGCGGACCAGGCAGCTGAGACCAAACAAAGCAGCAGGAATTTGTTGATTGGTTTCGGTTTCTTTACGATCTTGATCGTAGTGGGAATAATTGGGATATTTGCTTTAAGGGTGACGAGTAATGTGAATCAGGCAGCTGCAAACCAGCCAATTGTCGCTGCAGAACAAAGATGGGAAGATAAAGCACCGCTGTCTGAGGCGCGTAAAGGATTAGCTTTGGCAGGATATGGAGGAGAAATCTTTGCTATTGCTGGAGAAACAGCGCAGGGGATTACGGGATTAGTTGAGCGATATGACCCAATCCTAGATAGATGGTCAAAGCTGGATCCGAAACCGGTTCCGGTCACGGATGTCTCCGCGGCAGTTATTGGTGGCAAAATTTATATTCCTGGCGGTCGGACTCAATCTGGTGAGATCACTGATATTCTCGAGATTTATTCTCCTCTTGAAGAGTCATGGGAGAAAGGTGCTGATCTCCCTGTAGGATTGAGTGGATACGCTATTGTTCCCTATGAGGGAAATCTTTATCTATTTGGGGGATGGGATGGAGAATCATACCGAAACAATGTCTACGAGTACAACCCCGAGCAGGACAGATGGCGTGAAATGACTCCAATGTCGACAGTTCGAGGATTTGCAGGAGCTGCAGTAGCCGGTGGAAAGATATTCGTTGTAGGGGGATATGATGGTAGAAAAGGCTTGACCTCCATTGAGGTGTATATTCCAGAGATGGATGAGACAGACGCAGATCCCTGGAGTGAGGCTTTTCCCCTCCCAGCAAGTCGCTATGGGATGGGTGTCGCTGGATTGGGAAATATGATCCACGTTGTTGGAGGGGAGGTAGGGGAGGGTGGTTCACAATCCTCACTTGTTTTCTCGCCCCAGGATGGGGTTTGGCAAGAGTTTGATAGCCCCGAGGCGAAGACTTTGACGAATTTGGGATTGGTGCCTCTTGAAACTCAACTTTATCTGATGGGGGGACAACTTGGAGATGATCCAACAACGAAGAATTCGGCTTATCAGGCAATTTACACATTTGTAATGCCGATTATCCGCTAATTTACCCTGAATAACCCATAAGTGTTATTGATTTTAGTGGTTGGATCGAGTATCTTATTGGGGTATCACACGAGAAGTGGGTCTAAAACTCGAATTTAATGTACAAAAAAAGGAATCAAATCAGAAATCACATCTTAGGAGATAAAAATGAAAAAATTTCGTATAATCGCACTGATTGCAATCGTTGCCATGCTGTTTGGCTTGGTAGGGACAGCAGCTGCCCAGTTGGGTGACACTGATATTTCGTCATTCACTGTACAGAATATCGATTCGACTAGTGCAACCGTCACGATCTCATTTTACGCTGAGGATGGAACAGTAACAACTCCGACCGTATTAAACAGCGGTAAAGCGAACCCATTCACTCTGGCTCCTGGAGAATCTTGGGAGGTTTATGTACCAGGTATTCCTTCCAGCCAGCTGCCCAATGGGCGCTTCTCGGTGGTGATCTCTTCAACCGCCGAGGTCGTGGGTATCGCCAACCTGGTTGGGCAGGGTTCGATCAACTTTAACGGCAGCTACTCCGGATTCAGCTCTGGAGGGACAACTTTTTATCTCCCAGCAGCGGTTTTCAACTACTTTGGTTGGTACAGTTTAATCTCAGTCCAGAATGTTGGACCTAGCGATGCGAATATCGACTTGACCATCACCTGCAGCAACGGTACTACTGGAACTTTATCCGCAACTGGTGTAAAACAATTCGCCTCCCATCACTTTGATCTGGAAACCACCACACCCTCCGGTTTTACCAGTGGTACAAGCTGCAATGGCTCCGCCAAGATCACTTCAAATCAACCGATTGTGGCGGTTGATAACCAGACCTTACCAACAGGCGGTAATACACAATCCTTCAGTGGTGTGATGACTGGATATGCAAAGCTATATGCTCCAGCGCTCTATAATAACTACTTCGGATGGAACGCAAGCCTAAATATCCGCAAATTGGGCACAGGGAATACGACTGTCACGGTTAGCTACAGTGACGGTGGCAGCTCCACCTGCAATTTGACGGATGCTCAACCGGGCTGTTTATTGTACATACCCAGTGAGCACCCGGCAACTGGTTATTTCGGGGCGACCATCCAGGCCTCACCCAGCATGAATTTGATCGCAGTCGTCAATGCGGCAAATGGTTCGCAAGCGCAAACCTATAATGCGATTGGAACTGGGACTGGTACAGTGGGCATCCCCAGTGTGATGAAATCTTACTTTGGCTGGAATACTTCCTTTACCTGCCAGAATATCTCTTCTTCCACTTCCACTTCACTCAATGTGAAATACGATGGATATTCCTCGAATGCATATAACACTCCCAGCCTGGCACCAGGTGCTACTTGGGAAAAGGTCACTTCTTCGGAATCCTTCCTGCCTAGTGGTTTCCAGGGTGGTGCCACAATCACAGCCAATACTGTTGGCGCAAATATCAGCTGCATTGTCAACTTCAACAATGGCACGCAGATGGGATCGACGCTTGGTGACTGGTCGATGAGCTACAACGCGTTCAATAAATAAGCGTGTTGGACCATAGATTTGCCAAAAATCTATGGAGAAAAATCTAACTCAAACCAAACCTCCTGGGTACATTGCTCAGGAGGTTTTATTATTTGATAAGATTGGCATGCACTTTTCAAGGAAAACTGGCTCAAGAGGGAGTTTTGATAATTGTTGAATCCAAGATTGATGAAATTGAGGGATTCAAGGTTGTTGGTTCTTCAGAATTCGATATCGATTCCTTGCTTCACTCAGATAAGATTGGTAAAATCATAATGTTTTGGAAGCAAGTCGTTGTAGGATAAGAAGAAATTGGATTAATTCGAGAAAAAAATGACAAAGAGAGCACCCATTGCTGCAACAACAATTATTCTCAGTCTCTTAGTGATATTTACTGCCTGTCAGACCGATATAACTGCTACAGTTTCTGTTGATAGTGAATTGGTAGTTATATCTAAAGGGTCACCTGGACCTGGAAATCCAACCATGGAACCGTATGAATTCGCGACCTCTCGCAGTGGATATATCACTCTGCATGGGCAGCTAGTCGTGCGCGATCCACTAACAATATTGCCAGGACCGGATGATGCAATATACCTTGTACCGATGGATTCTGAAGGTGAGGGTGTAACTGGTATTCCCCAATTTACAGTGGGTGAAGTACCGCAGGCGGATGTTGATGAACGGACAGGTGAGTTTTTATTCATCGATATCGAACCCGGCAAGTACGCTGTCGTCGTGCTCACGAAGGGGGGGTCACAGATCCCAACTCGGAATATGGATGATGGCACATATTCAATATTTACTTTCACTGTCGAGCAACAGAACCAGTCGATAGAACTTGGCAGTCTCAGCCTGCCTTAGGATGTGTTTTGAGTATTAAGACAGCTCCGGTCAAAATACTGGTTTGAGAGATTGTCCCTCGTCTGAAAAACCATCCTAAGAATCTAAGATTTGGGAAGTGGACCCTCAAGTTTATTTGGGGGTTTTTTCGTCAACCAGATAAATAGTAACACCCACAGAAACTCACCTGCAGTCAACACCAGGCGAAAAGAAATCGCCAGAATTATGGCCAGGATCGGCGGCATGAGCAAGCTCAAGAGGGCGCTGAGCGTGATTTCTCGAATTCCGAGACCCTGGATCCCGATGCCAATGGTTAGACTAACAGCACCAGCAGCTCCCCATGCTCCTACCAAGGCAGGGAGCTTCGAGAATTCCATTGGGTAAATGGATTGAGTTAGAACGAAAAGGATCAAACCGCCTCCGAACCAGGCGATAAACATCAAGGAAAGAGTTAATATTAGTTTTCCCTGGTGAATTTTTGGAATTGGTGAGAAACCTCTTCGGCGAAGTAGATTAGGTAGAAGACGATTCATGAGTGGAACCGATATGATGAAGAGTAAAAGTATCGGCAGTGCGATATAAGCCGCGCTGCGAATGGAATTAAATTCCGTAGATAGCCCAAGGCCAGAGATCAACAACATGAGCGCTGATAGAAAACCAGTTAATGCGAGGAGAATCACCTCAGCACCCGAGGTGGATAAAGTTGTGGCGACTGGAACGTTCTCTTCTTTGTAAAGCAAGGATCGACTTGATATATACCAGACAAAACCAGGGATGTGTCTGGGTAATGAAGACAGGCTATAGATTCTTAGATTGGTTCGAAAGGGGAGTACGACTCCGATTGTTTGGAGGAGGGAATGCCAGGATGCAGCCGTTGGCAGCATTCCTGCTGGGTAGATAAGAATCGCAAGAACAATAAACCGGTAATCTAACTGGATCTCTTGCGCTCTGATTTCATTCCAATTCACCCGGATCGCATATGCGATGAATACGATGCTGATCAGCAGCATGAACGCAAACAGAATCCGTCTGGTTCTCTTATATTGGAAAGCGGAGTTTAATTTACCCCAGGCTCTTTCGAGCGAATTGCGTATAGACATGTAATTAATGTATGAATCTGTAAATCCGGATGCGTATTCTACCAAAATAAAGGTCATCCATTAATTTCGAGTTCTGCTCAAACCAGGTTTCGATAATTCGATCCTTATCCCAAAATTCAGGGAAAAATTCAACCAGCCACAGCCTTTGATAATCAGAATTGAGCTGGCTCATTTCATCGTCAACCGACTTGGGTGTGAGCGCGTCTCCTTCCCATCCTCCGGTGATGATGTCATAATCTGCAGGAGATCCGGTGAAAGGGATGGTGATTTCTGAATACAGGGAAAGAGCCAGTGATGATGCCGCAGGATTAGCGAAGATAATATCTCCTGTGCTGGAATTGTGATCGATGAAACTCGCGGCACCTTTCCAGTCGTCCTTAGTCAAGTGTATTTGCTGGTAGGTCAAAGATACTGAGGCAGATATTAACAATACGATCATGGTTGCAATGCCAGCCTTGCGAGGTAAGGAAGAAGAGATCCAGGTTGCGAGCAATAAAATCGGTGGTAGAACTATCAGGTATTGTTTGAATTGGTATACCGGATAGATGAGGGCAATGATCGATATGGAAACAAACGGGACTACTGCCCAGTTAGCGATGTAAAAGTAAGATCGATTATTTTCACTTGAGATGGATTTAAGGGTATTAATTGACCAGATAAATAGGGCAAGAAGGACACCAGTGACAATCCAAAGAAGAAGATCGGGCCAGGGTAATACGGCGATTCCGAAGATCAGGCGTAGGAGTGTATCCCTGAGCACATCAGGCGTTGGGGACTCGACCCAGGTCATGGTATGGAGACGAGTTTGGTTTATAGCAACTGGAAGCCAGGGTAGAAAAAGGATACCTGTCGCAGCCATGCTTCCAATCCAATACCATAGGGAACGAATTGCTCGCTGTTTCCAAACCCAAATCAGCACCCAAATTCCTTGAGCAAGTAAAACAAATGCTGCGAAGTAATGCGTATAAAGAGCGAGAGTTGAGAATAGACAATAAAGTATCCATCTGTGGGTTTGATTACCTCGCAGAGCCCACCATAATGCAGTTGTTGATGCGGTTGTCAGGCTTACCAGCAGAATATACATGCGTATTTCTTGGGAATACCAGACATGCATGGGGGAAACTGCCACCAAAAGACCGCCAAGGAGGCCAACGGAAATACCCACAGACTTCTTCCCAAAATGAAGAACCTGACCTACATTTATCACACCGATGATCACCGAGAGCAGACGAGCAAAGGTTACCCCGGAACCAAAAAAGAGCCACAATCGTAATAGCAGATAATATAGCGGGGGATGTTGGTCAGCTGAGGTCCCTTTTATGATCTCAACTATTGAATGCTTAGCCAACTCGATGGAATAAGCTTCGTCAATCCAGGCGCTTTCACTACCCAAATTCCACAAACGAAGGATACTGGCCAGGAGCAAGATTGACCCAGAAGCGACATACAACCATTGGTTTCGATTCTGTCTGATCGATTGGTTGATGGATATTAGAATTGTCATTAATCCCCGGATCTAATCGATTTTCGCACTGCGTAGGTAATGATCGGGCCGCGATTTAATATGTAAGAAAATTGCCGGTATGGCCACAAGATAGCCGAGATGAGTGGGTAGAACCGTTTTATCTCAGGTTCTTTTCGCTTTGGACCCAGAACCTGATCGAGACTCAAGAGAAAAGTTCCTTTTCCACCTAGAATGCAGCGTTTGTCAACTTGCTCGAATCCTGTAATTTCTAATAGCTGGCCGAGAGTGCTATCTGTGAATAAATTAAAATGCCGCGGAGCATCCCACCCGATCCAGTTCTTTCCGAACAAATAGCGATCGAAGCTCTTTAGATTCGGAATCGAAAAAACGAACAACCCTCCGGGTTTTAGTAATTCCTGGCATTTAAATAAAGTACTCTTCGGGTTGGGGAGATGTTCCAGTACATCCCACATGGTGATTACATCGAAGGATTCACCTTCGAGTGTGGCAACATCGAGGGTGGTTGCAATTACATCCAAGTGGTAATGGTCTCGAGCGATTTTGGCAGCTTTTTCTATAGGTTCGATGCCTTGAACCTGCCAACCACTGTCAAGAGCAATTTTCATGAAATTGCCAGTAGCACAGCCAACATCTAACAGCAATCCTTTAAAAGGAGTGTACTGCTCAACAAATCTTAATTGTAAATTTAACGCCCGGCGCATGTGCCACTGAGATGAATCCGTCTTGCTTTTGTCAATTAGATAATAAGCTTCATAGTCTGACGGATAATACCGAGTTAGTTCATCTTGAGTTGGCCGGGAAGGCAAATAAATCAAACCGCATTGTGAGCAGGTGACGAATTGGAAATCCTGTCCAGTATAACGGTCTTCCCGGGTGAATAGTACTGCCGGTGAGTCAGCACCACATAAGCCACAAAATACTTTTTCCAACCTATTTAATCCTTCCTTCGATGGTATCCATACCCTCCCGCACACCGCTCCAAAACGAAGGTAAGTAGGCAGCATTTCCCTGTAAGATTTCCCTTAAGAAAACCCAACCAAGGACGCTCCACAAGGTATAACCAGGAAATCTATCGCCCTGGCGGTAAAAGAGAACTGTGTTTCGCCCGATAAAGTACCAGCGTTGGGGAGATGAAGGACCGAGGGAAAGCGAAACCTTATGCAGGACTTTCGCTTCGGGCATATAACCCATCGTGTATCCTGCTTCACGGATCCGGTAGGAGAAATCGTAATCCTCCATATAGTTAACATATAGCGGATCAAATCCTGACACTGTTTCGAATACCTGCTTCTTTACCATAAGAGCACAGCCGGTGGCATATTCGAGCTGATGAGATAAATTGTACGTTTTAACATCCTTTTTTCTGTATCCAATCATCTTGATGGTGGGTGGGAAGGGGCGCCAGCGAGCTCCAGCTGCCCAAATCATATCAGGGTTATCGTAGTAGGTGATCTTTGGTACTGCGATATCCCATGGGGAATTAATCAGAGCGCCGATAGCTCTTTTATCCAGTACTGTATCGTTATTCAACAAAAAGTAGAAAGGGGCCCCACTCTTCTGTGCATGTTCTATTCCGAAGTTATACCCACCAGCAAATCCTAGATTTTCTGGGAGTGATAACAAAGTTATGTCCGGAGAGGCCTTGCCTATTTTATCTACCGAATCATCGTTTGATCCATTATCTATTACAACTATCTGGATATCCGAAAATTCAGAATCCATCACAGATCGAATACACTGGATTGTATCTCCAGGTTTTCCCCAGTTGACGATGACCACAACAACTTGAGCTGAATTGCCGGATAAACTCATTTGTATTAATTTTCTGAACGTTCCAAATATATCTGGTTGAGTTTTCTTGCCAGTTGATCCCAGGTGAATGATTTCACCCGTTCCAAACCCCTTATACGCAGTTCGTCTGCTAATCCTGGGTCCTTTATGATACTATGCATCGCCTCCGAAAGTGCTCTTGGATCACCAGGTTGGGAGAGTATGCCTGCCGGAGGATCGCCCAGTAAATAACGTCTATCACCAACATCTCCACTGACGATAGGCACGCCACATGCCCAGCTCTCAAACAGCTTTAGCGGAGATCGACCTCTGGCGGCATCGTTATCGTATACAGGATCAACTGACACATCAGCAAGAGAATAATAAAGGGAGACACTTTCAGGAGGAACTTTCCCACAAAACCGGGTGGCATGTGAGATACTTAATGTGTTCGCTAGATCTTTTAATCTGGTCAGATCTTCGCCTCCGCCTACCAAGATGAGGCTTGAATTCGGCTCGAGCTCTTGCAGCTGGTGAAATGCTTCCAAGAGCAAGTTGACAGGATGACTGGGACTGCTGAGACTTCCGATGTAACCAATTACTTTTTTCCCAGCTAAACCCAATTTATTTCGCAATGAATCCAATTGTTGAGGATTTGGAGGGGTAAAACGGGGAATATCTACTCCATTTGGGAGATATACAATGTCATTCGCAGGGATACCCCAGCTGATTAATTTCTCATGCATAAATATGGTGTTCGTGGTTACTAAATTAACACGATGGGGCATCCATTTCTCAAACCATGTAATGATGGCTTTTTGCCAGCGAGTACTAAAACGACCCGAACCAGCCTCAAAATCATCGCAATCAAGATATAATGCACTGCGGTTAATAATCCTGGCACACAATCCAGCGATGCTGTTCATCGGGTGGGGTTTACCAATATGGACGATATCCGCCTTTTTACGAATTGCGGCTCGACTTAGGTACCATGTTGCCCTCAGTGTTACCAAGATGAGGTTCGTTGAGGAATAATAAATTTTATAATCACCTTCCTTCTTTACGTGCATAGGTGCCACATAATGCACTCTAACACCGTTAAAAGAATTTGATGTTTGTTCAAGATCATCAAACCCGGGATGTAGTGCGAAGATATCTACTTCGTGCCCTAATTTCACTAATTCACGAGCAAGTGGTCCATACCTGCCAAGACCGCTAGGGCTATCCAGGCTTTGGGATAATAAGAAAACAATACGTAATAGGGGTTTATTATTGCTATTCGGCATTATCGGAATTGGGCTCATCCAGCCTTACTAATTTTTCAATTGCGATTACTTGTTCCATCCAACTCTCCTCTACTTGATTAATTGAATGCACATCAGAATAATTCAATAAAAATAAATCCATTATTGCCTCAGCAATCGCTTTGCTGTTTCCAGTAGGCACAACTCGAACAAAATTCGAATTTCTAAGAATTTCATCAGCAACGCATTCGGTAACAACAATAGGGAGATTGAATCCAATTGCGGTTCTTACTGTGGCTGATTGTGTTCCATCTATATATGGTGCGACAAATACATCTGCAGCTGCAAAGAAGATTCCAACATCCTCATCCGGGACATATTTATTTACAAGGGTTACTTGATTACCCAAACGCAAATGTGAAATTTGGTTTTCGTAAGTGTCTATATTGTCCCAAAATTCACCAACTACGATCAAATGGACAATAATTCCATTGTCTCTCAGGATTGAAACAGATTCAATTGCATGTTTTAATCCTTTATATGGTCGGACAATACCAAAAAATAACAATAAGGGAATGTCCTCCATTAGCCCAACTTGAGCTTTAGCCTCATCCTTCGATATCGTATTATTGGATGGAAAAAAATTGAATACAGGCATTGGGGATAAGGTTGGGTTCGTGCCCGGAATAAGTGAGAGCAATTTTTCTTCCTCGTTGGTGGACTGAACGAGGTGAGCATTACCGAGGCGAAGAACATGCCGTGCAATATAATTGTCCCAGGGAAAAGGCTCATGGGGGATTACGTTGTGAATAATAAAAATAACGTTTAGACTTGCTTTTCTAAGTAATCTCGATAAACCCCAAAATGCAGGTCCCCAGAATGTGGTCCACCATTGGATCAGGACCGCATCCGGATTTAGTTTTGCAATCGCTTTTGAAGTATTGAGCCAAGTCCATGGATAAATTGGGTCAAGAGTGTATTTTGCTTCGAGCTGTAATTGAGGTTGGCTTGGTTCCTTATCTGACTTGCCAGGATAAAGCCAACCAGGATATTGCCTACGAAAGGAAAAAATGTGAGTCTCGTGACCGTTCTCAGTTAGTGCACGGGAAAGCTGCGAGGTGTAATGGGCGATCCCACCTCGGTAAGGATACACCGGACCGATAACGACGAGTTTCAATTCTTATCCTTTGTTATCTCTGATTTCAAATATCCATACCCGATCTTCGTTGTAGATAAGCTTATAATAGGGCTCATTCAGCAATTCATTCAGATTCAGCATAGGAGGCGAAGTTATATTCACCTGACCTTGTTGCTGGCCGATGTATATATGGGTAAAATCTCTTTCGCGCAGTTCGGTTAACACATCTGGATGACTTAATCCATTCTCTTGAATTAAAGCTACTAAATTGTTGGTGTACGTGACATAATCTGGAATGATACCTTGTTCAGCGCCATAAGTTAATGGGGGTTGCGATGTATCTCGATTTGTGATGATTGGCAGCCACCAACCTCCATCTGAACCAACAACCAATGTACCCCCATAGGCAAAAAAGGAGTTAACTAAAAATTTTGCATCGGGTGGTAAATTTTGGTCGATCCAATTTCCAGCGCGCATATCTGGTCGGGTGAGAAGGGTATGCATTGCTGGTTGAACAGATCTTATCCTAGGACGCACAAATATTAAGCTGATAGCAATCAGTGTGACAAATATCAATACTGACCAAATTAAGGTTTTTCGGTGTTCTCTTACATATCCATCTCTTGGCCTCTCAATTTTCTTTTTGGAATGGATGATATTGGCTTTGGAGAGAACCCCTACCGCTCCGGAGGCGATAATCACGCTTGCTGGGAGATAAGCAGCAATAAAGACCGCGAAACTGGTTAATATTCCAGTTCCAGGAAGCCTCAACCAATTTGGATTTGCAGCCAATAAGATCATAATCCACCATAGACTGAATATATTACTCATCTTGTTGCGCTGCCAGATCCCCCAAATAATGGAGATAATGAACAATATCCAAACATATACCGGTAAATACGCGGCGATATTACCAATACTATTCAATACCTGGGAAGCTTGAGACTCTGACGCAGCGGTGGTGATTTGAGTCTCGAATATGTCCAGGAGTTTTCCTTCAAATATTCGTATACTCCAGGGAGTAATTAGAACAACAACGCCAATCAAATGGAGGAGAATTCGTTTAATGAGATCCAAAGCGCCGATATCACGAAAACGAAACAAGAAATAGGCTATGTAGAAGAGAGGGATGAAGAGGATTACCCGGTAATGAGTTAAAGATAAACCTGCCAAACCTAACCAAATGAGACTGTTCCATCTCGATCTTGCTTGTTTTGAATCTAAGTTCAACCAGATAATCACAATGACGGCGGGTAGAATTACTTGTCCAGCGAGCTGCGTGTATCGCCCCCAGTTAACGTAATACATAGGCATTGGTGAAATCAGTCCCGCGATGATCATGGCGAAGACTCCCGCCCATTTGTTTTTTCCGATGATGACTGCCAGGGGATAAAGAGCAATGATCGCAAAAATATTTACCAGCTGGCCGACCCAGAGAGTAGATTGAATTACGCTCATATTTGTCAACCAGTGGAAAGCAGCCACCAGGGAATGGAAACCGAAATGGTAAGTAAAAGATTCAAGTTGAGCATAAGGCTGCCAGGAGGAGAACAAACCTCCATTATCTACTAGCAATTGGGCGATCATCGTGTGCTGGTAAGAATCTCCCCACATCGGGGTATCCAAAGTTCTGATCGGCCAAAAGCGGGTGAAAATGATCAATGCTATCAGGACCAGGGACACCAGATCTGGCAGGATAGCAATCCAACTTGTATTAATGTTCGACAGAGGCTTTTCATTTTTCGTAATGTCGTCAGGTTTCGAAAATAGGCCTTTCACTGAGAATCCCTGCTCCCGATAAGCTTGCAAACTACGCAATATAATAAAAATCAGTCCGGAAAGCGGAAGTAACAATGCATAAAATGCCCCCATTTGAATACCGATTGTATCTGTCCAGAGGAATAAAACTGGATAGAAGGCGAGTCCGATGCCAAGAGCCAACCCTAACTTTGAAAACCAATTGAGCGAATTCCATGGTGGAAATAACCAAGTTAATGCCGCCCAACCAGGAACTGCGATTAAGAAAAGTCCAGCGATCAGCAATCCAAACCAGCGAAATCCCTCCTTGATTATCCCGAGTACGGCAATACTGGGAGCATAATCCAAGCGAAAAGCGGACTGTGAATTCAGAGCCAATCCATTGTAGTACTGTGCACCTGAAAGATATGAATTGCCAGGTGCGGAACCAACGTTGACCACCCCGGGGCCGTTTAAGGCCAATCTATAAAAGTAATCTTGCCCTGTACTTTTATTGATCGGAGAAAAAACGAAATTATAAAATCCAGAAGAAGAGATATCCGATATTGGAAAAGATGAAGATCGAATTGGTTTTGTATCGTTTTGCCCGTTAAACAGATCCAAGGATAATTCGCCTAAATCATTCGGACCTGGTTTAAGAAATATTGTGATCCCTTGAAGGCCTTCGTATCGAGCCACAAAGGATTGCCCAACCTGCTCACCGTTTTCTAATTGAATTAATTCAGTATGTGCAGATTGCTCATTTCTAGTGAATGAAGCACAACTGGAAAATATTAAAGTGAATATGAAGAATAATACTATCTTCAAAATTTTGCTCATCGGATGATATTTATTATCAGGAATTTGGGTGCTGGGGTTAGACTTCGCAACGGTTTCTTTACTCTATCAAATCCGGTAACCCTATCTATAGTTTGGAAAGCATAATTACTCATCTAATTCTTGACGGCGTAAGCGATACAGTATCTCCTCAAGAACCATGCGGTTAAAACCTATCAAGTCAGCAACCAAGCCAATCAAGAATATCTGGAATCCTACGATCAATAAAACAGCAGAAAAGATTATGGATTGGACATGCCCTGCTCCTTCCCCAATGATGTAAAAGTAAAGGAAGCGTCCTGATCCAACTAATCCTGCGAGAATGAAGATCAAACTGATTCCAATAAAAACACGTAGAGGCTGATACATAGTGTACGCGCGCAGAATGATGGTACTGGAATTTGCCAGGTAATCTGGAATACTGCGCATTAAGCGGGAGGGACGAACTTGTTCATTGGTGCGAACTGGAACGTATTCAACGACCATCCGGCGGGCACCTGCCTGGATTAAAGTCTCTAATGTGTAAGAATAATCGTTCATCACCAGTGTTCGCAGGGCTGCCGCGCGGGTAAAAGCCCGGAAACCGCTGGTGGCATCTGGGGTGTCAATGCCTGAGGCTTTTCCAATAATCCAGCTTCCAAATCGTTGCAAAGTACGTTTTGTGGGAGAAAAAGTTTTCAGGCTGGCAACACCGCGATCGCCAATAACAATGTCAGCCTGTCCGGAGAGTATCGGTCCAATAAGTAAAGGTATATCATCCGCATTGTATTGATTATCTGCATCGGTGTTAACAATGATGTCTGCACCTTGCTTTAAACCAGATTCTAATCCAATGGTGAAAGCGGTCGCCAATCCAACATGATGGGGAAGAGTGATGACGTGATGGACTCCACTCTGGTGGGCTATCTCAGAGGTGTTATCGCTTGATCCATCGTCGATGACCATATATTCAAGGTTATCTATCCCGGGAATTTCCCTGGGTAAGGCTTGCACAGTTTGAGCGATATTCTGTGCTTCATTTAAGCAAGGAATTTGAATGATTAGTTTCAAAGAAGTCCAATAACCAGGAATGATTCGTGAACTTTAATACGATCTGGAAGAAGTATACCATTGATGCAGTCGAACACCCCTACCATGATAATGGTAGGGGGACAAATGTAATGGACCCCAAAAACTGGACACATAGCTAAGTAGGAATTATGATCCAGAAAAGAGGTTCAATATGGTAACAAGAAGGAAATTCACCCCCGAATTCAAAGCACGCGTAGTGCTAGAGATGCTGAGCGAGGAAAAGAGCGCGGCCCAGGCCAGTCGAGAGTATGGGATCAAAGACTCAGTGCTGTCGCGCTGGAAACAGGAATTCATTGAACGCTCCCCAATGTTGTTTGAAACGGCAGGGCAGAATAACGAAAACCAAGAGCAGCAGATTGCCGAATTGGAGCGCATGGTCGGCCGTCTGGCCATGGAACTGGAAATGACAAAAAAAGTCTCCAGGTTTTTGAGCTCCCAGTCCCACAAAAGAGGGAGATAGCCCATATGCTGATCAAGGAAGAAAGCTGTCCAGGTGGAATGGCCTGTGAGGTGCTGGGATTGTCACGCAGCACTTTCTACTATCAACCGGTCTTAGCCGAGGAATGCGAGTTAGAAACCGCGATCGAGGAGATAGCAGGCCAATATCCGACTTATGGCACTCGACGCATAACCCATCAACTGCGACGCGATCCTTACCAAATACAAGTCAATCGCAAACGAGTGCAGCGCATTATGGCCCAAAAAGGGCTGTTACGAGTGGTAAAACGACGGAAAAAGCGCACCACCAACAGCGAGCATCCTTATCCACGCTATCTCAACCTGGTCAAGGATCTGGAAGTCGTCCGTCCATATCAGGTATGGGTCAGTGACATCACCTACGTGCGTTTGAAGCAGGATTTTGTCTACCTTGCGATCATGCTGGATGTTTTCACTCGGGCGATCCGGGGCTGGTGCCTGAGCCGTTTATTGGATCAAGAGTTGACTTTGACAGCCTTACGAAGAGCGCTGCAAACAGGCCAGCCCGACATCCATCACAGCGACCAGGGAGTTCAGTACGCAGCGTATGCCTATACCGATTTGTTGAAGGCTCATGACGTCCAAATCAGTATGGCGGCTATCGGAAAAGCTGCAGAGAACGGTTATGCCGAACGCTTTATGCGCACGGTCAAGGAAGAGGAGGTGGACTTATCAGAATATCTTGACTTTAGGGATGCTCTCGATCAGATCGGACATTTTATGGATGAAGTGTACATGACCAAACGCATCCATTCATCTTTGGGATACCTTACTCCGGTAGAATTTGAAACCGCATATTGGGTATCGTGCCTGTCTGAGGCATCCCCCTAAGATTGCCTTAAAAAGTGTCCAACTTTATGGGTCCACTACAAAAGTTGACCAACATTCCAAATTATCGGATGAAAGGTAAGAAAATTTGCAAGAAATAGTTTACTTTCAGCTCGTAAGAGACTATATTTCCAGCGATATTACCATCCAAGTGCCGGACACGTAGATAAACCTGGCCGGTTCGGTCGGAAGTCCAAATAATTCGGGCTTTCTCGCCAATCATATTCGATTGGGCACTTGTAATCAGTGTGGTTCCATCCGCAGCGTATAATTCCAGAACAGCTCCTGTTATATCAAAGAGGGGAGTACTCTCAAGGATGTAGTCCACTCCGGTATCAACATTGAAGTTGACCCAATCTTCATCGCCTAAGCGATCGCTAGTCAATGGATTGCAAAAATTGTGGATCTTTGCTGGCTCATTGACATCAATGACCGTTGCATTATTTGGGGTGTTATCGTCACCGGTATCATCCCAGGCATCAGGTGTTGAGCAAATCGTAGCAGGATCAGGAATAGCGGTGCTTGTTTCGGCATCCGGCGGTAAGGATTCCTGATTGCCGGCATAATCCACACCCCTCATGCGGAAATTGTATTGCGTGCCGGATTGACCGACAAACCAGATGCTATTATAGGTTCCACTTGGGTTTGGTAGGATTTCTGACCAGCCGCCTGTCCCGATTTGTGATTGAAGTTCGTGATATTCAATGCCTGATAGATTATCGATGCCAGTCCATTGGAGCTGAAAAGCTGTGCTTTGTTGGATCGGTTCAAGGTTATTTAATACGGTCACTGGAGGGGTGCGGTCTAAAACTAGCTCCCAGGAACCGGCTCCTATCCAATTGCCAGTCCAATTATAAATATTGGCGAAAAAAGCCAAGTTTTTCTGTTCAGAGAGAGCTGTTGTGTCGAAAGTGATTTGCCATCCATCCGAACCATCTTGATCGGTACCGATCACACGCCAGTTTTTTGTCAACCAATCTCCGGAGTGATAAAGGAATTCAACATAGCTGATACCACTTTCTAAATCGCTAGCGTCGACGGAAAGGATAAGATCTTGTGAATCTTGAAGATATGAACCTGTGGTGGGTGAGATAAATATCCCTTGAGGAGCAGTATAGTCCTTGTTGAGAGTGAGATTATAGGTGAACTCCTCTCCTCCGTGGGATGGATGAGACCAAAGACGTGCGCGAACATTGTATGTCCCTGAACGTGCCAGACGGTATCCGAGATGTGGATCAAGTCTAATTCCTAAAATCTCGTCATCGTGTTGTGCAAGAATGGATTCGCCATCGCTGTCAACCAGGAACAGGTA
>SDBU01004286.1_pt1 | contig 17599 bp, 27 predicted proteins | sample 2277071 | NCBI WGS metagenome assembly SDBU01 (sample SAMN10397929, study PRJNA504765) | marine sediment metagenome | isolation source: marine sediment core GS08_GC12, 126 cmbsf | place: Arctic Ocean: Gakkel Ridge, Loki's castle | collected 2008 | reverse complement strand
TACCAACTTTAATTCTACCACCATGCTCTAACCACCTATTTTGTTCCAAATTTTCAGCTATTTCTAAAGATGATTGTGATAATTTACAAAATGATTTTAAAATATTAACAGCATATCCATAAATGCCAATATGTTTTAAAGGAAAATCCTCCCCATATGGTATGGGGTATCTACTAAAATACAAAGCATTGTTATCAGCATTTAAAACAACAAATGCTTGATTCCCTAAATTTATAATGTCTCTTAAATTTATCGTAAAAGATGATGCAAGCGTATACATCTCATAAAAAATAGAACTATGAAATTTCATATACATCTCAATTAAAGTAATAATATGATCAGGATGTAACAATGGTTGGTCTCCTTGAATATTTATTATTATGTCATTCTCATCGAATCTTTTAGTGATACGGGTATATGCTTCCCAACATCTATCACTACCTGTCTTACAATTTGCAGGAGTCATAATTGCCTTACCTCCAAATCTTACAACAGTATTAAAAATTTCAACATCATCAGTAGCCACATAAACTATTTCTAAAGCCTGAGTAGCTCGCTCATAAACATGTTGTATCATCGGCTTTCCACATATGTCTGATAATGGTTTTCTGGGAAGTCTACTTGATCCCGACCTCGCTGGTATTATTCCTATAAATCTCATTTCTTTAAAACTTTATTAATTAGTTCCTCATTTTCTATTGAAGGGTTAATCTTTCTAATAATTTTCAATGCTTTAACTAACAATTTATTTTGTTTACGTAACATAATTGAAACACTAGCATATTCACTAATTTGTCTCTCAACATCCTCTGCCAAGTAATATTCACGCCTATCTTTTTTATAGATAATTTTTTTTATAGTAAGTTCTTTTGCTACATATTTTTTCATAATTTCAAAGATTTAATAAACAAAATTACAACTTTCTGGATGTCTGGTTTTACTATAAGCTCGATTATGCTTTACCGATGGCCAAATTGGGCAAGTAGAATATGCTTTGTGTTCGTGTGGTTCTACAATGTACTTTCCAATACCACAACCACTACACAAGTAACAAATAAATAAAACACTAGTAAATTTTTTCATGATTTTTTATTATTTATAATTCAATATTTATTTGAGTTACTTTTTTCTTTATTGAAACATCAAATAATCTGTCTATAGACTCAAGCAAAGTCTCTCTGCTCACTCTTTCATCGGCTACCATAATAATTTGAATCCGCAACCTTTTACTCACTTCACTGATCATTTCAAGCATTCTTTTATTAGCCCCTTCACCCTTCAATCCTGAAAAAGGCTCATCCAAAATTAAAATACTTCTAGACTTCGTCACACTCATAGACCAAGCGGCTACTCGAAGTGCAAATGAAGCCACATCTTTAGCTCCCCCTCCTGCAAAATATGGATTAATCCTAACTTTGTCCCTAATAAAATAAATATCACACTCAGGTTTATTTCTTCGATCTACAAAATCAAGTTCAAGTGAATATGCATTATCTAATACCGCTTCCATTGCCATACCTACAATCTCAGAAATATTATAAGAAAGTTGAACCTGAGTTTTTATACCTACCTCCTTAATAATTTCATGCGCTTTTTCCGTTAAATGATAGTTTTGTGTATTCTTTTTTATACGAACTCTTGCTTGCGAAATTAAGAGTTCAATTTGTTCTGCTTTGCCTTTTTTTCGCTCAAGATTTTGTCTTAATTTTTCAATAGTTATCATTTTTCTTTTTCATAAATCATACTCCTTTTGTAATTTTTGAATACCAGTTTCTCGCTTATCTTTCAAGTCATCAATTGAATTTTTAAGCTCATGCACCTTTACCTCAGCCTCTTCCAATGACTTACAATTCCACCTCTTTTTTAAATTTTCAAGCGTAGCAGATTTCTTACCTTTGAGTTCTGAAAAACTTGCTTTCTTATCCTCAATATCTTGCTTCAATTTCAATAACTTTTTCTCATTCATTAGTCTGCTAATTTAACAATGTCCAAATTATTTAACTGCCAACGTAATACTTCTTCTGAAAATCTTTCTGCTAATTCTGCCAATCTATAACTTACTTTTTCAGGATGATCTGGTCCAGCAGCATTCTTTTGCTTTTCAGCATACCCTTTTATTGCAGCTGGAGCAATTGTATCATGCCCTTGAATAATAAAGACAGGCTCACCTGTGTCATAACACTTCCTTATAATTTGCACTGCCTGCGCTTTTGTGTACTTCTGTCCTTTAAATTCCATAATTTTATTATTTTATATTCTTTGTTCTCGTTTCTTTTTATTAGCAAGTTGTGTATCTAATACAATATTTATACACCTTTCACACTGCTCGATACAGGGAAATAGTTCAGGACTTAGTATTTTATCTGCTTCAATTCCTGTTATACCAGCATTATCGCAATACTTATTAACTTTATTCCATTCATCTATATCAAACTCAGGATCTCCACAACTTTTTGTACAATAAAATTTAGGTTGTTTTACTTTATTTAATGCTCCAAATTCTGCCATTACCAATACAATTTAATATTTATATTTTACGCTAACCACATAATTAATTTATAAATGCCAAACCAAACTAAAGCAATAATAAATAACACAAAAAGACACCCACCATCTCTTGAATTATTTTCAACTTGCCTTTTTGATCTTCCTTGATATTCCTCAGAAGGATACCAATTATAATCTTCTTCGTGTGAATTTTGTACATCTTTCATACTCTTCAATTATTCTATTTAATAATTATACTATTCTGACTCCATTGCTTTATACACTAACTTTGAAATATTTTTCTTTACCTTATTTTTACTAATAAACCTATCTATATTTTCTTCAAATAAAGTACCAATTTCCCAATCTTCTCCTACTCTGGATAAAAAAGCTTCAATCCTATTATTCCTCTGCTCTAGCTTTTCAAGATGATCCCGCACAACCACTTCAGAACTCATTTTAAGGTACACTACTTCCACAGTATTTGTTTTTGAATACCATAAGTAGACCTGTGGTTTATAATCAGCATAATCAGCATACTGCCTTGTTAGACATCCTGGATTTACTAATAATCGTCCCTTATATTTAGTAACAAATGAGCGATGATGATCACCGGTTACTAGCAAATCAAACTTTGAATATTTCTTTAACAAATCTTTTGCAGTAGAACCCTCACACCCAGGCCATGGTAATTTCTTTCCATCCCATACAAAATGATGGTAAACACCAATCCATTTTCTTTGCTCTGCAAAAATCATTTTTTTCTTAGGTTTTTGTCCCCAACTACCAGACTCTATAACAGTCAGGAATTTAGATACTTCTAAATCATAAATTCCTGATTTATGCTTCAAATCTAAACTATGTTGTGGTAAATCGTGTTGTCCATAAATAGTATAAAATCTCTTTGGTAAATGTTGTTTTGTAGTGGATAATAAATATGGACTTGGCTTCCAATGGTGAAATAAATCACCAGCACATAATACAGAACAATTATGTTTTTTTTGAAGAGCAGCTACTTGATCTACAACAATCCATTGAGCCAACCAAAAATCATCAACCCTACAAATAGGTTGATCTTCACGTAAATGCCAATCACTTGTTAAAATTGCATCTGGTTCTTTATCCGTTCTTTTCATTTTTTATTTCTAATATTATCAAATTCATTATATAATTAAATCATCTTCATAAGTAGTTCTAATCCCTCCATCAATTTCAATACAAAACTCTGAAATATTATCGCTACCAATAGATTGATCAATTGACACCTCACTAATAAACCCATCCCCTTCTATATAATGATTTTGCTCCAAAAAGATAGTAAACTTTACCCCATTCTTTACCCCATTAAAATAATTAGTAATATTATTCTCTATAACTCTCCCACAAAACCGAACACTAGATGAAATCGCATTACCTTTTATAACTACATCAAGTCGCTCCTCAAATCTAAATTCTTCAATCATCATTTTATTGCTTTCCAATGAAATTTCAGATAAAAGTATTTTCGTACTCTTATCTCCCATCTGTAATATCATCGTATTCTTTCCTACAAAATCTACTTTCGTAACTTCCTCTTTATAATCCTTTGTCGTAATAGAGTCCTTTCTTGTAACTTTTTTCCCAGTATTTGGAACATACTGATCAGCTTTTGCCACAAAAGGAATGGCAAGTAAAGCAGCTAAATTTTTAGCAAATAATCTTCTTTCCATGACTTATTTTTCTTTAATTTAACCCGTTTCTTTTCCTTGATATGGAGGACCTCCTTTATCTTTATCTGGTTTAACATTTTTTAATTGTAGTTCATCAAACCATTCTAATTCAGGAACTGCTCCTTCTTTATTAAGATCACCTTGTAATCCTATTCTAATACATCCATATAACCACTCTGTTTTTGCAAGTGCAGTTCCTTTAAAAGTTGTTATTGGATCTTGATACACATTACCTAATTTAATTTTACTCATGACTTATTTTTCTTTAATTTAAATCCACACAAAATACAAAATTCTCCCATATTATCATCAAACATTTTCTGCATTATTTTTAACTCTGACTCAAGTATATTTTCCTTCTTAATAAACATTAATAAATAATTACGACTTGCTTCTAATTCTAGATAATCATTTGATAAAACAGCACACTCTTCCTGGATTTTAATCAATGAATCAACTAACTTTTCAGCAGCTATAAATTTCTCTGCTTGATTTATACCAAAATTAATAAAACGCAAATCCGAAATAAATTCTTTTAAGTCATTTATTTCTATTAAAAGAAGATCTATCTCTGCTTGATATAAGATTACTTCATTAACTAATTTCTCTGCTGATAATATCCCTAACCCTTCTTTTATTTTCTTATCAATTTTTTTTAAGTCAGATATATAATTATTCAACTCATCTTGAGACTTTATCGTTAAAATTAATTGGGCATTTATAGCCTCAATACTAGTCAATTTATCCTCAATGATATGAATATCCGCATAAGCAACTAACTCTCCTTTAAGCCTCTTTAACTCACTCTTATCTGCATTTATTAAAGATTCAATTTCCCTCATCCATGAAGTAGTATTTTTTCGACCAATATCTATTTTATCTAAGTGAGCCATACTATTAAAGTAAGAAGAAACCTCTCCTGCACTATTACTTAATAAAAAATAAGGATCACTCTGGGTTTGAAGATTTGTTTTAGTAATATTTAAAATATTCTGAACTTCAATAGGTACAGTTGTGCCAAATCCTTTAAAAACTAATTTACTTCCATTGTGTTTAGAACACACAATGTATTTATTCTCAATATCACTTTTTATCCTAATAATAATTCGACCTCCATCAATAGTAATTATAACTTTTGTTTCACCTCCCCAGTTAGAACGCATCCCATCACCCGAAGGACGATTAAAAGCAACCCATATAAAGGCATCAATAATTGCAGATTTACCAGAATCAGTTGCTCCTACAATCGCGTTCACTTCTTTACCAAAAACCATCTTAGATTTCTTGTGACTCAAAAAATTAAATATTTCAATTGACTTTATCATCTTTCTAAAAATCTTAACGTACTTGATTGTTTCTTAGCTACATCATAAACTGCCAACGCATCAGCAACTGCTTGATCTTTCCACCTTACATTAAACCAATCTAAATCATACCTCTTTTTAATAAGTAACACCATTGCATCTTTATTAGTAAGACTCTTTTTACCTGAAATATTTTCTTTACAATCACCTTCATTATACCACTCAATTCCAATATCTTTACACTGACTAATTGTTTGCAAAATACCTAAAACACACCCCAACATAACAGCAGCTATGGCCGACTGAGAACCATGAGGAAGTTCACTCAATAAATACTGAATATTATAGTCCGCAATAACTTTATTTAATTCACTACTCATTTCTTTAACCCGCCTAACATTATCATCTCCTTTACGAATTCTAAGCAACTTTGCTTTAGGTTCAGTTTTAATCACTCCTCTATCTATAACATCCCCCCATTGATTCAAAACAACCCATCCCCAAGCAGTCATAGATGGATCATTTGTCATAATGTAGATATTCTTTACTCTGGTACGCTTCATTATTCATCTTCAATTAAGCTTCCTTTTTGTTTTGAATACAACAAATATTTTTCAATCTTTTTTGTTTTTTTCAAAAGAACACCATCCCGATTTGGCTCTTCAATATATCCTTCATTAACTAACATCACCACTACTGCAAGCACATCTGTTATTTCCGATGAAATATTATCAGCATTAGTTTTACTACTTCCAGGATAACCATCTCTCAAACCAAATCTTAAAGCTTTTGAAACATTCTTAATTACCTCAGAACATTCCTCTGATAAAATTACTAATAAATGTTGTTGTCCGTTCATCTTACTTTCTTTTTACGCACCACCTTAAATTTTTCCTCAATACCTTCCCATACATCAATTACTTGCTCTTTCAATTGAAACTCTAATTTCTTAGACTCTACTAAAACTATAGCTCCCTCTATTGACTTATCTAATTTATGCTTACCTACAGTATAAATTGAAGCACTCGTAAAGTCTTTAACAAACTGTAAATTCTGACGAATATCATCCACCCCGTAGTCAAATAAAATAGTTAATGGAGCAGTTCTAAAAGGCTTCCAAACCGTAGATTTATATACTTGAACAGTAGTAGTAACTCCTATTATTCTGGTCACTTCTTTGCCTTTAATTTTTAACTTTTTAGGAATTTTTCTAATACCCATCATTCTAAGACGTAACGACGAATAAAATCCAATAGCATGCCCTCCTGTACTAGTCACTTTTTCTTCAAACAGGCCTGCATCAATATTATCTCTAATTTGATTTGAACACACCATTAAATAATCTTTCTTTTTTAAAGTTCTACAAGTCCTTCTGCATTGCTCACTAAATTCTTTTGGTCGTCTCATTCCCATTTTATCTCCTACCTCTTTAGACATTTCTAAATCAGTGGATAAGGCTGCTAATGAGTCAGCAAAAATACCATGAACCCCACCGGTTGATTTAGGCTGCCAATCTCGAACTGGAGCAAATACCTCAGGAATAGTATCCACAATATCATACTCAATTAGTTTGAAATCCATACCAAACATAGCCGCAAATTGTTTATCTAATCGAGCTTCAGGATCCTTAAACATTGCTTGTCCTTTATTCCTCAAAATATTACCAGCAATTTCACATAACAAAACTGTCTTACCACTTTGACTAGGACCAAAAATTTCTACCATAATTCCTGATGGTATTCCTCCTCCATGCACACGCCCTCCTGTGATTGCTAAATCCAATAAAGTAGACCCTGTGGAAGTCATTTTTTCAATATTACCATGAAGCTTTTTTTCCTTCTTTATTTTAGGTGGTTTAGCTATCCTCTTTCTCATCTGTTTACTTATTGAAGTCATCAAATTTATCTATAATTTTAGTTACCACATCATCAGATAAATGACGTGCCTTTAAATCTTGCATAAGTACTTTACGGAACCCATTAAGTGATTGTTTTTGATCAATTAATGTCTTATAGTCTGCTTCCCAAATATGATAGCATTGCTCACCTATTAAACTAATCCACTCACTTAAAGACATGCCACTTTCTTTAACCCAGTCAGCTATTATCTCACGTAATAACAATTGTTTACTAGTCCTTCTAAATAATGCACACAAAGTAACTAAAGCATTATCATCGGAACTAACATATGCTCCAAACATATGGGTATACTTATTATGTGTATCAGTATCCGTTGAAATCTTAAAAATTCTACCCATGATAATTAAGTTTATAATGCTTCATTCGCATCCCCACAAGCATCATTTAATTTACATTTAGCACATTCCTTTTTCTCGTCCCAATGTTTAGCAAATTTATGACCGAAAGGACATTCTAATTTTTTACTTTTTACCTTCTTTTTTTCTGGCTTTGTATCTACACTTTTTCTCTTACGGGATTGTTCTTTTTTACCTTTTTTACCAGACTTATCTTTCTTCAAATCCTCTTCCGAAAGTTCATAAAATTTCATCTTCAACTCGTCATACGAAAGTATAGTATACACCTCATCTAAACAAGGTGCCTTTTTCATAATACTTTCCTTATATTGCTTACGACGTTTTTCAAAATCAATCCTACTAGTCTTACAAAACTTATTCTTATTATCACCAAACGACTCTTCCGAAAAACGAATATTTAATGTTGTACCATCCTCAGGATCTGGGAATCCAGCGGTATCTGCATCTTCCTCTAATTCTTTATTTAACTCCTTTTGAAAATTACCATATGCAATATCCCAAATGTGCATCTTTTCCTCAACATCTTTCATACCTTTAGGAATAACTACATATAAATTACGAAATGAAGTTTTCCCTTCAACTTTATCAGATTCAATACCATCTCTATATTGCCTATCTTTTTCTTCACATATAGGACACTTAGCATTTGGATCGTCCGTTTTAGGACAAAGTAAACTCTCATTATCCACCCCAATGCTATGATGTACTTGAATAGGTTTTTTATACCATGGATTTCCAGGAAGTGCTGAATTAACATCATCTGGATTAGCATCCGGATGGTGCTTTGATTTAACAATGTATGGAATAATATCTAGATGAATCCTTCCTTTCTTTTCTTTAAACTTTATAACATCTTCAGGGAATTTTAGGTACCCATATGACTTTTGTCGCTTTGCATCCCTTACCACACTTTTTTCAAATCTATTAGACTTTTTTCTGTTTTTCATTTTGTTTCATTTTAAATTTATCTTGTAATTTTTTAAAATATGTAATTGATACATACCCCCACAACCATAGTGCACAAAACATACCAATAAATACAGGAACACATATCAATATAAATAAACCTATAACTCTTATAATTTCACTCATTTTTTACTTCTTTTTATCTTACCAGAAACATGAGAATTTGCGCTCTTTTCAGAATGTTGTTGTTTTACCTCATATGACAAATCCCGAGGAACAGAAGGTCCTGCAAAATAATGCTGTCCATGCAATTTAATTAAAGCTTCAAGCATATCCTTTCTCTGATCAATACAACGTACAGCATTTTTCAACATTTTAACTTTATAATTTGCTTTAATTAATTTTTTATTAACCTCTTTGTATGAAGGAGACATTAAAATTTCACCAAGAATCATTGCCTCGGTTAACTTCGTTTTAAGTATATCAATACCAAAATTCTTAGGCTTAGTTCTTACATCCCTGTCTATATCAGCCTTAGTTAAATCCCTCAATTCTTTCAAATATTCTACCTTCTTTTCCGCCCTAGATGCCTTATTTGTATACTTTAAAAGTAACGTAGGTTGGTTTAAACATTCAATGTCAAGTGCATAATCTTTAATATGTAAATCCTTACTATACTCTCCCATAATTTCTATCCTTTAATAATTGAATAACACGACTGAACTAACCCAGGAAAACCAATAGCATATAATGGTTCATATAAATTCAAAATAATTGAAGCCGCCATTGGATTGTCCTTTTTCAACAAACAAGACTGTGCATAAGCTAATACATGTCTTCGTATGGATTCAGCATCTTGTTCTTTTAATCCAGTTAAAACAGCTGACACTTTATGCCAAGTTGAATTAGGATTTATTAGTAATCTACAAAGTTCAATTGATTGACTAAGTTCCTCTGCAGATTGCTTTGCAGCTTTAAGTCTTTGTTTCTTCGGTAAATTAATAACGCGTTGTAATATTTGAATAGCATTCCTAGGATGCCCTAACGCGTCTTGAATAATTTGCTCAAAGACTTCTGTCTGCATTTTTTTACCTTCCTTTTTAACAATACTTTTCAATAATCTAAACATTAAATTATCCTCCAATAATTTCATCTGCAGTTCAATACACCTTCCCCTAAGTGTAGGTTTTAGACTATTAGGATCAGTTGTACAAAGTATAAAATAAGTATTTTTTGGAGGATCTTCAAATAACTTTAATACCGCATCTTGCGCAGCAGAAGTAATTTTATGAACTTCATCCATAACAACTACTCGGGTGCCTCCTTCAATAGAACCATACTTAGATGTCTTATACATTCCTCTAATTGAATCAATCCCGTTAAAGTTTGCTGAATTGATTTCTTGAAAATCTAATCCTATACAATTTAAAGCTTTTGCAATTATCCTAGCAAGTGTGGTTTTACCTGTACCAGTCGGGCCATGCAATAGAAAAACATGAGGGCATTTTTTAGGATTTTTCAACTCCTCTTTTAAATACTCTACTGTCTCGTCATTTCCTAAAACATCATCAAAAGTCGGAGGCCTATATTTATTATATAAATTCATATTATTTGGTTTATTTATTATACTATTTCAACTAATTTCAACTATATTTTGATCTTCTTCTTGTAATACCAACTTTCATCAATATTACACAGTTCTGCTTCAACTGATAAAGGAACAATTATCCAAGGATAATTTTTTAATAAATCAACAGTGGTAATTCGTTTTGCAATTTCTATTACCATTGATAACTCCGGAGGATAAATGTCAAATATTAACGAATCATGAATCTGCCCAATTATTTTTGTCTCCCATCCTTCCCTATACATGATACGATCCAATTCAATTAAACACCATAATAGACAATGAAAAGCAGTACCTTGAATAGGATAATTAACGATCATTTTACGATCCATTACCCCTTGACATTTAAACCCAGTTAGCATTTCAAGATACCCTTTCTTTTGATACTGTCTCCATGCCTTATCTTTCCAATCATTATACACTGGAAAACGTTCATTCCAAAAATGATCTTCAATACCCCGTAAATGATCAGCAAACAATTTAATTGACGTTAGACTATGATTGATCATATGCTTACCCAAAGGTACCTTATTAGGTAGCAATATGCCTTCAGACTTAGACCAACGGGTTGTACTTGACAAGCGACCCCACTTAGCTAACGACACCGCATTATTCCCGTAATAATCTCCATAAAATTGAGGAAAAACAAATCCATTCTTAGCACCATTACGTAATGTTGAATGACCATCATGAGAAGGATCCCAATCATCAATTAAAAATATCTGCTTGGCCATATCTCCATGCATATCTGACTTAGGATTTGTAACATATTTAATCATTGTAGGATCCTTATGATAACACGTTCCAACTCCTACTTCAATTCCTTTAAAGTCTAACTCCATTATCTGATGCCCACGTCTTGGATATAAACATTTTCTTATATATTTTTTTGCTTCAAGAGACCTCACTGGAATATTCTGAAAATTAGGACTATCAGAAGAGGAACGATAAGTAACTACAAGATTTAAATTATAAAATGGATGCACAAAACCATCCACTGCTTCTCTAACAAATCCTTCTAAAAATGTATCTCGTATATTTTTTAATTTTCGGATTTTAAGTATTGTATTTAGCTCTGGAACATTCAATGACTCTAACGCCTCTTCATCCGTAGATCCTTTCTTTGAAGTATTTAATTTTGTAGGCTTCAATTTCAATACCTTATATAAGTAATTACCAAGTTGAGTATCACTATTCATATTCCTAGGTGTGCCACCTGCTGAATATACCCATCTCTTATAAAAATTTGACTTATGCAACTCTTTAGTAAGTGCCTCAATTTTAATTGTTAAAGCTTCCTTATTTTTCTTAGCTCGTTTTAAATCAACACGAATGCCAGCCCTCTCTGCTCTACCCAAAGCTAACGATCCGTCATGTAGTAAATTATATGCTTCTGAATTCATTCGCTTCTTTATTTAAAATGGTAAATCATTATAATTAATTAACTCCCTTTGTTGTATAGCAATTTTTCGTTCACAGTAAGAATCCCAAGCACAATATTTTAACACAGCTTTTCGTCCTTCTGCAGTTTTAGTAAATTCAAGAAGGCGGTTCATACTATTCGCTCCTTTAGTTTTTGACTTTAAATAAGGACCTACTTCACTATCATAATCTACTACACCAAGCATAACATACACCTGAAATTTTAATCCCGTAACTCCACTTCTATTATCCAACCCATGAGCAGCCAACATTGTATCCCAAACCCAACCTTTAACATCAGTTCCTAAAATAACATTTGACCAATTATCTTCATATTTAAGATTAGCTGCAACTTTATCAATTCTATAATTTTGCAAATATTCAATAAATAAAGCACACTTTTTCTTCTTTTCAGGCATCATAAAAGTATAGACATTTGTATCATCATAAGCTATCGCTGCACAAACTATCTTATGTCCTTTTTGATGCGGTTTAAGTCCGGTGCACTCATAATCAAACGCAGTGAATGCTCCATTAGGAATATTACTTAATAATTTCAAATTTTCAAGATAATGAATCTTTGGTTTTTTAAACTTAGGCAATCGCATACTTACACATAAAATAGCTTTTTTAAGATCATTTTTCCAAATACTTATTACCTCCCTTTTAGTAACTTGCTCTACATATGATGGATGGAAAGTAGGACAAATCCATGCCTTATAATCCTGATCAGGAATAGTCCATCCTCTCCACTTTGAAATAGATCCAATTTTACGTCTCCAACGATGACCTATAAGACTATTAACTACTATTGTTCCTAACAAAATAATCACTTGTGGCTTATACTTTACTACCACCTTTAATACCTTAATATCCCTGCAGTACATAACTTCCTTATCCGTAGGTAAAACATCATCTTTTGGACGGCAATTAACTGCATTTATACTTAAACAATCCTGAAATAAATCAATGCCTAATGAATGCAAAGTATTGTCTAATAACCTACCAGAATCACCTTGCCAAGGCTTGCCTTTCTTATCATCTCTTGCTCCAGGATAATCCCCAATAATAAGAATTTCTTTATCAAAATTTCCCCAAGGTTTTATCTTAGGAGAATTTGCACATTTATACAAACCACAACTATAACAAGACCTTACTCCTGCAGAAGATTGCTTCAATGATGTAACTTCCTCTTTCTTAAAAAACCCTCTCATTTTTAATCAATTCGTAACATAATCATATACTCCCAACTACCATCTTTAGCCACAAATTTTGCTTTACATTTATCATCACTTAAAATACAAGACTTCGTTTCTTTTAAAATGTCACTAAATACAGCTGGAGTTACTGCAAATGATATTTCTCCTTTAAAGTTTACCTTTGCCCTTTCTTTAACCCAAGATTTAGTAATATCTGCCTCCGCCTTCATAGTCATTTGACCATCAATCATAGTCACCTGAATTTGCTCGTCAAAAATGTAATCTCTTTTAGCAAACGTCTTCAATCTATCCACCATATGTTCAATCTTTTCAGGAAACTCAATAGCACTACTAGAGCTCATCTTTAAAATACGATTAATCACTTTTTGCTCAACATATTCTACATTAACCATCCTGCATGAAATAATAGTTTTTTCCTTATTCCTAAAATGAACCCAAGTTTCATTTGAACTAATTTCAACAGGCATAATAGTAGCTATATTTGAAACCAATGTCGCAGAAATTAAAAAATCCGGAACTGACATTTCTTCTCCTTTACATTGTACTAATCTAAACCCATCTGATCCTTGGATTAAACCATTTTTACGAATACATATACAAGTCAATTTAACTTGAGACATATCATTGGAGCATGTCCTCATAGCAAACTCCATATGCTTTATAAGTTGTACAGGATTAGATATCTTTTTCCACTTTTTAATCTTACCAATTTCATCCTCTACTGGTAAGATTATTTCCTCCTCTAACTTTAACCCTGCCTCAACTTTACCACATGATAAAAGAAGTTCATTTTTTTTAAATTTAATACGGATTTCTTCTTCATTTAATTTTGATAATAAACCATACAATTCCTCAGCCTTTATTGCTCCTCTAAAATCCAATCCTTTAACTGGATGACTTATACTAATCTCATCATTATACGTAGCAACTCTATTACCTAAAAATGCAAATGAGGTAGATTGCTCCAATAATTCCTTAATAGCTAGACCAGGCTTAACAATTGCTAATGCTTCTTGTAATTGTCCTTTATTAATCTTCATAATTATTCATTTATTTTAAAATTCCTTGAATACGTGGTATAAAATTTTTACCCACAATAAAATAACTAAATATTGCAGACAAATCCTTATTTAAATTAGCATCAATAATGTCCTCTAAGGCATCAAGTGTCCCTCCCATATATAATATCATTCGATCATCTCTGGACTCAGCAGGACTAAGCATATTCACTCCATACGGCCTTTGCCATGGTGGCATATGCCTCATGAATTCCCAATACATTCGTTGGTTCCATCTACGCCTAATTCGACTACTATTCGCTAATGTGAGACCTTCCTCCTGATTTGAAGTAAGTTCGGTTAAATCAAATAATTTAGGAGGAAGATTTTCTATTTTTTCCTGATCATTTGTTAACCTATTTTTTACACCTGTCATTACTCCTAATTTAAATCCCAACTTTTCAAAATATTCATTATATATTTTTTGCAAAGTTTTAGGCATATTAACAAACGTAGTAAAATTACTTGTCTGATGATGAAATTGATCTGAAACTTTATAAACATTCATACCTAACCAACGTCGTTTACCTTTTCTAATAGCAGGCAAAAATACTCCACCATATCCTGCCGCTAATACCGCTGTTGTGGAATCAATGGAATACCAAGGATACGTGGTCATTATCTTCATAGCTGTTAAACCCATACCATGCACCTTTGCTACTGGTATAGATTTCCTATCAATCAAATACTTTTGCCAAATTCTACTAAGACTTAACATCCTTTGAGCAGAACTTACTTTTGCCACTGCTCCCAGTCCAATATATTCAGTCTTTTTAAGATATTTTACTAACCATTTTTCATCAGTTCCTATATGGTAAACTGGTAAAATATCCAATCCTTTTTTACGAAGATAAAGCCAATTTTCATAGCTCCGTTTTCCATCCCCAATAACATCCAAGGTAACACAACATTCAAACATATGTCCATGAATTTTACAGTACTCAGCATATTGATCAATGTCAATTTCCTTACCTCTAGTAAAGGCACTATAAGCACCCGAATCTAACATTATTTTTATCTTAACCATATATCATACATTGTGCCAAATGATCATAAAAATTTACTGAATCAGAATTACATAATAAAATTGCTGGTAATGTATACCCATTTAATGTTCTTTTCACTTTAAGAAAAGCATCATTTACATCATTATATAAATATTCACTAGGAAGCAATTCTGGATAACTAAACTTACGCGGAGCAATAGGAATACAATCATTCATAATAGCATCCACAACCTGATACCCATACGTTTCCTCACTTGATGTAATTAGCAATACTTTTGCCTCACTCAATGCTCGATAATAAGAAACCCAATTATCAAATGTTTCATACTTTATTTTAATATCTAAAGCACGCTCAATAGCTTTCTCAAATTTCTTATTTCTCTTCTGCCTAGTTGGTCGGGATACCACAATCATATCAGTTTTCTTTTCTACACTTCCATGAACATAAGAATTTAAAGGAGGATTTGGTAATGGTAACACTGTAATGTTATCCCATCCTAATTTATCTGCATGATATTGAGATCCTACAAAAATTTGCTCAAATAATTTTGCAGTTGCTTTTTCTACAGGATATTTACTTTTCCGAACTGGAGCAAAATAATCATAAGCATTCTTACTTGTGGCATGACATATGGCAAAAGATTTTACCTTTTTATGATATAATGCATTAGCAAAAAATCCAGGAAAACTAAGATCATTTAGTAATAAAATATCATCATCAAAAAGCTCAACTGTTCTAAGATATTCGTCAATTTGCTGCAACTCAAACCAACAAGCAAGATCAATGGGAGCAAACCAATTTATTTTACCCGCAGATCGACTTTTCCATAATGAAGACTTTCCTAAAACCAAAACTGAATCAAACCAGCCACTTAACTGTTTTGGAAATTGATCCCACCACCATTCTTGATAACGCATTTTTGTAGGATATTGAGGTACTAAAATTAATCGTGACATAAGTATTTATTTGATACCCAGAGACAAAATCCTTCAAAAAGAAAATACTTATGATCATGTTCCCATAAACTTTTCTTAGTAGGATAACATTCATCCAAGACCTTCCCTTTTACATTTCTATGAACATAAGTATTTTCTACTTCTCTAATATATGGAGCGGTCATATTTACAGAATAAAAAACAACATTATTAAAACCTGCTCTAATTAATTTCTCACCTTCATACCCCCATTTCCTATGCTCTGGATGCCACTCATATATAGGATCTGGTACAAATAAAAAACCACCTTTCTTACTAATCTCATGCGTAATATGAGGTAACGTAACCAAATCAATTATGTCTCGTGCATAACCAAAATACTCAGAGGATTTTTGTGCTTCAATACATATGCTTTCAGAAGGAAAGAGAACAGTATGTGTCCCTTTAAGTACAGAAAAACATCCTATTATTTCGTCATCTGCATGAGGAGCAATAATTATGTGTTTTTGCTTTTGCTTTTCCATTATACTCCAATTTTAATTTTTAGTTCTTTATACTCCAATTTTAACTTCACTTCTTCTTTATTTCAGCAGCCTGTTCTTGAATTTTCTGACCTCTTATATATGTGCTGATAAATTCAATAAACTATAAAACTCTCCTCGACAGACCCCATGATTCATAAAGTCTCCAAACAGAGAACTAACAAACATTTTATCCACATAAAATACAACAGCAACTCCCTCTGACTTTTCATAAGTATCGTTTAAATGAGCAGTCATAGCTCCTGCAAAATTACGTAACTTCTGAATATTATTTACCCAATTTTCTTTTACATTATCTTTCATGAATTTTACTACTACTTCATCCAATGAACTCAAATCATCGTCAGTAATCATTCCCACATAAATTGGAAATCCCCAATGCGTAAATTTTCTAATTACAAGCGGACTATATTCTTTATCAATTAACTTTGTAAACGTCTGATCCTTATTTTTATCTGTCTCCATAACCACTATATACTTTAGTTTCATCAATTCCCAACCATTTACCCAAACCTTTTATTAACTCCTTGGACATGCCAAGTAAAGGAGCTGCTACGGTAATTTTAACACTCCCATTGATCTCCAATAATTGGTTCACTTTATAAACCCATTCCTGATAGCAATCTGGAAATTGATGCTCCCGATCTTCATAATTAGCACCATACCAAATTTGTGAAATTCCCTTACTCTCTGCTATTCCAGCCGCAAGCGAAATAAACATTAAATTACGAGATGGGACATGCCATTCTGAAACTCCAGGATATTGAACTTCACCCTCTTCTTGGGTCAATTTTGCTTTTACTCCAGTATCAAGTGTAAGTTCAGTAATAAATACAGGAGCATCAGCTTTCAAATAATTTATAATCCTATGAGCACATCCTAACTCTTCAATATGCACTTGACCATAATTGATCAACAACAAGTGTATCTCATAGCCCAACTCCAATGCCATATAAAGCAATACCGTACTGTCATATCCTCCACTAAAGAGGAGTAAGATTTTTTCCTTTTCTTCCATAGTTAATTTTTATTTTTAATTGTTTTTGAAAATTCATGACCACGAGCATGCTCCTGAAATATTTTATCTCCTTTCTCAACATCCCCTT
>SDBU01004285.1_pt1 | contig 17604 bp, 11 predicted proteins | sample 2277071 | NCBI WGS metagenome assembly SDBU01 (sample SAMN10397929, study PRJNA504765) | marine sediment metagenome | isolation source: marine sediment core GS08_GC12, 126 cmbsf | place: Arctic Ocean: Gakkel Ridge, Loki's castle | collected 2008 | reverse complement strand
CTATTGGAACGGCGCGCTGTTAGTTTTTAGGAGTGGAACTAACGCAGGGCGGACAGCAATTATCACAGATTTCGATGCCGCAACCGATACCCTTACATTTACCCCCGCTGTCCCCGACGCCGTAACAACCGAGGGCTACGTCCTCATCCCCGGCCTCGGTCATGCCGACATAGCCGCCATCAGCCAGGATCCCACGGCGGCGGATAACCTGGAGTTGCAGTTCGACGGCACTGGCATTTCCGGTGGCACGTTCCCGGCGCGGCAGGATCAAATCAGTGCCCTCTCTATTGGTGCTGCTGGGCTGTCGGTGAATGCAAGCAGCGTAAACGTCACGACTGGGAATGAGACGAACAGCTACACCGATACGTTCAGCGCGGGCGTGATCCACATTGTCGAGGATGCTGGCGGCACAACACTGTTTGAATATGAGTTCGACCTGAGTGAGTTCTTGGGTACGGCAACCAACTTCCTGTGGACCGGCTACATCCAGAGCAAAAACGATACGGTTGACGTTCAGTATTACGACTGGGTTGCCGAGGGCTGGAAGACTCTACAAACACTGGACGGGGCTAACGGCACGACACTTATAGAGCATGACTTCGATGTTCCTGTTGCGGGCACAGGCACGGGAGCCAACTTTGGCAGTACGAAACTGCGGTTCTCTTCGACTAGCACAACAGCCATTGGGACAGACCGGGTACGGTGTATCTTCAGTCAAGCGGCGGCGGGAATCAAAAACGGCTCAACTATCACGCTTAGTGAGTCACAGATAAACAAGAACTTTAGCGGTAATAACTGGACGCTGGTTCTCGCAAACCAGGACATAAGCGGTTCGTTCTTTAGTGGTGCCCACGTGACTGGACTTTCCTCTGCTTCCACGGAAGTTACGTTTGAGGACTGTACGTTCGGTGCAGGATCGTATCCGCCAGGGCATTATCGGAGGTGTGGTATTGGCGATGCCGATGGACGTTTCACTGGTGCGTCGGCAGGGGACTTTCATTTTGATGATTGCAAGTCAGCGGTTGCGGGGAGTGGCACACCCGACTTTACATTCTCCGGGGCAACAAACATCCACAATCGAGGATGGCTGGGTGGTTCTAACTACACGCTGGATGCCACTTGCATGATCTCGCATGAGGTACTTGAGGGTGGAGGGCAGACGTTCAATACGGGCGGTGCTGCGGTTGAGGTTCGTGGTACATGCCGGTCTCTGACGGTTGACCTAAACAGTGCGGCGGCTGGCCTTGTGCAATTCGTCGGCACGACTGGCCCGATTGTGATTACCGATACGGGCACGGCTACGGGGACAGTAAATCTCTACGGCATATCATCATCGGTAACCGACAGCACGGCGGGCAGTGCGACGATCAATAACCTCACCGTCAACCAGACTAACGTAGACGCAATCCTTGAGGACACGGCCGTGATTGGCGCCGCCGGGGCGGGGCTTACGGACGTGAGCCTGGTGGCCACGGGGCTCGATAGCATCACCGCCACAGAGGTAAGTGGCGTGGCAACCACCTTCCCCCAAAAGCTGGTGCAGGTGTGGCAGCGGTTCTTTTTCAAGCACACGATGACCGCCACACAACTCAAAACATTAAAGGCCGATAGCTCAAGCACAAACACTACTCAAGCCGTCAGTAACGACGGCGACACGCAAACAGTGGGGAAGGCATCGTGAGAATTGTAGGCGACCTGACGACACCGATGAACAGCCGGTTCAACCGGGCGATGTGGCTTACGCCCCCGTTCGACTTGTCGACGTTCGTGGGTGCGCGGTTGTCGCTGGCGGGGACGCGGGTTGGTAGTTTGCCGTTGTATGCTTCGCCGAAAGGGCGCTACGTCAGCTATGTTGCCGAGGTTGACAGCTTGCTGGTGGCCGCACCAACGGGTGACTTTTTGGAGATTTTCAGCACATGGTCGCCTACCAATGACAGCTCGGTGTACAACACGAATTGTTGGGCGGCGTCGTTGGATTTCACGGGCGTGTCGTGGTGGCCGTATGGGCACACAAATGGCGGCGGCTTAACTTGCATCAGCCCCCGCCATGCAGTGTCGTCTTGGCACGGCGGCACTACGCCGGCCGTCGATGATGACATTACCTGGATAGCCGCCGACGGCACGCGGGTTACTCGCACAGTGCGAGGCAGGCAGAGGGTACTTGATTCGTCAGGTAGTGGAATTGATATAGGCGTCACTTACTATAACGGCAACTTGCCGACCCACTACAAAGTGTTGCCTGTCGGCTGGGCGGATTTATTGGACGCTATTCCTACGTCGGCAACCTTGAATCCAATGGAAGGCGTGATCGCCACCCGACCGCCAATGATTACCTTGAACCGAAATCGCCTCGCAATGGTTCACGAGGGTTGGATTACTGACCACCTGACAATAAAAAGCGTCACTCACAACCCAGGCACGCCGCCGTTGGATTGGCGTTACACGATGTCTGGCTACCGCAACCTGTACGACAACGACACGGCGACCGAAGGTGGCGATTCCGGCAAACCGATATTCATATTGCTCAGTGGCGAATTGGTATTATTGGGATGTCATTCTAGCGCCACTATTGCGAAGCATGTCGGTGGCTATGGTGAACAGGTAAACACAGCCATGGCAGAATTGGAAGCGGCATCCGGGGGCACGGACGACTATCAGTTGACCGAGTGGGAACCGACGAAGTTGCTTGAGTTGGCGGGCACAGACAACAGCAATCAAGTCCTTGTGGGGACATAACATGGCAGACCAAGTAATCACGCGGCAAGTCGGCGACACGCTCATACCGATAGCGTCTAAGCTCACACAAGCGGACGGGACCGTTGTTGACCTGAGCGCCTTGACGGTCAACTTCACACTGGTGTTGCCTGACGGCACGGTCAAGGTTGTAGAGACTGCGGCTACCATAACCGTTCCGACAAATGGCGAAGTCCAGTACGACTTGCAGGCTGTCGACGCCGACACGGCGGGCACTTACTGGGCTTACTTCATCACCATAGATGGTGCGAGCGAACGGAACACGTACCCTGTCGAGCAAGGGGCGTTGCGGATCGTATTCGTGGAGCCGGGGTCGGCGGAAATAAACATCGCGCTTACGGCCACCTGGGATACCTTGCGTGCCGACGTGGGACATTTCCTGGGCTATTCGCGAGGCGACGGCGAGTGGACGCCAGACGAGGAAGAGACTCTGTCGGCGGTTATCAAGGCTGGGTTGTTGCGAGTGTATTACCCCAACAGCGCGACGCCCGGCGTGGCATTTCAGTGGTCGTGGCTGCGACCGTCGGCGACAATCGACACGGTGGCACCATACAGCACGGGAACCGTAGAGGTTGTCCTGGGCGTTGTGGCATTGAGTGTTGCGGGCACGTTCCCTTCCTGGGCGGCTGACGGTGAACTGACAGTTGACGGCGAAACCTACACGGTTGCCAGTCGCGGCGGAGATAACGCAATAACGCTTGACGACTTGACGGTTGCGGTGGATGCGGGCACGACCTACAGCCTGGCACAAGTGGTCTACGAACTACCAAGCACGTTTGGCGGGTCGTTCGATGGCGAACTGGTCTACAAGCCGGGGTCCGAGATATTGTATCGCCCGGTCAAGATAATATCCAACGCCTTGCTTCGCCGCTGGCGGCAGAACAATGTTGCTGTTGACCGGCCTCGATACGCGGCGGTTCGGCCTGTGGCATTTGTGCCGGCAACTGGCCAGCGATGGGAGATTGAGTTCTACCCCGCGCCGAGTGGGGCCTATGAACTGCACGGCCGCTACAAGATTGCACCGACCATGCTCGACTCGGTGAACAAGTATCCGCCGGGTGGGGTGGCAATGAGCGGGGTGTATGCCGAGTCTTGTTTGGCAATAGCCGAGCAGCGATTGCACGACGAGGCGGGGATACACACAGAGCAATTCAAGATTTCATTACAGACGGCAATGGCCAACGACGCGGACGTGCATGCGCCGCATACACTGGGCTACAACGCGGACAATTCAGACAGACGACATGGGGGCCACTTCGACGAACACGACGGGGTGGCGGTCCATTCATTCGACGGCACAGTCTATCGCGATTAAGGAGAGAAAGATGATTGCACAATTACAAGCGCTGACGCTTACGACAAACAGCGCTGGCGCTGCGCAGGGGTTCATTAAGAACCAGATACCAGGGCGGGTCATCATGGTCAAGATTGTCGCGGCCAGTGACGTGACGGCCAGTTTCGAGATAGACGTGACCGGAGAAGATTCGGGGTCGGCTATTCTGACGGACGACTCAGGGACAGAGAACGCAACCACGTTGTACTATCCGTTGGTCGTGGCCACAAAGGCATTGGACGGGGATGCGTCTGTTCTGTCGGAAGTACCTCCACTTGTCATCGAGGAGCGCATTCAGGTGGACGTTGCCGCCGGCGGCGATACCAAGGTGCTCACGGTTACGGTCTACGTTGACCAGGGCCGATAGCGACAACTAAACAACAACTTTTCGTTTTTTCAAGGGAGACTTGAGATGGGTACTGGACACAGAATCTTGTACGATCTGATAGGGGACGTGGTGCCCTACGAAATGAACGATCCCGGTGCCGCCGGGGCGATCCTCATCGACCGTCAACTCGGCGTGGTCCCGTTGGTACACACAACGGGCGACCTGACGCGAACTCTGGCTGCACCAACACACGCGGGCGTTATCGTCCATATCGTGTTGCAGCAGACGACCAGTGGCACGCTTGAAATCACGATAACCGGCGGTTACGACCAGGCCGGTTCTACTACGGTCACGTTTGGAGATGCGGGCGACTACATCACGCTTGCGTCCGTGCCGGTAGGTGCTGGTGGGACTACGTTCCGCTGGCGCGTACTCGGCTTCGACGGCGTCACTGGCCCGGCAATCGAGATGGAACTTTCCGACATCACGGCTGAGTCGATCACTGGTGGTGACAATAACCTGGGCATCACCGGGCAGACACAAGCCACGACCGTCAACGGCGGGATAGTGGCGATTGCCGGTGCGGCCTCGATTGCTGGTGCGACTGGGGCCGGTGGGAACGCCACCATTACTGGCGGGGCGTGCGGCGCGACCAACGGCGCGGGCGGCCAGGTTAACGTGACGGGCGGGACCGGAAAGGGTACTGGCAACGGCGGGAGCACAACTTTGACTGGCGGCGTGGCCGGGGTGACCGGTGGCGGCGGGAACGCAACTTTGACTGGCGGCGAAACCAAGACCGGCAGCGAGACTGGCACAGGGGGTAATGCTTATTTGACTGGTGGTGCCAACGCCAATACCACGAACGGCGCGGGCGGTTTGGTTCGCACGGCGGGTGGGGCCGGAAAGGGCACTGGGGCTGGAGGTGTCGCGCACCTGGTTGGTGGGGCGGCGGCTGGTTCGGCTGATGGTGGTAATGTGATTCTTACTGGCGGCACGTCTGGGTCGGGTGTTGCCGGTGGCATTATCATGCGAAGCGATACAATCTTCACACAGGACGCACCGACCGCAGAAGCCGCTGGCAATCAGGTCATTGCGGCGGCGGATTTCGTGAATGGGATCGTTGTCCATACTGTTACTGCTGCTGCAACCCTAACCACGCCGACCGGAGCGCAAATTACGGCGGTGCTTCCCGATGGAGTTGCCAATGGAGATGCGTTTTATCTGCGCGTCATCACCCTCGGAGCGGGCGCGGACGACATTAGCACGCTAACGGCGGGTGATGGAGACGTTACCTTCATTGGTGACGTAACAGTTGGTCCTGCTGCTGCTGGAACTACGTCTGGGGCAACCTTCCTCTTCAGGTTAGTTGACCTCGCAACCGACGTTTACGTAGGCTATCGAGTCGGATAACCATGCCCAGAACCAGCAAGTCTGAACTGCGGTTCCCAGTCGCCGGAATCAAGCGGCGGCTGGGGTTGCGGGATTCGGCGGACGTTCGAGGTCCACACCCGACCCCGTGGGCAATAAACGTGCGCGCTGACGATCCGATAGCTAACCGTCTGCGCGGTGGGTCTCGACCTGGCTTGACCAAGCACACGACCACCGACCTGGGAACCACTGTAACCGCGATTCTCAGCGTGCCCACAGTGTCAAGTTCGGGGACCGAATTACTGATTGCCGTAATTGCCGACTCGACCCTAAAGGTTATTGACGAGGATGGGGTCGTTACAACGCCAACCGGCTTGCTGTTGATGGAAAGTGGCGACGGCATCTTGATGGAGACTGGCGACGGGATACTCATAGGCACCGGTGGCGTGCTGGCGTCTCCCTTCCTGGTCTCTCGGGGCCAAAAGGTGTATGCCATTGGCCCTCCCATCCCTATGGTGATGGACATTATCTCGGGAGCCATTGATTTGCTTACGGCCACTAAGGGCACGACCCCAGTCGGCATGACGTTCGGGGCCGCGTACCGCGACCGCCTGTTTCTCAGTGGCGGGGACAATGCGGTATATTGCTCAAGACAGGGAGACTTGGGGGACTGGGACTACGGGGCAGACCTTGAAGACGCCGGCGGGGCTACGGTTTTCCAGCTATCAGAGGCGTCCGGGCTAGGGCGTGGCTGTACGGCCCTTGTGCCGCACAGGGACGCGTTCCTGCTCGCAGCGACTCGGAACACCCTTTGGGTGCTTCGAGGCGACCCAGTGGCCGGTGGTAGCCTCCTGCAACTCTCAGAGGACACGGGGATCGTGGGTTCGCGGGCTTGGTGCAAAGTGGGCGACTCTATTGTGTTCCTGGCTGCGGACGGGCTTTACGTGGTTGGGGCTGGTGGCGGGGACTTGACATCACTCACAGACGACCGCTTGCCCGAAGAACTACTCGACATCCCCGCCACGACGACTATCGCCCTGGCCTATCACCATGATGAGCGGGGTGTCCACATCTTCCTGACGCCCAACTCGGGCACCGGGACGCACTGGTTCTTTGACATGCAGACCCAGGGGTTCTGGGCCGATCAGTTCCAGTCAGACCACGAACCGCAAGCAGTGTGCCGAAACGGGGCTGATTTGCTCATTGCAGGGGCAGACGGGTATCTGCGTGCGATCGGCGGGGATGACGACGATGGCACGGCTATCGAGTCTCACGTACTGCTCGGGCCACTGAAACTGGCACCGGCGGGCGACATGAGTGTTCTCCAGGAGTTGAGCGGATCCCTGGCGATCGGCAGCGGCGACGTGTGCTGGCGGATCGTGGCCGGCAACTCTGCTGAAGAGGTGGCGGATAACGCCAAGACGGCTATCGAGGCGTATCTGACCGGCGACGTGACGACTGCTGAAGGATATGTCTCGGCAAGCGGCACATTGAAGGCGGGACGGACGCGCAGGAGTCACCCGCGTGTGCGGGGTGCGTGGTATGTGATTTGGCTCCAGTCGACGGCCAAATGGGCCTACGAATGGATGGTATTGCGTGGAATTGAAGCCGGGAGATTCAGATAATGGCCGACACGAAAATAAGCGAACTGGACTCAATGGGTGCGCTGGATGGCACGGAAGTCTTTGTTGGGGTGCAAACCGCGACCAAAAAGGTGCTTCTCAGTGTGGTGTCCGCCTATGTGGTCGACACGATAACGGGCGCCGCCACGCGCACGCCGGCCACGACGGACCAACTGATGGGTGCCTTGGCCGACGACACGCCCAAGATGTTCGACCTGGACGCGATTGCGACCTACATGGTCGACAAGGGCTTTACTGACGCCGAAGACTTGGGGGCTGTGCCTCTTTTGACTGACGATGTGTGTCTGGCTCGCGCCGACGACAGCAAGAAATGCACGACTGCCCAGTTGGCGACATACGTATTGAGCGGCACACCAGATGCTAGCGATGTGCTGAAGGCGTCGATACGAAACATCTCGGGGATTACCGACCTGGGTGCGTCTATTGCTGGCACCGAACACATGCTGGTATGTGATGGTAGCGACCCCAAGCGCGCAACTCTTGCTCAGGTGACTACTTTCGTCAACGAGGCGTTTCGGGCATACTTCACGGGCAAGGGCGCCGCAACGGCGTCGGATGCCGACATATTGTACGTGTCCGAAAGCGGGGCGGACAAGACACTGGCCCTCTCGGCACTCGCCACCTACATCGAAACGAAAGTGTCGGCGGGTATTGTCGACGACGTATGGGATGGGGCGGAAGTTACGCCAGTTGCCACGTCGGTGTTTGTGCATCAGGACTCCAGCGTTGCCAAGACGACAACTGGCGCACTACTCTACACCTACATCGAGTCGGAACTGAAGACGGTAGGTGTAGCGACACTGGTAACCGGCGATCATGTTTTGTTTGTCGACGCGACGGATGGCAACCCCAAGCGAGCCACCGCAGCAGCACTTGCGACGTATGTGACGGACACAGGCACGCTGGCGGCGGCTGTCGTTACTCCCATTCTGACGGACCATATCGTCTTGAACCAAGGCGGAACGGCCAAGAGGGCATTAGTCTCCGCGATGGGGACTAAACTGTTCGACGGCACAACGGCAGTTTCCGCCAACATGCGAGGCGACGTGTTGACCATCAATGGGCTCACTGACTTTGGTGGTTCCATCGACGGCGACGAACACATGCTGGTCGGCGACGGCGCGACCGCGAAGCGGGCGACACTCGACCAGATTGCGGTCTTTACTCACGCCGATGCCACCTCGGGCTTGCGGAAGTACATTGCCGACACCCTGGGCGATGTAGTTACCCCCATTACCACCGACCTGCTCTACATGGACCAAAGCGGTACGGCGAAGTCATGCACGGCGACGGTGTTCGCCTCGTATGCACTCGATGAGTATTTCGATAACTCTGACGCAGCAACATTATTGCAAGGTGACTTGATTCTCGTTGAGCGTAGCGGGACTCCACTGACATCGGACATCAGTGCTATCAACGACTACGTCGCGGCGGCGGTGCAATCGTTGTACGACCCGCAGTGGGATACCGTTACGACGTTCACGGGCGTGCCAGACTCGACTTCCCGGCTACTCATGTCTGATACCTCACTGATGGAGGTTGGCTATCCAATCAAGTACACCATCGGAGTGACGGACTACTACGGGATTGTCGCGGCAGTTTCAGGCAGCACCCACATCGACATACGCGGGGCATCGTTGAGTGGCACTGTACTGGCATTGTGGGTTGGCCCGCCGAACCGGGTTGTTGTCGAGCGAATCAAGATACCGGGCAACTACCTGATACCGTGGGAGATTCCGACAGCAGGCGACGAGTACAGCGGTCCCACTTCCGACATCCTTGCCCTTGTCGGTCGACAGTACATTGACTGGCGACACGGCCCGGCCAAGCTCGTGGCGATGGCAGTCACGCAAGGCACGGCCGATGGCACGGCACAGCCGAAGTTCAATGTCAAGGTTGCCGGAACGGCGGTATTGACGCAAGGCGCCGGCAATGGGATTCCGGTTTCAGGCACGCCGGGCACCTGGACGTGGTCTGCCGTTGTCGGTATCGACACGGCCCAGTATTCGATTGTCACCGACGATGCAATAGAGATCCTTTGCACTTGCGACGACACGGAAGATGGCCAGGCGTCGGACTTGAGCATTGAACTTGTATTCGTTCTCGAATAAAGGGAAACATTATGATAGGCGACATGGAACAAGTGTTTCCCGGTGTGTTCTGGCGGAACACGAACCCCGGCGATGCAGGGTTCTTCACGGAGTTGGAGCCGCCGGTTGGTGGCGTGGCAACGTGGTTCAATGAGGAGGTGCTTGATAACGACCCTGTGTTTGGCGACAAGAGGGTTCCCGGTCGTGATCTTGGCTGGATGCTCGCGCAGGGTTGGATTGTTACGGATGTAGATAATGATGACGACGAACCCGGCAATTGGCTCTACTCGCTGAAACGCAACGTGTTGCAAAACGAAGTAGTCCTCGACAAGATGATCGAAGACTACATCGTCGCCTACAACGAAGGTCGAGCCCAGAACGACCTGCGATACGATGACATCGTGGTGATGTACAACGACGCGATAGTCAAGACCCACTCGCACCTCGACCGGGCGGGTGATTCTCACAATGCCTTTGAGGTGTTGTACATAAGTAGCCTCGACAGCATCATCTCGGAAATCGACTTCCATCTAAACACGACCCGCTCTGACGCCAACACCACGTTCAATGAGGCGGCGTCCGCCCTGAATACGTTCGTGGCGATTCTGTCGGAACTGGGCACCGGCTACGATGAGTTTGTAACCGAACTCGAAACGATTCTGACCAAGCAGCAAGCCGACCTGGCCACGTTCACCGCGCGGACAACTACCGTACTGACGCAATTGGATACCGAATACACCGCCCACGACGCGGCGATCACCGCCTTGGAAACCACCGAGGACTCCCAGGCGGCGGCTCACATCACGGCCTACGAAGCCAAGCTAGACGAACTGGAAACCACCATCGACACGGCGGAGACGGACTTGCTTGCCTTGGTCGACGATGCCGGAACTACGTTCCTGGCTTACCAGACGCAGGCAGAAGCGATAATGACGACCATCGGTGGCGAGTACACCGCCTTGAACTCGACTATCGGCGGCTTGCTCGACAGCCTAGACACGGCGGTTGGTTCGCACCAGACGACCCATGCGGGGTTGGTGGCCCTGTTCCTGACCGACTACACAACCCATGCGTCCACGTCCCGAGCCTTATTGGTCGACCTTGGTGTAACTGAACTGGCGCGAATCAACGAGCTATTTGATTCGACTCTGGCCACCAACCTCCAGAACCTAACCAACCGGGGCATGTATTCGTCGGCCTTGGTTACGCAAGTGACCGTTCGCAATGCGAGGGAGCGAAACGAGGCTATCATAACACTCAACGACCGACTGGCGAGGGAGCAGGTAACGCAAGAACACCAGTTGTACGGCGAGCAGTCCACCGTCCGCTCACGACAGGTGCAGGGCGAAGAGTATCAGTTCCAGATGACTGAGATGGCCAACAAGTGGCGTGCCCAGTGGGCTGAGCGGCTCTACAACCAGTCGATCGAAACACAGAAGATATACCTAGGCGTCCGCGAGTCACTGAGGGTTGCCCAGAACCAGTTCATCACCCAGGAGATGGCAGTCAAAGAGAAGGTGGTAGCCTGGCGACTGAACACCAAGCAGGCGGTGTTGGACGGCAAGCATCAGGTCTTTATGATTCGAGACGCTATCAATAAATGGAAGGCGAACTCTGAGTTCCAATTGGCTGCCGCATTGCGAACCATCCGCGGGGCGCAGATGGATATTTACACGAAAGACTTGGCGGCCAGCATGGACATAGAACAGTTCGCGGCGAAGGCCCGAGAGTCGATTGTCGACAAGTTGAACGACTACATTTTAGAACATGCCAACGGCACGGCCAAGTACGCGGCCATGACCACACAGAACGGGCAGTTCTTGGCGAACGTCAAACAGCAAACAGTGGTCAACGCCATGAAGACGCGGTTCGAGTACACCGATGGCTTGGATGTCGCTAACAAGGCCCAGATGAGCCTTTACAAGTATCAACTTGATACTCGTAATAACTTGGCTATAGGCTTGTTCGACTTTATGGAAAAACGTACCGACTCTTACCCGGAAATCAACAAGATGGGAGAAATCGCTTTAGGGCTAGGAGACGCTGAAGCGACTCAGATTATCGGCCCCTAGCGCGGCGGCAACCACCCTTGGGAATAGTTAATGCTTTTTCTAGTGGCCAGTGTTTTAATCTGTAACTCATACCGCCATGGGACATGCCAACACGTTCAGCCCAGTCTGTGATACAGAGAGTGAGACCGTCATGCGTAAACATACGATTATCCGAGCGATTCCTTGCTTGCTGGTGGCGAGTAACCCAACGGCAGTTGTTCGGTTCATAGTTTCCGTTGTTGTCGATACGATCTATCTCATATTTAGGAGACGGTCGCGGCCCCATGTCCGCAAAGAAGTTTACGAACGACTTCCTCCAGCGATCACAAATATCAATTCCACGCCCGCCGTAGTCTCTGTACTGGGGGTTGTTCGGGTTATCGCACCTGTCGAACAGGTGATTCCAACAGGTGTATTCCGGCGTCCTGTTTTTATTTCGACGGCAACAGCCATGTTTGACGTGTCCGCACCCCGGCGAGCAGGACTTGGCGTGTCCATTGCGCAACGAGTTTGCCATGTGGATAGAAGTGGCTCCGCACTCACAACGGCAAGTCCAGAGGGTTCGCCCCCTCTTGTTTTTGCCAGCATAGGACAAAACCGTCAGTCGGCCATATTTTTGGCCAGTCAGGTCTTGAAAGTTGTGGGCGTGTGGGGTAACTTGTTTCGTAGCCATGTGAACCTCCTTGATAGGTTTGCCGTGGTTAGAGCCGTGTGCGGGCTACAACCCACACGCGGCTTGCATTATGGTACGTCCCTGGTTTTGTGTCAAGGGGGTGTCTGATGCGCAGACGACGACGAACGCGGGCACCTCACTTCAGGGTGCCGACGCCCCGCAATGCGATTACCGGCCTGCCTAAAGAGCTGCGCCGCCCCCGGAGCGTGCCGTACACGATGGTCTTTCGGGTGCAGTCCATCTCGGATGACTACTTGGTATGCGAGGGCTGGAGCCCGGTAAGCCATACGTGGCTCAGCAACATTATCGTGGCGGTGCCCTACACGTTGCGGGTGAACCCGAATGGTAGCATCCGGTATCCAGCTTACACCGACTCATACACTAAGGTGTCGGTGGGGTCGCGGTCGGTTCTGCGTGTCGGGGAGACCGTTCCGTGGGTTGAAACCATCGAGCCAGCGTATTTCGTGGGTGACTTGATTGTGGCCGTGCGAATGGAAGGCATTATTGGCGAAGAAGTTCTCAAGCCTGTGTTGGTAGGCAGTTTGTCGTGGTCGCAGCCGCTGGAAGTAGGTCTGCCCAGTGACATGCCGATGGACGGTATGACGCAAGACGACAAGCCGGTCTTCTGGATGGATATAAACGTCGCCGGTCGACGGTGGCTTCCCCAGCAATCACCCACGTCGCCACCAGGACTCAGGGTGTATTCTGGGTTTGTTCGTTTCGAGCTAAAAACTGCCATAACACCCGGCAGCAGTGCGACGGCCTACTTGCTTGACAAGGATGGCAATGAGGATACAGGCACCGAGTTTACCGTCTACGATTCAGTTTTGGGTGACATCCGCGCGCCGATTACAGCCAAGGGCTGGGCTAAATACATGCCCGACAGTGAACATTGGGAGATCGTGAACTGCCAGCGACAAGCAACGAAATGCAAGGGGAAAGTGAAAGGCACTACCACCGCGCCGACGGACTTCATTGTTGATAATGTGGTGGCCTACAATGGTTTGAGTCCCGTAGCGAACGCGGCGACTGAGTTGGGAGTGAAGAATACCTTTGCCGATGACGCCGACAATGTCGCCATCATTACCTTCTCGTGGAACGAGACAGACGACCAGTGGGAAACGGACGACATCGCATGTACGACAAGCTGATTGCACCAGCCTCGCGATTGCTGAAGCCACCCGGCCTTTGGGTGCCTGCGATGGAGTTTGCGCCCTCGCGGCGGTGTTGTTGTGAAGAGGAGAGTGGTACATGCCCTTATTGCGACGGTACACCCGGCAGTGAGATTCAGGTTGTGGTGGATGGATTCGCTAATGAAGGTTGTGATGAATGCACTTTATTCAATGGCACGTTCATAGTGCCAGGTGATGAAGATCCTGGTGATGTTGGTTGTATTTTCCTTTTTCAGGGTCTTGTGGAGGGGGAATTGGTTTGCGGGAATCCCGTTAGTATAAATTGTACTTTTTCAATATCGTTTGGGGATTTTGTAATTCAAGGTAGTATCGGTAACCCTTCAGAGTTTTATCGATTTGAAAGAAATTACGGTAGCACAAAACCTTCATGTGATAGTCTAGTTGATGAAAATATTCCTTTCAAAGACGTTCAGAGTGATGTGGGTCAATGTGACGAATCATCGGCTACATTTGTCGTTACATCTTTACCATGATGAATAATTGTCCATTAGAATTGTGCGAGGGTTGCTGGACTTGTCCGATATGCGGTTGGGTGTATCCGCTGGAATCAAAATCAAAAGTGATACCACAGCGGGCATGTCCCGAGGCCGAGCGGGCGGCGGGTGCCGATTCGGAACTAAAGCAATTTAAGCGAAAACCTTGCCGTAAAGCTGGACAATAAATAACGGAGACAGACCGATGCCAATAGAAGTACGACACGACACCTCACCCGGCGCAGTTTCAGTGGCACAATTTGCCACGGGCCGCGCGCGTGGGCAACGGCAAATGGGTAAACTGTATAACGATATGTTCAACCAGCGTCGTCGTGCAGACCTGTATCAACAGGGTCTCGAACAGCGGCAGCAGACAATCGACCAGCGCGCGGCGGCGGATCAGTTGGAGCAAGAGGAGTCTGATCGGAAGGGGGTTCTTGAAGGGTCGTTGGAATGGAACGCCCAGACGGACGCATTGTTCGCCAAAAACACGACGGACATCATCACGAACGAGATGAGCCCCAGTCTTTCGCAGAAACAGATTGACGAGGGGACTGCTGGACTGTATGCCCAGCGCCGGAAGATACGCCCGGTGCGAAAGACGCGAGCGGAGAAGCCGTTGTCGCCGCAAGAGAAACTAGAGGCGGGCATCGTGACCCGCGACGGCATTGACACAATTCAGAATCCTGATGGGAAGTGGGTGCCGGAACCAGGCCAGGAGGTAAGGCGAGAGAAAATCGAGAAGTGGCAGGAGCGGACGGATGAGCAGTACGACCGGCGGATTAAGGCTTGGGCGGGCAGAGGTAAAGGAGAGACGGCTGAAGACATTGCAAAAGATTTTCCACTGCCGGCTCACCCCTTCCCCGATGCAGCCCCCGCCGCACCCGCCGCGCCGGGCGGGCAACCGCTGGCACCGGCGCCCGATGCGGCAGGCGGCGCGGCGCAGGCACCGGCGGAAGGGGCGATGTTTACGGACCCCAGTTCAGGGGAAATATACAGGTTCGACCAAAACACAGGTCGATACTTCAGCATGGAACGTGGTGCTGACGGCAAGTTGACTCACAAGCTAGATGCCAAGGGTGGGTTTATAATTCCAGACAACGACATTCTGCCTGGCCTTCAGCCAATGGGCGGCGGTGCACAAGCCCCCGCACAAGCACCCGCCGCACAGGGCGGTGCCGCGCAGGCACCGGCGCAGGGGGGCGACACGTCATTCTTGCCACCGCCACCCGGTGCCCCGACAGGCTTGCCGCAAGACGACCCCAGTGCGATGGCGATGGGTAGTGACTCACTGGCGTCTCTTAACCAACAACAGTCGTCAATCGACGCGGAGATAGAAAAGATACGCAGCGGCGGGGTGCCAGGTCTCAGTAGGACGACGCTTGGCATGACCCCTGAGGAACGTCGTCAGCTTAAACAATTGGAAAAGCAGCGAGAGACAATTGTGGATGAGAGGGGAAGGATGGCGAAAAGCTCGGAAAGCAAGATAACATTTTCTACAGCGCGTCTCGCGGGACTTACTGCCAGCATGAAACGAATCAAGAAGCCCCAAAGGAATATGACGCCGAAAGAGATTTCGGACATGAAGCGATGGCAGGAACAATACAAAGCGGAAGAACAAAAACTAGCAAGGATACTACAAGAATTAGAGCAGGCCATAGAGTAAGTTAGGAAGTATTGCAATGTCTCCAGTCAGTACAGTTACGTCTGATGTAATTCGCAAAGCCAAGGAATCACTGACAGCCACCGACTCGCTCGATGCGATGTTGAAGGCAAATGGTTTTTCTGGCGTGAAGTCTCCGCCTTCCGTGCCGTCTCCCGCCCTCCCCTCGCCGTCTCTTGTCCCTGCCCCTGCTCCCGACCCGTCCCCCGCTCCCGACCTAGCCCCTGCCCTTGACCGCGATAGTCGGTTGCTCAGGGTAGCAGAAGCCTTGAGGAACATAGGTGGAACTGGCACGATAGATCGCGAAGGAACGCCCGCCGAGCAGGTTGGAAAAGCTGCAATACACCTCAAGCGGACGCTAGCACAACACGAAGCTGAGTTTGCCGAATGGAACGTCCCGGGGTACATGGCGAAGGGCGGAACACTGGAGCCTGCGCAAAGGGATCAACGCAACTCTGACGCCATGAAGGAAGGGCTGCAAGAAGCGGCGGAGTGGCATGAAAAGCATGGGGTCAGTAATATACGATACGCGGCGGAGATGGTGCCGTGGTTGAGGGTGGGAGGCACCATGGGAGACGATCTCTATAAGGCTAAGGTGTTTAAGAACATTGAAGCGGGCACTGAAACGGGGGCCGAGATGGCGGTTCTCGGTCAACTGTTTGCTAGAGACCAATACCTTGCCAACAGGGGCACTGGCCAGAAGATTCTCGACACGATAGCGACCCTGCCTGCGTTTGCTACCGAGATAGGCACCACAGGCGGTGCTATGACACTGGGCAAAAAGGCACTACTGAAGTTCGCGGGAAAGGGCGTGAGTAAGAAGGTTGCCGCCAGGGTTGCGGCGTACCTGTCAGGTGCTGCTGTACATACCCTCGCAAACCCCCAGTTAATTGCACAGTCCACCGCCCGAAAGTTAGTGCCTGAGTTTGAGTTGAGCATCGACGATCAAGAGACACTTAGGCTACTCGTCTCGGAGGAAACTCCCGGTCTGGCTGAGGCGTTAGGGAAGGGGTACTTGGATGCGTATATCGAAATCGCTTCGGAACATTCCGGCAGACACATAATGCGAGGGTTCTCGAAAGTATTCTCAAAACTGCCGGGCGCGTCCAAGGCGGCGGCGTTTAAGTCGGCTCTTGCTGGCCAGTTTCTAAGGCGAGGCGGCACTGTCAAGGCACTTCGGCAATTCATGCAGAGGGGGCAGTTTCACGGGATACCGGCGGAATCGTTTGAGGAGCGGGCGGGAGAGTTGGCGCGTTTCGTGACAGGCCAAGAGGACTTGCCTGATTACTCAAGCGGGGAGTTTTGGGAACAAGTTATAGTCGAGATGGCATCGTTCGGTGCGTTTGGTGGCGGGTCTTCTGCGGCGGCGATATCGCTGGACGCAATTGTGCGAAAAGTGAAAGGACCGCAACGGCTAAAGGACGTTCAGGCATACCGGGCCGTGACCAACAAGGCGCTCGACGAGTTTATCACGCCCGAGACGGCTGCCGAGTTTGTGGCTGCCGATCCAGACGGCGCGGCAGAGTTTGCGAAACACGACATACCAGGACGCACCAATGTATGGGAGGGTAAATATGGGTTCCCGATACGAACCGGCACGAAACAGCGGAAACAGTTCGCGGATTGGGTTCGCGAGGCGATTACTGGACCTGGCGTACAAGCTGAGACGGCGCAGCCGGCGGATGCTGCCGTGTCTGTCGAGCCCGTGGAGCCCGGCCCTGAACCCGTGGCGCCCGCACCCACTGATATTGCCGTACCGCCGCGGGAGCCCGCGCCTGAGGCCCAGGAGCCGGCTGCGGGCGAACGTGAGGGACCAGCGGTAGTAGAGGAGGTGGCGCCGCCCGTCGAGGAGCAGGCGCCCAAGGCGAAGGACGCCAAGCAGGCGTGGGAGATGGGCCGTTCTGAATATCTCGATTCTCAATTGGGTGCGCCAGACAGCAGGGAGCGGAAGAGTGGAGACCCGGCCGCAGTCAAACATGAGGACATGAAGCACAAAGCAGCCGTCAAGCAAGCCCTCACCGAAGGCAAGCCGGTT
>SDBU01004284.1_pt1 | contig 17605 bp, 13 predicted proteins | sample 2277071 | NCBI WGS metagenome assembly SDBU01 (sample SAMN10397929, study PRJNA504765) | marine sediment metagenome | isolation source: marine sediment core GS08_GC12, 126 cmbsf | place: Arctic Ocean: Gakkel Ridge, Loki's castle | collected 2008 | reverse complement strand
ATGCATCATAAAGTCAGCCATAAACTTTGTAGCTTCCCAAGCAGACAATCCCATATCCTTTGCCTGTGTAATGGGATTGAGTCGACTTACTACCGCTTTCACAAAACGTAGTCCCAACTCAGGTGAACGAACAATAAGACTGAGGTCATTATTTGATCCAAGAGCACCTTCTTGCTGCATTTCATGTAGAACTTCTTCTATAGCAAGTTTATGCATATCAGAACATTCCGAGTGGTCCACTTTAAGCGAATTCCATAATTCTGATATCTGCAACTGATATGATGTAGAAGTCTTTTGTTGTTCTGTCAATTTTGCTTGTTCTAGCACCTGCTCTTCAAGCTCTCGCTTCTTAACCATTTGTTTATAGTCGGCACGTGAATGATAATTTCTTTCAGCCGCTACCAAATGATCTTGTGTAAATTTTGGACCCATTTGGTGGGTGAAATTAGCACGCATACCACCTACATTGCAACCTATATCGTTCGGATTGCGAACAATACCCCGTATCATTTCCAACTCTTTACCCGCTTCTTGCAATGGTGCTGTTAGCATCCTGTGTAATACTTGGGCAATAGGATTATTTTTAACCCTTCTCAGAAAAGACAATCGTCGATTAAGCGTATAGCGTTCAAAAGTCCATTCACTCAACCTTGAAACAAGCTGTTTTTCCGCCGATTCGAGCTGATCAAGTTCTCCTCGCCTTCCAAATTCTTTAAATTGCTGCATTGGTTGATCAAGTGCTATCATTCTGCCTGTTGAAGAAAGATAACTATGGCCTTCTAAGCAAGGCCCCGATTCTGATTTTGTTTCTTGCTGGGCATGGTGATGCCACAGTACACGATCCATAAACGATAATCGTCGTAGTTTAGTGGCACGAGCACCTCCCAGATAATCGCTAATCCCTTTCTTTGTACCATGTAATTCGTTATCAAGCTTATTTCGATTCTCTTCTATCTGCTGCATGTTATTCTTACTGCCCTCAAGATATTGCCGATGCACCTTTTGCATTTCTGAATCATCAAGCAGTTTTGTTGCGTCAGCTTCGTCCAGCTTAATGGCTCTATATCTATATTTTGGATCACCCAAAACATGTGCCTGTATGCCACGCTGATTATTCAAATTCATTGCATCATTTGTGCCAACATAAAGATTAGCCCCCTGTGTACCCTTGGTATTAACAGCAGGTGCATGCTTCAAAACCGCATAAGAATTTGTAACAGAATTATGCGTCGACGCAGGACTAAGAGTCTTACTTTCGTAGCTGTATGGTTTGGAGTAGACTGCAAGCATAGGTAGTGAAAAACCAGCAAACATGCAAGTGAAAATAATTTTAATGAGACATTGTTTCATTGTTGCCCCCTATTGAATGTTGCAGGCTGCGCTAGCTGCACAAACAGCAACAGTTATAACCATCTCAGCAACCCCAAATCCGCTTGCTTCCCCATTTTTTTCACGAGAACGATTATCCCTTTCCTCGCCATCCTTTTGTTTATCTTCTTCGAATAATTTTTCATCAGAATTAGGAAACACTTCATTCCATGTTTTTTCTGCATCTTTTTTGCTCATGCCAGGAGAACTGGTTTTTGATAGAGAGCCACCTAGATTGCCTCCTAAGCTACCACCACCTCCATTAATACCTCCATTAATACCTCCAGTTACTTGTGATTTTTGACGCGTTTGTGAAAGAAGATTTGTCTTAATACTTTCACGATGATGAAGTTCTCGTTGTTTAAATTCGGTTATTTCCTCTTTACCACAGCAGAGATCCTTTGAATCTTTTTTTATCTGACTCACGGCTTCCTGAACATGTTTCGGTTTAATTTCTATATAGCCTTGTAGATCAGAATCTTCAAATGCCTTATCAAGTGTCAAATTGGCTAAACTTCTTAAATCGCGCCCAGAACATTCCTTCAATTGCCCAACAGTATCCAACAAAAACCGTTTACTACACTGCTCCATAATAATTTTATCGGTGCAAAGTTTTCGTATAAATGCCAAAACCTTTTCTTGAGGATCAATAATGGTTTCGAATATAAATCTTTTTCCTTTCATTCGACTTTTCATTAACTCTTGGAATGTTTCACACTTATTCAATGTCGACACCAAAAAAAAGTTTTCATTGTTGCGCTGATCCTCTAAAAATCCTCCTAACTCACGAGATGTAGAAGCAGTATCATAATGACTATCACCCGCATGCTCCAACGACTCTTCTACTTCATCGAGAATACCTATAGTAGGAACCACAGTACCACCAGGCTCTGGTGCAACCATCGAATCCAATAGTTGTCGTAGATTTACTGTTGCTCCGCCTCTATTTTTCTCAGTAAGTCTCGTTGCTCGCTTCTTGATATACGCCCAACCCAGTTTATAGGCTAGCATTATCCCAGTACGCGTTTTTCCCGTTCCTGGCACCCCATAAAAAAATGCCGCCCGTATATCCGGATCGGCTAGTTTAATTTCTGGATGTTGAAGCCTTTTCAAAAGAGTCTTAACACCCACGGGAGCCTGCTCGTATGCTTCATCAAGCTGGTCTTGAGCATAGTCTTTAAAATAGTCAGTACTTCTCTCGCTTTGCAGCATCTCAGTTTGATGAGTTTTTAATCTCTCTTGCAATATGCTATCTATCAAAGCTTCCACCTCAGATTGAGATGTACATTCCTGTCCTTTCGATCCTGACATCGAAAACGAAGATGTTGATGATACTAATAAGAGAACTGAAAGAATTGCTTTACTACATCTCCATGTCACCTGCTTACCTGACATGGCAAACCCCTAAAAGAAAAGTGTTTTGTACATATGTCTATCTTTTTGATTATGAAACTGTTTTTAAAAAAAGCAAGGAAAATAAAGGGTTTTCTCTCAAATCAGATGAAAGGATACAAATAGACATCACTTGAAACACCCGTCAAAACGAAACTCTTTAATCAAGAGAGGCCAACCCGGTTGAGCATAGCTCCAGCAATCCGAAAGATCATCGCCTTACGCTCCGCATTCCAAAGTGGCTCATGGATAAAGTCGATATAAAACGTAAAGAACGGGTGGGGAAAATCTCTCGAAATTTATGGATATTGGAAGTGATAGAAAAGGCATCAAGATAATAATAATTAGAAGTTCTATTGTCAGAATTCAACAGATATTAAGCAAAAGATTTAAAGCTTACTTATCTCATTAACATTATCTATCATTAATTGGATTTCTTCTTGGCGAATATCTGTATAAAACATAAGAGAAAGTTGTTGCCTGCCAACTCTTTCTATTAACCCATGCCTTATGCCGATTTTATTTCGCAATGCAGCAGAAAATTTTTCAAGAAATTCTAGAGTAACTACTTGCTCAAAATGAATCATTACCCTCACAATCGCATTAGTATTTGTTCCGGGTTTAAATTCACCAATAAATGCTTTAGCATATGATGCAAGCCCAATATCAGGCATTGTAATGTTTTCAAAAGATATATTGAATAAATTTTGCCTCTCAGCATAATCTATTCGAATTGAATAGTGTTTATTCTCTAAAATTTTTTGATTTAATACAGCGGGTACACCGTTTCTCTCAAATTTTCCCGGATAAATACATATGTTTCGTAGATGACCATTAGGAGAAGCAACTGACATAAATTCTCCTGCCCGATTAAATGCAAAAAAAAGCTGAGGATGTCTTATAATATGATCATAAAATAATAATGAAGAACACAGTGTAAAAGGCCCCATACCACCATTCGGTATCTCTAATCCCAAAAAAACATTCCGTGTTTGTGGTTTTAACGTAATAAGATGAACACAACCAAGTTTTATAGTTTTTACTACTTCAGGAGCAAGCAATTCGTTTGATTCTAAATTATAAGAAACCATTTTAAGATCATGAAAAGCCTCAAGCTTACCGTTAGAATCCTCCATTCTACCAACCCAAATTTCTTCAACCGTATTGTTAATAATCTCACTTAATAATGGTTTGCCACAAAAAATATTGGGCACTATGGCCAAAACAGACACGGCAAACAAAAAAACTATAAATCTCTTAAACATAAAAACCCCTGTAAATAAAGCATTTATCCCTACTTTTCAGTGTGCCCAATCTATCACTAATGTCAAAGGGGTTGGCCTCAAAAATGGCCTACTAAAGCCAATTCTGATCACTTTACACATAAAAAGGTAAAAATGGCGACATCGACCATAGATTTTTGTGGTAAAATAGGGCCTTAGATATGGTCCTTAATAGAGGAGATAAATATGAATAATCAAGTAAAAGCACCTCATGAGAATATCACAGAACCACATAGCTCCCCATCTGTCCAGGAAGATTATCGCTCCCCCATACAAAAAAGAATTAAGGCATGGCGAGAGAAGAAGGCAAAAGAAGAGACTGGTGTCAGGTTCAAGCCAGCTCTCGTCGAAGGGGATGAAAAAAGAATCAGAATGGGTACCAAGGTCAAAAATATTGAGAATCTTAGTGCCTCTGAGCAGATTGAAACTTTAGCATCTCTCTACTCAGCCATATCCGGATCAGGAACCGAAGAGTATAGCCGCCTTTTTCTATCAGAGACTTTGGAGGTGCTTTTGAGCGGTTCAAGCCATGATCATGAACAGATTGCAAATGCTTTTCATGGCGCCATGTTGGGTATGGACCCAAAAGATATAATCGAATCTCAGCTATGCTCTCGCCTTTTAGTTTTGCACTCGAAGGCAATGTATTTTATAAAGGAGGCAGCTTGTGCAGAATATGAAAAAGTCATTGATAGCAATATTAATCGAGCAACAAAGCTTATGCGCTTGCACAATGAAACTCTAGAAGCTCTCAATCGCCATCGTCGCAAAGGAGAACAGAAGGTAACGGTACAACACGTTCACGTGAATAAAGGTGGCCAAGCTGTTGTCGCAAGCGAGTTTACCCCGGGTGGGGGTAACAGCAAAAATACGAAGGAGTAGTCCATGCCAATTAATTCGACTGTCAAACTCTGTGGCGCAAAAGCGCGACAACGCCAACACAAACCATGCCGACAACCGGCCATGAAAAACGGCCGTTGTCGATTGCATGGTGGCTTATCAACTGGTGCAAAAACTCCAGAAGGTAAGATCGCCTCTGCTCAAGCCAATCTCAAACATGGCTTATATACCAGTGATGCAATGATAGAGAGAAAAAAAATGCGTATGATGATGAAATGGCGAGATGATCTACGTATTTAAAGTTATTTTTTATGATTTTCGATAAGTCTTTTCATTAATCGTAACTCATTTTGTAGTTTTTCTGTTTTTGCGCGAGCTAAATTGTGCCCGAGTGCAATTTCTTTTTCCAATCTCGTGTAAGCACTTCGTGTTATTGTTCTCTGGTCAATGTAATTAATTATCCACTCAATCAATTCTTTATCTGATGATGAATACCATCCGTGCATTAAAAGCCATTTGCGGACATCAAGACCCATTTCTATTGCTTCGCCAATATCTTTGCCTTGTGGAGTTGGGTATCCTCTAGCATGCGGATATATTCTTTGCCATTTTGTGAGCATTTTCTTCCCAGCATCATCATTATCGTGGCAGATCAAAAGATTAGTTTTTTTCGTTGCATGATAGTCAGTTGCTGCATCAGGATTTTTTATATTGTTGCCCACAGCTACTACAAATACTATGTCTCCAATAGCATAATGAATCGCATATGCATCTAACTCAGACTCAACTACGACTATGATTTCGTTTCTGGTATCTCCAATAATGTTGAGACCATTCATGCTTCCCGAGATAGCAATATATTTACCAACATTGTCTCCTTTTTTCCAATTGGTACGTCGTATTTTTAGACGCATAACATCACCGTTCTTCTTAAGGGTTGGAATGACAATGCCTTGGGAAAGCCAAATTTTTTTATCGATTTCACCTGGTTGCGCCAGCCCCCAATCCTCTTTGTTTCGCCATATATCTTGCGGGCACCATCCGATTTTGTACGTATGGATAGCTTTTTCAGGAAGTCCGCGGCTTTGCAACCACTTTAGTACAGTCGGTTGATGCCATATGTTCTGGTGTGCCCATTCAGTGAAACCAGATGCTTTTTTTGTCCACTGATTTTTAGGTGTTATGATGGGAGCGGGGCTAAATATCTTCTCTTCTTTTGTTATGAAAGCAAACGGATTATCGTTTGATGGTAAGGAAGCATTAGTGCGAGAGAGGGCATCGGGAAAGCTAAGACCAAGGAATTCTCTTGCGAACTTAATTGCATCCCCACATGAATCGCATTGGCGACAATAATATCGCCCCAAGCAATTCTTCATTTGCTTATTTGGTTGTATTGAGAATCGATCTTTGCCCCCACACAAAGGACAGCTAGATTTATATTCTCCACCTTCAGTGCTTGCGGCCCATTTAGGCTGTAGCCCTGCCTCTTGGGCCAGTTCCATAAGTATCATAGTTTATTCCCACTTGTTAATGTGTGGTGATAGTGGACTTTGTGGATCATTTTTCTTTGGTTTCAAAAAAACCATCAGAGAAATTGAATTTTTTGGAGTGATAAAAAAACATCCACGATATCCACCATCACCACATGTGTTTATGTATCAATTTTTTTTACAGACCAAAGAGTTGTACCTTGCGATGTTCCCATCGATTCAAGGCGATAGCCTTTTTCAATGCGGTTTTTATATGCACGGAGTCTTCCAGAAAGCTTGCGTGCATCAATATCTCCTTTGTTATTGCCTGCCAGTTCAATAATGGTTTCTCGCATTTGTTCCACAATTGCTGTGCCATCCTCCCTTTCTTCAGATTTGATAATTGCAATAATCTCTTTTACCTTGACTGCCCTGTTTTCAAATAACGCATGCCAACAGTAAAAGAGACTTCCCAGTAGGATCCGAACGGGATCAGCATCTTCGATATCCTTTCTGCTCTCACAAGGGTCTTCAAAGCCAAGCCATATTAACGCTGAACGAACACGACCACTCCACTCTTCAAATCTTCCGAATTGGCGAATATTTACATTGGTTTTTTCTGCAATATGGTATGCACGAAGGATTGTGATACCAGCTCGTACAAGTGAGCCCCTATGTTTAATGATAAACGCTCGCAGATCATCTATCTCAAATGTTCGTTCTTCAGGTCGCTCTACCTGCGGATCTAGTTTGCAAAGCAGGGTTCTGGTTGAGGTGTCACCAACAAAAGCTAAGTTGTTTCCCGTAACAAGAAACGTTGCATGTGTTGGTACTGTCCTTGTTTCATTACCGCCTAGTTTTCGATCTTTGTATTCACCTTGCGTTAATATGGCGCAGATAGTGGGACCTCCAAAGGGTCTTTCTATGTTGTCATAGCAGATGATGGGATCGCCCTCCATTAATATTCCAAGCAGACGTTTTTTCTCCTCCGTCTCATTTTCAGATTGCGAGATTACACTATTTGGTCTACCGGTGGCGATAAGAGAAACGATATCCGCAAGCAGAGTTTTACCACTCGCCATCTTGGGTGCTGTAAAGCCAAACAGGGGAGCTGTGGCAACCGATCTTCGTATCAATGCAGTCAATATTGCGGCAAGCGCGACAGAGCGACTTACTTCGTTGTCAAAGGGAAACTCTTTTAAGATAGTAAGCAGACCTTCGACTGCCAGTAAGGCGGCCTCCTTGTTTGGGTTTGTGGGTATTTTTTCAAAATTGTAATGATCTGGAAAAAAGAGCAGTCCGGAGCGATGATCATAACCAGGCTCATCTAAAATGCTACCGTCGCTTCGTAAGGTGGGTGCGTTGATAATGCCGAGTAAATTCGGCAAATCCCATTCTTGTTTTGATAGTAAGTAGCGAGCGATATGTTCTTTACACGCAACTTGCCTATGCTCTTTTTTTTGACTGCTGTACTGTGCATATTGTGCAGCCTGATTGAGAAATAGTGTTAAAAAAGCCTGATCTATTTCTCTGATAATGCATGTATCGGCAGATCTTCTGAGTGCTTCTTGATCCCTAGAATGAGCATTTGTTTTGATAACACGAATTAATTTTCCTGATCGTTGATAGATATTGTGCTGTTTGCTACTTTTTATGAGAATTTTTTCTGCCGCAGCTACAGTTTCGTGGGGTTTTGCTGGGTCGATGATCACAATATTATCGATTTTTTCTTTACGGTTCAGATAATCGTTGCATCGTCGTTGCAACTCAATGAATTGCGATAATTCAGCCTGATCTAAATCTGCATCTGGTTCTTTCTTCGTAAAGATCACAATTGTTTCGTATTCAAGTTGCTTTACAGTATCGAGTAATTCCTGCTCCTCTTGTAGCAATGCATTCTTGAGCTCTTGTAGGCTTCCGAGCGAGCTTTTTTCTTTATTATTGGGTGTTTTTGTGTTATTATTATTCATAATAAAATCCTATCAATTGTTAAAGCCATTTTCATGCAAGCAGATGGCTTTATTTATTAAGTTCTATTTTTTCTCCGATGAGTAGGTAAATTGTGCGTTACTTTCTACCAAACCATAGCTACACATTAACCTTGGTCCCTTATGCCCAAATGGCCTCCAATACGCTAAATACCGTGCTTTTTTATGTTTCCCATCCACGTAGGCGTCATACTCATGGTGTGCTCCATCTAGAATTAAATCTGCTTCAGGTTCCATCTGATTCTTACCCATGTGGCGAATCAGATCGCGAATTAATCGCATTTTTTTGGCATCAGAAGTATATGATTTCTTAATTTCTGACTCGGGAATCGGAATTTCGATCTTGAACTGATCGCCTACATGTGTAAACCCAGCAGAGCATTTCAAGCTAATCCTTCCATCTTTATCTTTATGGAACCCAGCAATATAAAAAAACTCGTCTGATATTCCCTTTTTCTGAATATTGCGATGACCATTGATATAGAGGGTATCCATGACCGGAAAGCCCTTTTCTACTAGACGCTCTTGCAACTGCTTTTGCGCATAATCACAATAATCGGGAAACTCGCAGTCTGAGAAATTGCGAAACTTATGCCTCATGGAAGATCCTCTCTTTGTTTTTTCTTTGCGCTGTGGCTGTAATACGCTCTCTCCTATCAATTTTGATGAGCAGTTCGAAAAAGGCCGTGAGCCGATGTTGCTCTTCTAGAGAGAGGGATCTCCTTTTTTGTGCCTCACTACTCATTGTTGTTCCCGCGCATTGGATGCTTGGTGTAGCTTGCTTTCAAGGAAGGAAATGACTGCCTTCTTGGGATATAGAACCTTGTGCTTGAGTTTGATCCAACTTGGGCTGTTGGATCGTATACGGGCCAGGTAGGCTGCGTCAGTTGAAGGGTAAATTCCTAAATCGACTAGGTCTTGTGATGATAGGAATTCACTCATGTTGGTGAGCTTATCTGAAATAGTATTGTTCATTGGAATCTCTTACGGTTAAGAGAGTTCCCTTGGGCTATGGAAGATAGGGTTTGGGATAGTTATGTACGTTTTTGTGTACATATTTCTCAGGATAGGTAATATAAAATTACTGTTCTTGGGAGAAATCCCAAATTCTTAAAGGCCATTAAGATTGCACCTTAATGGCCTTTGTTCTTCTTACTTCTCAAGGGTAACCTCATTGGGTTTGATGATTGAATTTAATTTTTTATCTATTATTTCACTTTGCTTCAATGTGAGCCACGTTGCTCTAATGATCTCAGGTGATACTTGTTTAATGTGCGCCTCCTTACTAGTATGTGCGAATGCGTAATTGATTCTGGATCTCGTTAATTTTTTTCCATTCTTCGTAATGAACAAATAAGGACTACCTTTTCTTTGGTCATGCGTCGAAGTGATGTATGTAGCCAGATTTTCCATGAACTTTCTGGGAAACTTTGCGCTTTTTTCTACTATTTTGTTTCTATTCTGATCTTCTTCCCCAGAAAAGAACAATACTCTATTATTTGCAAGGTCTAGTTGGTTGATCGTTAGTGTTAGTACGTCAGAAATGCGCATCATTCCGTAAAAAATAGTAAGAGCGACTAAATAATCCCTATAATTATTTTTTGCCAGAAGTGTGCTGAATTTTTTCCATTCTGAGAGCGAGAGTGCCTTAAATGTAGTTTTCTGTGCAGAACGATAGGCAAGATACGTTTTGGAATTTATAGGATGTGTTCGCTTAAACCATCCATGAGTTTCGCGTGCAAGGAAATGAGTAAATGCTATATAACACTCAATTCGATCAATTTTTTCCTGCTCAGATAAATCTGGCAATCCTTCAATATATTGTATTATGGCCTTCGGATCGATGTGCCGTAACCCTCCTACGCTAAACTTTCCCCCATTAGCAAATGTGCTAGGAATAGCCTTTCTTTCCAACAGATCTGTCATGCAATGGGCATATTTCATTTTGATATTCTGATTTAGGTAACTTTGATTTGTTAACCAATTTTGAATTGCAGCGTGAATGGGTAGAAAATCAAGTTTATAGGTAAGATTTCCGAGAGCCACCCTCACTTTTTCCGAAAGGCCAAACAGTTTTACAGCATCGCTAGTTTGATTGAGTATGGGATATTGTTCCCTCTCTGCATACATCTGTTCGATCATTTTTGTGCATCGGTCCCAATCTTCCTTACTCTGTGACGTTGTTTTGAAATCGTACCGGGATAACGCCATTCGCGGTGTTTGTTTTGTGATGGTTATCTGTTTTTTGCGTTTTGCCATTTGATGCCTCTGAAGGTTTATTAATCAAACATGACAGTCATACTACTTCAACTATTATTTGTGTGCAACTTTTTTTTGTGGCTGTATATATAATTTCAATGAAACATGCTCTATCACCTGTTTGTATCGATTTTTCATATTGTATTTTACGTCGTCAATCATTGACAAAGCCTTTATTATGGGCACATTTAAAATGAACAACTTTTGAACAAACATTATATGAAAGAAATTCATGAATGATATCATCGGGAATAGGGCAAGTGATTCAGGTTGTAATCTATTAGAGTTGGCTGTTCATTTGGCAAGTCGGGAGATTCCTAGCATTACGCTTTCACATAAAAGCTTAGATGATGATCTCAATGTTATTGTTGAAACAACGAATGAAGCGTTGGCTAAAAATGGTTTATATTTTAAGCACAACGTAGTTTACATAGATGAACATTATGAACTGCAGTCGTTTTTACATTATAGAGAATCCTCGCATTATTATGTATTCAATAGAAAAATTTTAGCTGGTAGTGAGGATGCATATGAATTTGAATGTTCAGTTAAGTTTTTAAAGATCGAGGCATACAAGCATTTGCTTTCTTTAAAAATTGTTGACCAAGATGATAATTTGGTTCAAAACTTGCATAGTAGTATAACGGTTTCAATCTCATTTACTGATATAAAAAGATTTTTAGAATGTGAATGCTGTTTTTGGTTGAGTAAGAAATACGGGATAAAAAACAATGATTATAATGATGACAAATTTGAAATTAGTAATGCAAATGACGCGGTGCTGAAAGCTGAATTCGATCAGTGTCGCGATGCAGAAAAGCCACATTTTTTAATGATTAAAAACTCCATAGACGCGATACCTCTTCAGCATAAAAATCTTAAAACTTGGAGGAATTCTGATTATGGCAGGGGAGGTATCAAATTTTATGATGAAGACAGAGATATGACTTTTAGTGGTGTAATTGATGATATTTGGATAAATCAAAAACAAGGAGACTTTATTGTTGTTGATTTTAAAACCTCGTCAAAGATTGATTTAGAAAAGCAATCAAAAGACCAATTTTTTAATAGCCTACAGGGAATGACTTATAGGCGGCAGATATCTTTTTATGCATGGTTATTCATAAAAAATGGTTATTCTGTTCATTCATCAGGATATTTACTGATTGATAAGCCAGATTTACGCTCTGCATATGAATTGCAGCGTACCCATGTGTATCGCGATTCAAAAGATCAAGCTGCATTTTCTTATTATCACCCGAAATTTAAGTATCAAAGAATATTAAAATTTAAAACGACTTTTTTATCAGTTCCAATAGATATAGGCTGGATAGATAAGGTTTTAGAAAGAATTTATTCTTCTTTAAAATCTACAACAATGCCTCAAGCTTCTCGCAGCTCAGGAAGGCTATGCGCTTTGTGTAAGTACTATGTGAGTAGAAAGAAATTAGAAGAACGAGCGGCGGCTCATAAAATATAAAAAAAGGCATTGCTGTTTTAGAAGTTAAGAACTGTCTCTTACTAAATTCTTAGTTCAGAAAACACCGTTTGTACCTGCTCCAACCCAAAGCCAAACTCGACATCGCCGTTAAGGAACGCGTCAACTAAGCCCCGCCATCTTGGTAACCCTTGGTATACTTTGGTGGCTTTTATTTTGGAATAAATCCGTATTACTTATCATTGTAAATCTAAGGATCGTGCTTGGAATTAAAATTATTTGTTAAAAATGCATTACTTGAATTAATTTCTGCCATAGAAGAAGTAGGGAAGGAATCTGAAAGAGAGGTGCATCTTGCTAAGCCACAAGATAATAAATGCATTATGTTTGATATTGCAGTGACAGTTGAAAATTCTATTAAAGGTAATGTGAAGGGAAGCACTGAAGGTATTATTAAGGTGTTAGGTGCAAGCATTGCGGGGGATGTAGGTGGAGAATTAAGGAGTGGTAATGTGAGTAGGGTTTCTTTCGGAGTCTATGTCGACTCAGAAACTAATCAACAGAAGAATGAACGTAGAAAGCGGGATGTGATAACTTAATTTTCACTTTTTCATTAAATAAGAATTAATCAAAAGGTCTAGAAATTCATCTAGACCTTTTTGTGTGTTTTTTGCGATGATAGGTCTCTGGATCGATCTTCCCATCAATGTGCATGTCGATTAATTTTGAGATTCTTTCTTGTATGGGGGATCCGGGCAGATGGGGTGCCGGGGGTATTTTGCTGGGGTGCTTTTGCTTGATCGTTCATATTTGTCTCCTTCATTAAGGACCATATCTAAGACCCCTATTTTACCATAAAAATCTAGGGTCGATATCGCCACTTTGGCCTTTTTATGTGCAAGATGACCAGAAATCGGCTTGAGTAGGCTCTTTTGAGGCCAACCCCTTTGACATTTATGATAGATTGGGCACACTGGAAAGTAGGGATAAGTCTTTATTTAAGGGGGTTTCATGAAGAAAATAAATGGACAATTAATTTTCTCTCCTTCCGATTTAATAAATTTTATGGAATCAAGGTTTATTACTTGGATGGACAGATATAATTTAGAATTTCCTGGTGAGGTGCAGCCAGATGGGGCAGATAAATCTCTTGAGCTTCTTCAAAAAAAAGGCATTGAGCATGAAAATGATTTTCTAGAGCAATTAAAAAAGGAAGATAGGCCTGTTGCTGAAATTTCTCAGAATGAGAATAGTATCAAGAATACAAAGTCGGCAATCTTTGATGGGAAAGAGACTATTTATCAAGCTCATCTGAAATATGAGAAAAATAGCATTCAATTTGCGGGATATGCGGATTTCTTATTTAAGGTAGAAGGGCGATCGCAATTGGGTGATTATCATTATGAGCCATGGGATACCAAGTTAGCTAAAAAGCCCAAGCCATACTTCATTATTCAGTTATGTGCTTATGCTGAAATGCTTGAATCTATTCAAGGCGTATTACCCAAGCAGTTACATATTGTTTTAGGCGATGGAAAAGTAAAATCATTCCATACCAATAATTATTATTCATATTATCAGCGATTAAAAAGTTTATTTTTATCACAACAAGTTGATTTTGATCCGGAATGCATGCCTGAATTTGAGCGCATCGAAAATTATGGGCGCTGGTCAAGCCATGCTGAAGATATTATTAAAAAAGAAGATCATTTAATATTGGTTGCCAATATTCGCTCTGGGCAAATCAAAAAACTTAATAAAGCTGGAATTGCCACATTGACTCAGTTAGCTCAAACTGCGCGATCTCATATTCCGTCTATGAGCACCAAAACATTTCTTACCTTAAGACGTCAGGCATCGATACAGTTAAAATCCAAAGGTAAATCTAAGCCCGAATATGAGATCCTTGAGCCAAATGAGAATGAGCTTAAAAGGGGCTTCACATTATTACCTCCATCCTCAAATAATGATGTGTGGTTTGATATGGAAGGTTATCCTTTTGCAAAAGGAGGCTTGGAGTATCTTTTCGGTGCCGCTTATTTAGATCGCAAAGGAAATTTAAAATATAAGGACTGGTGGGCTCATGATGCTCAGCAAGAAAAAAAGGCATTAAAGGAATTTGTAAGTTGGGTATATGCGCAGTGGTTAGAAGATCCCAATATGCACATTTACCATTATGCTTCATATGAAGTATCAGCACTAAAAAGGCTCATGGGGCAATATGGAACTTGCGAGGAGCAGATTGATAATCTTTTAAGGGCCAACGTTTTTGTCGATTTATATAAAATCGTAAAAGAAGGATTATTAGTTGGAGAACCAGCATATTCTTTGAAAAATATAGAACGTCTTTATATGGATAAAAGGGATGGAGAGGTTGGCAATGCGAGTGATTCTATAGTTGCTTATGAAGAGTGGCTTGAACGCAAAGATGGGGTCAATTGGAAAGAGTCACACACGCTAAAAAAAATACGCGACTATAATGAGGAAGACTGTCGATCAACAAAACTATTGTCTGATTGGTTAAGGAATGCTCAAAGAGAAAAGCGGATAACTTATAAATCCACATTAGATAGTGAAAAAGAAAATTTAGTATCAGATATCCAAAAATTAAATAAAGATAATATAAAATTTAAAGCAACAGAATTGGCTCAAGAGCTATTAGATTTTTGCGAAAAAAATAATAAATTAAGCTCTGAACAAAAGAAGCTTACGCAATTATTAGCTTATCTTTTGGAGTTCCATAGAAGGGAAGATAAGCCGATATGGTGGGCTTATTTTGATAGTTTGAAGATGACAGAAGGAGAATTCATAGAAGATATTGATTGTTTGGGCGGATTAGAGCGAACAAATACCGAACGGGGCCTTATAAGGCAGTCGTATTTGTATGAATATAGATATGATATTAATCAGGATACGAAATTAAAAGAAGGAAGTCGTTGTGTTGCGATTATGGATACTTCGTCAAATACCATACCTGTTACAATTGAAAAGCTAGATGCAGAAGAGGGGATAGTATACATAAGTGCTGGCATTAAGCATTCAATATCCACAAACAAAATGCATTTGATTTCACATAAAGTTGTGAAGCCGGATATAATAGTGCAAGCAATTTATGACATTATAAAAAATTGGCAAAAAAACGGAAAACTTCCAGAATCAATAAGGGATTTCTTACTCAGAAAAAGACCCAAGATTTTGAATAATCCTTTCGGTAATATTTTGCGTGGAAAAAGAGGATTATTGGAAGAGGTGGTGGGTGTTGTTTCAAATTTAGATAATTCAACTCTCTGTATACAAGGGCCTCCAGGAAGTGGCAAAACATTTACAGCCGCTCATGTTATTGTAGAACTAATAAAAAAAGGAAAAGCTGTTGGTGTAACTTCGAATGGCCATAAAGCCATTGCACATCTAATTGATGCAGTTATGCAAAAGGCAAACCAGCAGGATGTTGATATTTCTGCAGTTAAAGTTCAAAGCGACTCAAAAAAATTTCATGTTCAGAACTATTACTACTCTCCTTGTAGATTAGTGAGAGAAGTGAAAAAAATAGACCAGGCCTTTTATGGGCAAGTGAAATTAATTGGAGGGACTGCTTGGGCTTTTTGCAATAAATCAGCGGAATCTAAGCTAGACTATTTATTTGTAGATGAAGCAGGTCAGGTATCAATTGCTAATTTATTTGGCATGTCGAGAAGTACAAAAAATATTGTATTAATGGGCGACCAAATGCAATTGAGCCAGCCAATCAGAGGATCTCACCCTGGTGAAAGTGGTACATCCTGCTTGAGCTATTTATTGCAAGAGCATCAGACTATTCCCGGGGATTTAGGTATTTTTCTCGAAAAAACATTTAGACTGCATCCAAAACTATGCCAATTTATATCCGAAACTATTTATGAAGATCGTTTGTTTTCTGAAGAGGTAACAAGTAAGCGTTCGCTAATTGCTTCTCAAAAAAATATGATATCAATTGATTCAGGTATTTTATTCATGCCAGTTGAACATGAAGACAACTCACAGGCAAGTGAAGAAGAAGTGAAAGCAATACAAAAACTGATTTCTGAGTTATTAAAGTATGGGTATGAAGATGAAAAGGGTAATCGAAGAGATTTAGTTCTTGATGATATTTTGATCGTAGCTCCATACAATATGCAGGTTCAGAAAATCAAAGAAGCAATACCTGGTGCAAGAGTAGGGACAGTAGATAAATTTCAAGGACAAGAAGCTGCCGTTGTTATCTATTCAATGTGTGCTAGCGATTTAGAAAGTTCCAGTCGTGGGATAGGATTTTTACTGAGTAAAAATAGGATAAATGTTGCGATATCTCGAGCAAAAATACTATCAATTATTGTTGGAAGCCCAAATCTAGCAAACGCATCTTTCAGTTCCATTGAGCAAATAGAGCTTGTGAATCTATATTGTAAATTATTGGAACATACTATTAACTAAAGTTGTTCGATTCCCAACTCTATAAAAGCACTTTGTATTCGCTGCAAGCTAAATCCAAATTCAATGCTTTCGTTAAGGAATAGGTCTCTTAAGCCCCGCCATCTTGGTAACCTTTGGTATGCTTTGATGGCATTAAATTTATAATGCAATTCAACTAAAAATCGCTTTCGTTTTTACTGCATTTATCATTTGTTATGGAGGCTGTATTTATGTCTAAAGAAAAACTAACCAGTAAAAGTCGTTTTATGGCAGCGGGAGCTGGAAGTATCAAGGGTCTTCTTAGTGAGTTGCCTTATATTGGTCCTGCAGTAATTGGGGCATGGGATGGTTATCATGCATCTCGACAGGATGAATTCGTTAATGAATTGTCAGAGCAACTCAAAAACCTAGATGATAAAAAAGTTGATCAAGATTATATCCATAGTGAAGAATTTTATGATCTTTTTTATAAGGCATTGAGGATAAGATGTCTGCATAGGTCAAAAATAAAGGCGAGATTCATCTTAGGATTAGTTTTAAATAGCGTGACAAATGATCGAGACAGGGAGATCTCTACATCGCTCAAAGAGCAGTTTCTATCAATTTTGGATCCGCTTTCAGATGAGGAGATGAAATTGTTGTATGATTTTTCGACGGGAGAATATACGCGCACAACTAAAGAACAATTTTATGAAAAAGCTAAGGGTGTTGAGATAGATGGTCTTATTGCGAAAAGTATTTTGGCTGTAGATGCTACATGGGATCAATGTATAATTCTGACTGCTTTTGGAAAAAAGTTTGTTGATTATATGTGTGTGTTAGCTAAAGAGGGTATTTTGGTTATCACCAGTCAAAAAAGATAATTTTTCTCTAATACCTCTCCACCCAAAAGTTCGAAGTGTACCACGTGTCTGCCGCCATACTTCGCTCCTTCGGAGCTTCGTATGGCACAGCCAGTTTCGTCAAAAAGATGACTTTTAATATAAATTGAACTTTCATCGCTCAATCAAAAAATCAAAGCAATGGCGCATCAGTTGAATGATACGTATAAAAATCAACATGATCAGGATTTGTATAACATAGCAAAAAGTGAACGATACCCATTTACGCCACATATGGGGCTTGGTAGAATTCGATTAC
>SDBU01004283.1_pt1 | contig 17605 bp, 11 predicted proteins | sample 2277071 | NCBI WGS metagenome assembly SDBU01 (sample SAMN10397929, study PRJNA504765) | marine sediment metagenome | isolation source: marine sediment core GS08_GC12, 126 cmbsf | place: Arctic Ocean: Gakkel Ridge, Loki's castle | collected 2008 | reverse complement strand
GAAAATGGAATAATTGAGATCGATTATAAGGATGTCAAACTTTTAAAACGCTTCACCACCGAGCAGGGCAAAATAATACCCCGTCGGGTAACTGGTACCAGCGCCAAAATGCATCGCAAACTGGTTCGGTCTATTAAACGAGCCCGTAGCATCGCCCTGATGCCCTACACCAATGAAGCCAGCGATTAGTGTCTGGCGGGGAACACCATCCCTCAATCGATAGAATTTTAAGGACATAGAGGTCAATTATGGACGTTATTTTACTTCAGGATGTTGAAAATCTGGGTATGGCCGGTGACATTATAAATGTAAAACCGGGTTATGCCCGAAATTTTCTGGTGCCGCGTGGATACGCCCTCAGGGCTTCCAAACGAAACCTGGCCGTGGCTGAAGAGCAGAAACGAATCGCCGGTGCCCGGGCGCGCCGTGAACGTAAAGCCCAGGAAGAGCTGGTAAATAAACTTACCGGCATCGAGCTTACGATTGAAGTTCAGGTTGGTGAAGAAGAACGCATGTTTGGTTCGGTGACCAGTCAGGATATCCATGCCGAATTGGAAGCCAAAGGAATTACCGTGGATCGCCACGATATCTTGTTAGTAGAACCAATTAAGGCCTTGGGAATCTACAATGTGCCTGTTAAGGTCAGTGCCGATTTGAAACCGGAGCTCAAGGTTTATGTGATTAAAACTTAGAATTAAACCTCCTCCTCCCAAAAACCCCTGGCCGACTCTCCGAGTCACCGGGGGTTTCTTTTATTTAAATGCTAAAAAAATTTAGTCGATGAAATAACTGTAAATTTTAACCGATAGGTTTTGAATGACTACGTATCGGTCAGGGGCAAGACTACGCCATAATTTCATTCCTTATTCCAGGCTCCTTTTTCGTTGCTCCATGCCCAACCACCCAGCTATTTTCGCCCGTCATGTATGCCGAAGTTGCCTTTCCAATCTCCAGTTACCAAACTTTCACCTATCAAATTCCTGTTGATCTGACCGACCAGGTTAGGGTTGGATTCCGTGTGAAGGCGCCCCTGGGGCGACGTACGGTCCAGGGTGTGGTTGTTAGCTTGGCGGACAAAACGAATTTCAAAGGTAAACTTAAAAATATAATTGCACTGGTGGATGACCAGCCAGTACTGGATGAACAACTCTGGGAGTTGCTGCACTGGACCAGCCGGTATTACCTGACGCCCCTGGGACAGGTAGCCCGCGTGGCCATGCCCCGCAGTCTCAGTACCCGCTATCACCCGCCTAAATTCCAGCGGGTGGTTTTTAAATCATTTGGCGATGATTTTGATACCCGGAAAAAGGGCAAACCGGCCCAAGCTCGGGTACTCGAAAAATTAGCGGCCGTAAAGAAACCGGTTTTGTTGGCTGATTTGAATAAACTGGTTAGTAATCCCGCTGCTATTTGCCGCAAACTGGCAGCTCAGGGTCTTTTGGAAATTAGTTCGGAAATTCGCTATCCCGATGCCACCGGATTTAGCTTTGATCCCATCGAAAAGGAAATAAATTTTTCAGAATCACAGCAAGTGATCATAGATAAATTAGCTAATGCTTTGTCGGGAAAGCAATTTTTTCCGGCATTACTGCACGGTGTTACCGGAAGCGGGAAAACCGAAATCTATATTGATCTGGTTCGCCAGACATTGGAACAGGGACGGACCGCAATCATGTTGTTGCCTGAGATTTCCTTGACGCCCCAGATTGCCGGCCGTTTCTGCGCTGTATTCGGTGAAACGGTTGCTCTGTGGCATTCAAAAATGACTTCAGCGATACGATCATGGACCTGGAAACAGATCTGTTGCGGTCAATTTAAAGTAGTGGTTGGGGCTCGTAGCGCCATTTTTACGCCCTTAAGGAATTTGGGGTTGATTGTCGTTGATGAAGAGCAGGAACATTCCTACAAGCAGGAGTCACCCGAACCTCGTTACCATGCCCGGGATGTGGCTCTTATGCGTGGGAAATTGTGTGATTCGGTAGTAGTGCTGGCCAGTGCCACACCCAGTCTGGAAAGTTATTATAACCAGATCCATGGCAAATTGACGTACTTGCCTTTAACAGAGCGTTTCGGGGGCGCCCGTTATCCACAGGTGTATGTTGTTGACATGAATCAAGAGCAGGAAGACACGGGTAAGCTGGATCAGGTATTTTCCAGTCTGCTACTGGAAAAAATCCAGGACCGGTTGAATAAAAGAGAGCAAATTATCCTTCTTCAAAACCGCCGCGGGTATGCACCAATTCTACGCTGTGGTGATTGCGGTGAAATACTGATGTGCCCTAATTGCCAGCTGAGCTTGATCTACCATAGCCGTGGAGATGTTCTGCAATGCCATTTTTGCGGTCATTTGCAGCGCCCTGTTCCCGACTTGTGCCCCCGCTGTCACAGCGTTAATTTACGTTTGTTCGGCACCGGAACCCAGAAGGTGGAAGATATTCTGCTGGATACTTTTCCACAGGCCAGTCTGTCACGCTTGGACCTGGACACTACCCATACCGGGAAACAACTCACTCGAACTTTGCGGAAATTTGCCAGTGGAGAAATCGACATCTTGCTGGGAACGCAGATGATTGCAAAAGGATTGGATTTTGAAAATGCTACTCTGGTAGGGATTATCAATGCCGACACGGGTCTTTTCCTGCCCGATTTCAGAGCTGGCGAGCGCGTCTTCCAATTGATTTACCAGGCTGCTGGACGGGCGGGTCGCCATAAAAAACCTGGTGAGGTGGTGATTCAGACCTATAATCCGGAAAACCCGGTTATCAAACATGCCGCCAGGTTGGATTTGAAGCAATATTATAATATTGCGCTAAGTGAGCGCAGGGAACTAAACTACGCTCCTTTTAGTTGGATGGTGCGGGTGGAATTTCATGGTGTGGAACGCCAAAAAGTGGAAGTTCGAGCCCTGGATTGCCGGCGGCAGCTACAAGCTGTTTTCCCCGGCCTGGAAATTCTTGGACCAGCCCCCTGTTACCGGGAACGTCTACGCAATAATTACCGTTTTCAAATGGTGCTAAAAGCAAATAAAACCAAAGACGCCAACGGACGTTTACTACATCGTTTTTTACAAAAGAATTTTACTGGTGCGGTTATTCAGCGAAAAGATGCCAGGGCACGCATGATCGTTGATATTGATCCGGTTTCAATCTTATGAGGAAAAGAAGAACTATTATTAAATTAAAATTTCTATGCCGACAGGGTTATGTTATCGTCGGCTTTTTGGCGTTTACGGTAGCTTCAGCCCAAACTTCATTCAGCGGATTGGAAGTCGGTTACCATATCAGAAGTATAGCCCTGGCCGGTGGTGGCTCCCTACTGGCGGGAATGGCAAATGATCAGCTCAATCCGGCGGTTGCCGGTCATTCACAGCGCAAAGCCTGCTTCAGTTGGCTGCGCTACCCGGCCGGAATCCAAGGCGGCATTGCGTCACTGATATATCCAGCACAGCGTTTCAACTATACAATAAGTCTGCGCCACCTTAATTATGGTTCATTTAATGGCTATAATGAAGCTGCCGAGCCTACTGGCAGTTACTATTCCGGTGATAGCTGGTTGACCTTTTCGGCGGCCGGTAAAAGCAGCAACCGTATATTAGCATACGGAATTACCACCGGAATATTTGTAAGCCAGTTGGAAAAATATAATGCTAAAGTGTTGACAATCACTCCGGGGGTACTATTCGATTTGAAACAATTTGATATGAAGATTGGGCTGAGTGTGCAAAACTGGGGTCTGGTATTAGACAGCTATACGGCGGCCAGCGAAGAATTGCCCACCAGAATCGTCGCCGGTTTTTCCCGTCAGTTGGCTCATCTACCGCTGGAGCTGGATTTTGATTTAGGGTATCGTTTTACAGATAGTCTACTGTCGCTGGGTTTGAGCGGTGTTTTTACACTGCCTTTTGGTCTGGAATTAATTTGGGGAACTTCCAGTGCTAAAATTGACCAGGGCTCCGGTAACCAGGATGCCCGAGATCTATTTGCTGCTTCCGGCATAGCCCTGTCCTATGCGGTTAAAAAATACAGTTTGGATATTGGTGGCTATTTTTATGGACCGGGAGCCTGGAGTAATGGTGTTGGACTGGGGGTATTATTTTAATTGAGCCACCGAACCGCTAAAATTAGATTGAAGCCTGTCATTTGTATTTTACTGTGTTGGCTATATACCTTAGCTTTAGCCGAGGAGTTGGATATCCGCTATGAACTGGATCTGAACTTTATCCCAGGCGATGCAGATAATCCAGCTCAAGTGGAAGGCACCAATCGGGTGTGGATACGGAATAACTCGCAGAATCCCCTGGGAGAAGTGTATTTCCATAATTCCGCTAATGGATATTATGATCCGGATGATCGCGCCAGCGCTCGTACGACCATTGGGAATATACGTTGTTCACATCTTGGAAAAGTAACCTCTACCAGTGAGATATCGATGCGTGTTGGGCTGTTTCCGGCGGTGAAACCAGGCGAGGAAATTGTACTGAATATTCCTTTTACTACGCGAATTTCAGAACGACCCAGTCCGTTCATCCCCACAGTGGGCAACCGGGAAGATACAACCATTTATAATTTAATGTTTTTCTATCCCGTACTGGAGTTCTTTCATCCCGATGGCTGGCATACCTGGGATCATGGCGGTCTGGCTGACCCCTACAGCAATCTGGCCGAATATCAGATCAATCTGTCTTATCCGGTTGGTTATCAAATTGGTACTTCTGCTAATCTGGTGTATAGCGATACACTGACGACTGAATTGGTACGCCAGAGATTTACCTGTGCCAAAGCAATCAGCTTTTCCGCGGTTATGTCAACTGAATTTGTTAAGCGCAGTACTGTAATAGACGGGATTGTACTTGATCTTGTATATACGCCCGGAGAGCAGTCAGGAGCGGATCAAGTAATAACGAGATTGAAGCAATTAATACCTTTTTACCAAGAACGCTTTGGTGTCTGTCCCAATGATAAACTGACACTTACGATGGGATATTCTCTTGATGCCGGAGCTGTAGCCAGTTCCAATTATATTATTTTCCAAGGTGGTTTTGAATCCGGTCTGAGAACCCTGCCCCACGAATTTGCCCACCAATGGTTCGGAAATGCCATCAATGCCGATGAAAGTTATGAGACCTGGCTAATCGAATCATTTGCGGAGTACGCTGCCGGGTTGTTCAGAAAATCAAGACAAACACCAGCCGAATTGAATATCTTTAAGTCCACCGCCGCCGTTGTTACTATCTGGCGGGATTTAGAAAACCTGAACGCCGAGGAAATAATGCGTCTGTTATATGATCTGTTTGGACGCAGCGTTGTGCCACCTATCTACCAGCCCAACAACCAGACCGACTGGGAAAATCAAGCTCAATTATATAGCCGCTATATTGTTGGTAATCACGCCCTCCAGATGTTGGAATCGGCGGTAGGGGATAGTCTGATGCAGATTATCATGCATACTTACGCTACCGAAAATGTCTGGAAAACAGTTAACACCGAAACATTTATCAGCACTGTCAACCGTTTTGTGGATCACCGTATCGGTGATAATTTTCGTCTAGCGCTGACTACTAATTTGCGACCGGATTATAAAATTATTAGCGTTGAAACCAAAGGCCGTAAAGATCGACGCTGGGATACCAAAATAATAACCGATTTCAAGGGTACTTGGAGCCTCCCGGTTGATTTTGAGGCAATTACCGAACAGCATGATACGATCAGATTCACTCGTATTCGCCTGCAGAATCAGAGTGAAATTAATCTAATTAGTGACGACCCAATAAAATCAGTTTTACTTGATCCGGATAAACGAATGTTCGACTCCAATCGATTTAATAATCGTTGGCCGCGGACTTTCCTTTTACAACCAATTTACGGTCTGCCAAGCTGGGAAATATATAAACTGTATTATCGTCCTATCATCAGACAGGACTGGCGCCGTGATTGGCGCTTTGGTGTACATATCTCTGGTGGGTTGGGACTTAACCTGATGCCCATTTTACCGGCTTTTTATCAGAATGCATTTGATCTTGAATTGACCTACGCTCCCCAACGTACTGCCAAACAAATGGGTATGAAATTTACCTATCGTACACCCTTAGGTTCAGTCGAGCGTACTTACTGGGAATTTCGTACCAGTTGGGAATATCCCCGCAATGAGCAAACATTGTCTTTAAGTCGCTATGTGGGAAAAATCCGCTACCTGGTAGCCAATCGTCAATCGGCGTATCAACTTTTAACCGGACAAATAAAGCGCACGGAATTTGTGGCTACCGATAAAGATAATCGTTGGTTTAAAGGTAAACTATTGTCAGCGCAGGCTGATTTCATCCGCTTTCGTTATAACCCGCAACAGCGATCAAATATCAGGGTTGCTTTATTAGCCGGCCAGGCTTTACAGCGGCAGGGTGACCTGTTCTATCGTTTCTCATCGCTCATTGATTTGGAGCGGCATCTATGGGGTCGAGTGATTGTACGGGCACACGGAGAGCACGGACTGGTATGGGATGACCGGATCAGCAATTACCTGCGCTATAGTTTGGAGCATCAACTGCGAGCCTGGCGGCCGCGAGCCGACTTTGTACCGCTTTTCCGTGGATTTACACCGGTTGCTGATGAATACTGGGATTCGGTGTTCGGGATTGGATTCAGCGTGGGGGCAGAAACCGAATGGCCCGCGTGGCCGATGGTCTATATTGATGGTGTAATGGCAGAACAGTCGGGCGGTGAGCTGACACAGCGCTGGCAGGCAATGGCTGATAATACTATTTATGCTTCCGCCGGCATCGGAATTGAATCCCAATCACTGGTCGAATTGGGGCTGTATCTGCCCTTGTGGATTTCGCATCCCATTGGTAGTGGTTCCCGCTGGGACTGGCGGTTGTTGGTACAGTGGGGTTTTTATTTTTAAGTTGGACAAATTATACGGTAATATTCTTAGCGGTTTGATTAATTTAACATTACCCGCATCGATTTGAGAAAGTTGGAAACTACCGGCAGGAAAATTCGGAGGTCTGATGGTGTCAAAACGTGAGACGGCTCGTCATGAAATGCGTTACCGACACGTAGGTAAGTCGGGGCTCAGAGTTAGTAAAATTAAAGCCTGTCTATAATCTGTGATGAGTCATCAAAACCCATTACCTGATTTAATAAAATTTCTTAAAGCACACCCCGTGCTGGGTCCTAATATAACCTATGAGCGACATATCTCCGGCCGGCCGGCCGATTATTCTGATTTTCCGGTTAGTGTTGATGAGCGTTTGAAGGCAGCTTACAGACAGCGGGGCATAACCCGGCTTTATTCTCATCAAGCGACAGCCTGGAACAACCTGCAAGCAGGGAAAAACGTGGTGGTAGTAACACCCACAGACAGTGGTAAGACCCTGAGTTATAACCTGCCGGTTCTGCAGATGATTCTGGATGATCCGGCTGCGAAAGCACTGTATCTGTTTCCCACTAAGGCTCTGAGCCAGGATCAGGTGGCCGAATTACATGAAGTTGTTACCACGATTGGAGAATCTATAAAGGTCTTTACTTTCGATGGTGATACCCCTCAGGATGCCCGCCAGAAAATCCGCAAGCAGGGCCACATTGTTGTTACCAACCCGGATATGCTGCATCAAGGAATCCTGCCGCACCATACCAAATGGGTACAGCTTTTCAGCAATTTGAAATACATCGTTATTGATGAGATTCACACCTACCGGGGCGTGTTCGGCAGTCATGTCAATAATGTGCTCCGGCGCCTGCAGCGGATCTGTAAGTTTTACGGTTCATCGCCACAATTCATCTGCTGTAGCGCCACTATTGGCAATCCCAAGGAACACGCGGAGGCCTTGACCGAATTACCGATGGTGCTCATCGATAAAAATGGTGCGCCGGCCAGTGACAAGTATTTTTTATTTTATAATCCCCCGGTGGTTAATAAAGAATTGGGTATCAGAGCCAGTTACATCAAGCAAACAAAGGAATTGGCTGGGGAACTACTCCGACAGGATGTATCTACGATTGTTTTTGCTTTAAGCCGTCTGAATGTTGAAATACTTACAAAGTACCTGCGCGACCAGTTTGTTAGTAACCGGGAACAGTTGGTAAAACCTGATTCGGTAGTGGGTTACCGGGGTGGTTACCTGCCGAACCGGAGACGTGCAATCGAGCGTGGGCTTCGTGCTGGAACCATCCGCGGTGTAGTGGCTACTAATGCCCTCGAGTTGGGGATTGATATTGGCAGCCTCGAAGCGGTGGTGTTGGCGGGCTACCCAGGTACGATTGCTTCAACCTGGCAGCAGGCAGGCCGTGCCGGACGGCGCGGAAAACCGGCGATAATAATCTTAGTTAGCCGCTCCTCACCGATAGACCAGTTTCTGATTAATCATACTGAATATTTTTTCGGTAGAAGTCCCGAACGAGCGCGAATTAACCCTGATAACCTGACCATCATGGTTGACCACATAAAATGTGCCGCTTTTGAATTACCATTCCGCCGGGATGAAACTTTTGGCACCCAAAAAGCCGCTGATACGGCTCAAATCCTCGATTATCTGAAAGATGGCGGGGTGGTCCATTTTGATGGTCAGCAGTGGCATTGGTCCAGTGAAGTTTATCCGGCCGTGAATGTATCCCTGCGGCGCGTGGAAAAAGGTAATTTTGTGGTAGTGGAAAAAGGTTCCGAAAATAAAATTATTGCCGAGGTGGATTATAGTAATGCACCTCTAGTCATCTATCCCGATGCGATTTACATGGTGGGAGGTGAGCAGTTTATTGTTGATGAACTGGACTGGGATGGGCGAAAAGCAATTGTCAGGGCGACAGATTCTGATTATTATACTGATGCGATTGATTACACCAATGTGAAAATTCTGGATGAATTTGAGAGCCGTCGTACTAACCGGATCGATATTTCGCTCGGTGAGGTTCAAGTTATGACCCGGGCGGTTGGTTTTAAAAAGATTAAATTTTATACCATGGAAAATGTAGGCTACGGCGATATCAATCTACCGGATTTGGAAATGCATACCTCGGCTTACTGGTTTACGATTCCCCAACGGATACTGGATGATTTACCTTATTCGCCGGCCGATTGTATCGATGGTATTCTGGGAATGGCTAACGCCCTCCATGCCGTAGCGGCCATCAACCTCATGTGTACGGTCATGGATATCCAGCGTAGTGTTGGTGATAAATCCGCCGAATGGTATATCCGCAATGTATACGGCCAGCGGGGAGTTTATTCCTCCGCTGATGGCGAATTTGGTGATCGTAAAATCAATCTGCAGCTTTCACCGGATTTTCAACCTACAATTTTTATCTATGATAATTATCAAGGCGGGGTGGGCTTCAGTCAGCAATTGTTTGACCTGCACGAAACATTGCTGGAACAGACCAAGAAGCTGATCGAGGCGTGTTCATGCGAAGGTGGTTGTCCATCCTGCGTGGGACCCTCTATGGAGGTGGGTGTTTCCAGTAAGCAGGTAGCGTTGGATATATTGCGAGTGCTGAGTCGATAGAGCAATTGATTATTTTAAGTGCATTGCTTATAAAATAAGGTAGTTTGGGCCATATACCGTAAATATTTATTGCATGTAACTTAATATATTAAATATTTTAAGCCATGATCAATAATAAAAATCGCCAGATTATGGCCTTGTTACAGGATAATTCCCGTTCAACAACCAGTGAGATTGCAACTATTGTCGGTTTGTCAATTCCGGCCGTAAGTGAACGGATCAAAAAGCTGGTTGAGGCTGGCTATATCCGCTATTTTACAACAATTCTGGATCACAAGAAGCTGGGATTTGATTTAACGGCTTATATCACGGTTGTCAGTTCTTCATCGGATCATTACGAAGAAGTCATTAGTTGTGCTAAAGAATCAGCAGCTGTGCTGGAATGTCATTCGGTTACCGGTGGTGGTTCCCATTTGCTGAAAGTGCGGGTGAAAAACTCCACTGCCTTAGAAGAACTTTTACGTGATATTCAGTTATGGCCTGGCGTAGCCCGCACGCAGACCATGGTAGTACTGTCAACTTATAAGGAAGGTGTAAAACTCGATTTACAGTCCCCGTTGGAAGAATAATAACAGAATTTTATTTTTTATCTTGGACTGAGTCAATCTTTCTAATTAGTTAAAAAAAATTTTTAAAAATAAAGTGAATTAATAATCGAAAGTATCCAATTGAAACAATCGCCAATTAATCTAATGGAGCAAAATATGAATAAGAAAAAAGTGCTTGAGATTGCCAAGCAGGAAAAAATAAAGTTTATTGACATGCAGTTCTCTGATCTGCTGGGTATTGTGAAAGCACTTACTATTCCGGTTTCGAAATTGGAAGAAGCCCTGAATAACAATGTCTGGTTCGATGGCTCTTCCATCGATGGTTTTACGCGTATTTTCGAAAGCGACATGTACCTGAAGCCGGATTTAAACACTTTTGCAGTAATTCCATGGACCAATGGTACCGACAATGTTACCGCCCGCCTGATTTGTGATGTATACATGCCGGATGGCAGTATGTACGCCGGTTCACCCCGTACGGTTTTGAAAACCCAATTGGCTAAAGCCAAAGCCCTTGGTTATGAATTCAATGTAGGGCCCGAGCTGGAGTTTTTTCTTTTTCGGAAGGAAGATGGCGCAATTAATCCCTTACCTCATGATCGCGGCGGATATTTTGACCAGTCCACTGATCTGGCTTCTGAAATTCGTCAGGTGATGACAACCGCCCTCCAGGGTTTTGGGATTGATGTTGAAGCGCTCCACCACGAAGTAGCTGACGGGCAGCACGAAATAGATTTTCGGTATGGCGATGCTTTGACGGTAGCAGATAATGTTATCTCGTTTAAATACGCCGTTAAATCAATCGCCCATAGCCATGATTTGCATGCTACCTTCATGCCCAAACCGATAGCCGGGATCAACGGGTCGGGTATGCACGTCCATCAGAGTATCTTTAAGGCCGGAAAAAATCTCTTTTACAGTAAAGATGGCAGGTATCACCTATCAGAGTTAGCCCGGCATTATATTGGGGGTCAATTGAAACATGCCCGTGCGATTACCGCTGTGCTAAATCCCATCGTAAACTCCTATAAGCGTCTTGTGCCCGGTTATGAAGCGCCGGTTTATGTGTCTTGGGCTAACACCAATCGCTCGGCCTTGATCCGTATACCACGGTACACGCCAGGACGCGAAAATTCTACCCGTTGCGAGTTACGTTCCGGTGATCCCACATCAAATCCATATTTGTCTTTTGCAGTGATGTTAGCCGCCGGCCTGGATGGGATTGAAAATAAAATCGAACCACCGCCGCCCATGGAGGAAAACATTTATGAATTGACCGAAGCCAATTTACAGCTTAAGAAAGTAACGACTTTACCGGTTAGTTTACGCGAGGCTTTGACAGTATTAAATGATGACCAAGTCATTTGTGAAGCGCTGGGAGAGATAGCATTGACAAGTTTCACAACAGCTAAAATGGCAGAATGGAAAGAATATTCAATTAACGTTAGTCAATGGGAACTGGAACGCTATCTGGAGGTCTATTGACGGCTGATTATCCCGACAAGAAGAATACCACGTCACATTCACCTTGTTAAGTACATGCTTTAGGCAAAGATGAATTCCAAAATTCATTCCATGATCGGGATGTCCCCCACCGGGTGCAAATTTAGGGTACCGCGGCCGCGAGGCTCCATTTGACCGGATAGCGGTGCGACAGGTAGTGGAATGCATTAACCGTTTTCTTGATTTCAGGCCACCTAGAAACAGGTGTAACTTTTAGCATGCATAATAAGCGCGGGAAATTATGTTATTGTATGTTTTTAACCCTGATTGGCATTATACTGCCCTTCAATTGCTTACAAGCCGAGAATGATTATCCTATTATTCTCGTTCATGGATTTCTGGGTTGGGGTTCCGACGAAATGGGTGGCTACCATTATTGGGGGGGAGATAATGATCTGGTAGGGTACCTCGATTCATTAGGCTATACGGTCTATGAAGCTTCTGTGGGGCCGGTTTCATCCAATTGGGACCGGGCGGTTGAGCTCTATTATTCCATAAAAGGCGGTCAGGTCGATTATGGTAAAACCCATGCGGATCGCTATGGGATTGTTCAAAAACCGGAGGTAAAAGTCTATCCCGGGTTGTACCCGGAGTGGGATAATAATCACCCAGTGCACATTATTGGTCACAGTATGGGAGGGCAGACGGCGCGTATGTTGCAATTTTTATTGGCCAATGACTTTTACTTAGACTCGGGTTATTCCGTACCGGAGGAAAGCTATCTATTGGGGCAATCAAATCTGGGATGGATAAAATCAATCACGACTTTTTCTGCGCCGCATGACGGTTCCACTTTGATCAATCTGATAACGACAAGTATCCCCGCTCTGCAGGATATGATTGCAGTAGCGGCCGTGACCGGCAGCAATTTTTATGATTTTGATCTTCAACAATGGAATTTCAAACGTGAAAAGGGAGAGCGGTGGTTGGATTATTTGGAACGAATGCGCAACCATCCCGCCTGGGGCACTAAAAATATCAGTGCCTGGGATGTAAGTTTGGATGGCGCCAGGGAATTAAACACCGGCCTGGTAGCCGACCCGGATGTTTATTATTTTTCATATGCCACAGCCAGCACCAGATTGGATCCGCGCTCCGGTCGGCACATTCCGGATCCCGGGATGAGTCTGACCTATTTTGCTAATGCTCGTCTGATGGGCTATAGAATTGCTTATTGGAGCGATGGCACGGCTACCGACTCCACTTGGTTTGAAAATGACGGTGTTGTTAATACGATTTCAATGATGGGACCGCGAAGTGGAATAAATGGTCCTGATCCCATCGCTGTTTATCACCCTGCTGAGCCACTAATCCCCGGTCAATGGTATTTCATGGGTAAATTGAATTACGATCATAAACAGATCATTGGGCATAAACTTAATGCCAGACGCGAATGGAAACCGGTCCGGGATATATTTAGAAAACAATGTGAAATATTATGGGCCTTGCCCCAATAAAATATTCCCCTGATCGAATTACAATTGAATAATGAAAGGTATTAAATTCTCTAAAAGGAATTAATAGAAACATTTTTAAATTTGAATTTGAAGAAATCTAAAAATGACTGACAGATCTGTAAAAATAAAAGATTTATATCGTTTTAAATTGGTATCAAATCCTCAGCTATCACCGGATGGAGAGCAGGTGGCCTTCGTGATTGAAAGAATGCACAAAACGACAAAACCTATTATCGCAATTTATTTATGATCAATTCAATTGGAAAAAATCTGCGGCAATTGACTGTTAGTAATAAAGTCGATCACACGCCGCGTTGGTCACAGGATGGTAAAACGTAACCTGCGCGGTGAATTTTTTAAAGGCAATTCCATCTCGTATGATAATATTATGGAAAATCCAAGCGAAGTGATTTTATCTGAGTATTTTATAAAATGACAACAAATAGATTAAAAAAGCTACTTTTATCAGGGGAAGGGATTTCTGTTGAATTCAAAGAATCCAGATCGTCTTTGCCTGAAAACGTTTTTGAGTCGGTTTGCGCTTTTTTAAATAGAGTTGGCGGTGACTTGCTACTTGGTGTGAAAGATTCAGGTAAAGTGGTCGGTATTGCACCGGAAAAGATTGAGCAGATAAAAATGAATCTCGTCAATCTATCTAATAATCCCAATAAGATTGATCCGCCATTTATGCTTTTCCCGGAAGAGTTTACTCTCCAGGATAAAAGAATCATTTATGTACGTGTACCGCAAAGCAGTCAGGTACATAAAACAGGTAATATTATTTTTGACCGTAACGAAGATGGTGATTTCAAGGTTAAAACCAGTGCAGCGATCAGCAGATTATACCAGCGGAAAAGCGCTTATTTTACCGAGAATAAAATTTACAATTATCTTGAATTCTCGGATTTTAATGAAAGTGTTTTCCGCAAAGTCCGGAATTTGATACAAAGTCACCGACCCGACCATCCCTGGTTGACAATTTCCAATGCTGAAATGTTAAAAAGTGCCGGTTTATTTAAAAGGGATTTTGAAACCGGGACGGCAGGCTATACCCTGGCTGCTGCATTATTATTTGCCAAAGACGATGTGCTGCAACAGATTGTTCCCGCTTATAAAACCGATGCTCTACTGCGTCGGGAAGATTTAGATCACTATGACGACCGCCGGGAAATCAGAACCAATCTGATTGATGCTTACGATGAATTAATGCTTTTTATAAGAACCCATCTTCCGGATAAATTTTTTATGGAAGGCGATATTCGGGTAGACCTGCGGGAAAAAATATTCCGGGAAGTGGTTGCCAATCTTCTTATACACCGTGAATTTACAAATGCTTTCCCCGCCCGGTTTATCGTTTACCGCGATTGTCTGACTACAGAAAACGCCAACAATCCGGTCGGTAGCGGTCCGATTGATCCGGACAATTTTAATCCACACCCGAAAAATCCAGTGATTGTTAAATTCTTTCAGCAATTAGGCCGGGCGGAGGAATTGGGTTCTGGTATTCGTAACATTCGAAAATACCTGCCGCTATATTCTGAAAACAGTAAATTTGAATTACTCGAACAGGACAATTTTAAAACAGCGCTGTATTTTTCTGATGTTTACACCGAAACTTCTGTGGTTGATGAGAAAAAAAGTTCGGTAAAAAGTTCGGTAAAAAGTTCGGTGAAAATAATTGAACTTATCTCGCGGGACAGCACGATCACGATTCCTGAAATGGCAAAAGAATTGAAGAAAACTACCAGAGCGATTGAAAAGACTATTGCAAAACTTAAACAAGAAAGAAAGATCAAACGGAACGGCCCGGCTAAAGGCGGCTATTGGGAAATAATTAAGCAGGATAAATCATGAAACTCTACGAAGCAAAAGATTTGATAAGAACTGTTTTTGAACAGGCCTTCGACAAAGGCCGCTACAATTATTTCAGCATAAATCTTTTAAAAGGTACTGTTTGAGAAAATAAAAGCTCGAGATCGGGATTTCGCCCCATCGGATGTAATTTGAAAGAACCACAAATTGAAAATTACGGAACGATTTCAATCAATTAAAGGACTGTTACAATGACTGCTGTTCCCATAAAAATATCAGATATTTATCGCTTTAAACTGGTAATGGATCCCCAGGTATCCCCAGTGGATAGCCGGGTCGCTTTCGTTGTGGAAACAATGAGCAAAAAGGATAAAACCTATTATAAAAATCTTTATCTAATTGATAGGGATGGAAAAAACCTGCGGCAATTGACTTACGGTAAGCGACATGATCACACTCCCCGCTGGTCTCCGGATGGCAAAACACTAGCCTTTATCAGCAAACGGGACACTGGCTATGGCCAGGCACCCTCTGACCAGATCTGGATGTTGCCCATGGCTGGCGGGGAAGCCTATCCGTTGACCAAATTAAAGCGCGGTTCTATCACGAGCTTGGAATGGTCACCGGAGGGCAAAACACTGGCCTTTCTGTATCATCCGCTGGGGAAAGAAATTAAGATTGATCAGAAAGGAAAAGCCGAGACACCAGTTTGTCGACATATCAAGGATATCTGGTTCCGCTTGGATGGCGAGGGCTTTTTCGACAGCGAATTCACCCATTTGTGGGTTGCAAATACTAAAACCGGCCAAACCCAACAATTAGTGGAAGGCGCTTATCATGATCTGTATATTGCCTGGTCACCGGATAGTAGTGAGCTGGCATTTATTTCATTTCGCCAACCGGATTGGCAGTTGCGTCTTGAAGAGCAGAAAATTTATGTTGTACCAGTAAACGGTGGTGAAATTGAGGAAATCCCAACGCCGAAAGGGCCCAAAGATGGCCTGTCCTTTTCACCGGCAGGGAATGCCTTGGCTTATTTCGGCCATGAACGGCCATATCAGGGCTGGGGGGTTGTCAATTATGTTTTAAATACGATTAAACGCAACGGGGAAGGCCATAGCAGTTTTGGTTCGGAACTGGATCGTACCGCTTATCCGATTACGTTGGGCGATATTACGCCGGCCTTTACCCTAGATCCGCCGATTTGGACTGCCGATGGAAATTCTATTTATTACCGCATTACTAAAAACGGCGGCCAGCCATTGGTATTAACCAATCGCGTCACCGGTAAAACCAGCTTTGTTACCCAACCGGAAACCGTAACGATTACGGGAAGTTTGGATGCGCTAAATAATCGTTATATCTTCCATGGCGCCAGCCTGAATGCACCGGATGAATTATATTCGCTTGATTTGTCCACAGCGAAAACACGCCAATTAACCAGATTGAACCAGGTATATTGCAGAAGTCGGGACTTTACTGAAGCGGAAGAAATTGAATTCAATAGTGGGAATCAAAAACTGCAGGGCTGGTTGGTAAAACCACCGGATTTTGATGAACAAAAAAAATATCCACTGATACTGAATATCCACGGTGGACCGCGTTGCCAGTACGGACGCACCTTCTTCCACGAAATGTACGTTCTGGCAGCCGCCGGTTATGTGGTGGTCTATACCAATCCCCGTGGTAGCCAGGGTTATGGTGAAGTATTTGCAGAAGCTATTGCCGCCCAATGGGGTGAACCGGCCATGGCTGATTTAATGGCGGCGATAGATTATGTTGTAGCACTGGGATCTGTCGATGAGAATCGTCTTGGAGTAACCGGTGGTAGTTACGGTGGTTATATGACCAACTGGATCGTTACTCACACGGACCGGTTTAAAGCGGCAGCCACTCAACGTTGTGTATCGGACCTGGCTTCCATGTTTGGAAATTCCGATATCGGATATGATATGGCTGATGAATTTGGTGGCGCACCCTGGGAAAACCGGGCAGTGTACCAGGAATGGTCTCCGATCACCCATATTGAAAATTGCCACACGCCTTTGCTAATTATTCACAGTGAAAATGACCTGCGCTGCAACATTGAACAGGCCGACCAGATGTTCACGGCCTTGAAATATTTACAGCGGGAAGTTGAATATGTCCGTTTTCCGGAAGAACCACACGGTTTATCCCGTCATGGTCGTCCGGACCGGCGTGAAAAGCGGTTGCATTTTTTAATCGAATGGTTTGATAGACATCTGAAATAATAGTTGTTGAAAATCCTTAGTTGGAAACGTAATTAGGACCAGTGAATGTGATGCGAGCGATTCTTTTTGATATGGATGGTGTAGTGATTGATTCTGAGCCACTGTACGAACGGGTGCAGGAGCGGGGTCTGGCTCAATATGGCATTCAATTAAGCCGATCCGATTACCTGAACTTCAAAGGATTATCCGAAGCAATGGTGTTTGATATCCTCGAACAGGATTATGGTGTCCAATGGGATCGGGAACGGGTACAACGTGAGAGCCGGGCAATACTGCTGGAAGAATTCCGGCAAAACTTGAAGTTTATGGAAGGTTTTCCGGAAATCATCAATATTTTTTCCAATGGCTATGTTTTTGGACTGGTTACTTCTACCGGACGGGATTTCCTTGACGAAGTGGATAAAATTCTGCCGGTAAAAAAGTATTTCCGGGAGATTGTAGCAGGTGGCGATACCAGTGAGACCAAACCCCATCCAAGTCCGTATCTGGAGATGATGCGGCGCCTGGAGGTAGAACCGCACCAGGCACTGGTGATCGAGG
>SDBU01004282.1_pt1 | contig 17607 bp, 16 predicted proteins | sample 2277071 | NCBI WGS metagenome assembly SDBU01 (sample SAMN10397929, study PRJNA504765) | marine sediment metagenome | isolation source: marine sediment core GS08_GC12, 126 cmbsf | place: Arctic Ocean: Gakkel Ridge, Loki's castle | collected 2008 | reverse complement strand
TAGAAAAAGCCGCAACAGTCGAAAAAGCATTATTTACGGATATTTGCGCACAATTTGGTTCCTCTTTTAATCGCTCTCGATTTATTCCCTACGTTCAAATGCACGAATTTGAGGCATTGCTTTTCTCAGATACATTGATACTAGCCGAGAGCGCGAGGAAGTCGAAAGTTTCTGCTCAGCTTGAGTGTGTCCTGCAGTCGTTTTCATGTCCTGAAGAGATTAATGATAATTATAATACTTGTCCTTCCCAACGAATAAAACAACACATTGAAAATTATGTGAAAACGGTAGATGGTATTATAGCAGCTCGTAAGATTGGACTTAGAAAAATGCGTCAGGAATGTCCGCATTTTAACGAATGGATTACAAAATTAGAGGATATTGGGAATCAATAAAATCTTATGCTGAAAGCAGTCATATTTGATTTTGACGGCGTGATAACCGATTCGGAGATTTTGCATCTTCGCGCTTTTAATCAGTCCCTGGCCCAGTATGGTATCGAGATAACAAAAAAAGATTATTACACAACGTATCTGGGCTTCAATGATATTGATTGCTACAAGCTGCTTATCGAGAAGGGCCTTCTCAAAATGGACGAGCAGCAAATCAACACTCTTATGATTCAAAAAAAGAAGATATTCGAGCAATTAGCGAAAGCCGAAGGCAAAATGATTGAGGGAGTGCGCGATTTTCTGAAAATGCTCGAACAAAACAATATGCCAATGGCGATATGTTCGGGGTCGCTGCTGACGGAGGTGGAAATGGTATTGGAAGATGCCCGGCTGCGTCACTTGTTCGAAGTTATAGTCTCGGGCGAGCAGGTAAAAAAAGGAAAGCCTGACCCGGAAGGATTCCTGCTGAGTTTACAAAGACTGAATGAGAACCGCGAAAATCCCATTACGGCCAACCAGTGTGTCGTTATCGAAGATTCACACTGGGGTCTGGAAGCCGCAAAGGCGGCGGGAATGCACACTATAGCCGTAACTAACTCCTACGATGCCGAGCAGTTAGGCATGGCTGAGAAAATTGTTAACCAACTTAATGAGCTGAGTATAGACGACTTACAACAGCTTTGTGCCTGAGAAGTGTCCTGCTTTTGCCTGCCGCTATTATTTCACCTGCAATGCGCCGGGGCCTTTGATTTCAAATTTGATTTTGTCAGTCTTTAAGTCCCACTCGATTTCATCGACCAGAACGCCGTTAAAGTGGCAGGGCTGAAGCTCATCACCGTGGACGGTGATTATGGCCTTGCCGGCGTCGTAGAACAATTTGCTGCCGTCGAATTCCTTGTCCTGGTCTTCATAAGTAATCCCGCCTGTCGCGCTGAGGGTCGAAAGCTTAAATTCACCTTCAGCAGTTTCAATAAGATGGGCTCGTACGTGAACGGCAGTGACAGTAACCTGCTGGTCATATTGAACCTGAGTTTTGGCAATGGGGAAGTAATTAACTGTTAGCAGGCCCTGTGAGGCGGCATCAACAACAAGCTGATTTGTCTTGAGGGAATATTCCAGCATCTGGAAGTCTTCTATAATCGCCCAGCACGGCTTGTTCAGGCTGAATTTATCCGGCTGTGAATTTGGCTCGTGGATATTGGAGTTATAGAGATTTATTACGCCGGGCCCGGTCGCTAAAAACGACTGTCGCGCAGTGTCATACTCGAACTTGAGGCATTTTAGCTCAACACCGCCTAACACTTTTTCGTCCGCCGTTTTTACAGTTGCAAGCTTTACCACGCCGCCGTCGGCGGTGAAATGTTTAATCTGTGGGCCTGAATCCGAGGACCGCTTATCTTTGTCTGGTAATAAATCTACAGTAAACTTCTGTCCCGAAATCACGTACCGCTGGTGGCTGTTGGGGTCATCCCGAAGCATTTCGCATACACAATCACCTTCGAAGATAACCTGATTTAAGGCCGGCAAAAACCTGAGAAGTTTCTGAGAGGTTACTTTTACCGGCACCGTAGTTTGGTTAGACTCAGTCTGAAATAAATCATTAGTGTAAAATTTAAGCTCCGATGCGCCAACGGCAACGGTATCGTCGGTAGATGCGCTATAATCAATTATCCGGGTTAAAAACGTAGTCCGGTCATTAGCATCTTCCAATTCTTTGGGCCTTTCGGTGCCGGTTATTGTCGAGGCCTGGGGACTGGACTCGCCGGAATATTCGTTGGTTTTTGCAGAACCCATGGGCGTAACGACAAAGCCGCCGTCACAGGTTATAATAATATCTTCACACTTTTCAGACGATTCATTCGGCTGGTTCTGCGACGATTCATTTGGCTCGTCCTGCTTCGCAGCAGTAACATTGTTTGTGCCGGCCTCATCCGGACTTTGCGGGCCTTGTTCGGCAGCTCCGGCATCAGTCTCATTTGATTGGCCATTCGAGGCCTTTGACCAGAAGATGTCGTTGATTGCAATTTTATCGTGAGCAAAAACAAGCTGCTCAGGACTGTCAATGAGCACATTTTTATCAAAAATACATTTGTAGTATTCGCCTTTTCCCTGCTCAACTTCCGGTTGAGCGGTGAAGGCTTGTGTTTGGCCCTTATCAGAAGCCACAACCGGTTCATCCGGCTGCTGCATTTTGGCCGGGCCGCCGGTATCAGCAGGTCTGTCGGCCTGCATCTTGGCATCCGAACGGAAGCCCATCTGCGAGCTTTTTATACGCAGACTCTCCAGATCAATTATTCTCAAATATTCCAGCCGCTCCAGCTTGTTATCATAGATAAGCTCCATCCCGGTGCCGAGCATTTGGGCATCTTCTGACACAAATTTGACCGAATTGGCCGTTGAAAGCTGTGACTTTTCGCTTAGAAAAACTACGTCGTCAAGATAAATATTACTTTTTTTAACGTTACTTGAGCCCTCAGGCAGAATCCGGATAACTACATTTCCGGTAAATGTTGCGTCCTTCGGAGTTGACTTTCCAACTGCAGTTTCAACTTGAACCTTTCCCTTGTCAGCGGTGATGTAAAATTTGACATTTCGCTGATAAATATTCATATACGGCTTTTCAATTTCCCATAGATCTCTGACCTCGTGCAGAAGTCTTTCAAAGCCCCATTCCCGTTCAACTTCATTATTCTCATTGAGAGTTATGTATCTGGCCTTTCGAACGGTACCAACCCCGACCTCACCAATCATCCCAACTTCATTGTCAAGTCCGCCGTCGTTGCCGTCGGCAAAAGAATCAATGAATTCGGCCCCCGTATCAGTATCCATCGGTATCGGAGGAGTTTTGCTTAACCGGCCGTAGAAAAGAAATATCGCAAGCACAGCGGCCAGCGAAATAAACGCTATAAAGACTTTTCGCATCTCAACAATCTCATTTTATGCTCAAGGCAGGTATCTGGTCATAAGCTGCTGCCATTTTCCGGTGTTTTTCAGGATGTATTCTATTACTTCCCGCACAGCACCATTGCCGCCGGTGCGCGTGGTTATATAATCAGCATATTGCTTAACTTCATCAGCCGCATTGGCAACAGTTACTCCAAATCCGGCATATCTTATCACCGGCAAATCCGTCAAATCATCTCCGATGTAAGCGGCCTTGTTCGGCGCAAGACCAAGCTGCTCAAGAAGCTTCTCAAAGACAGGCAGTTTATTGTGACAGTCCTGAAATACATACTCTATCTGCAATTGTTCAGCCCGGCGTTGAGTCGGCTCCGAGGCCCTGCCGCTGATTAAGGCAACCTTCAGGCCTGCCCTTTGCCACATCCGAATTCCATGACCATCCATGGAATTGAAGAATTTGCTTTCACTACCGTCGGCATTAATAACCAGTGTCCCATCGGTCAGGACGCCGTCAACATCCATAGCCAATAGTTGTATGTCCGCAAGGTTTGTCATAGTAATATCGATTCTCGATATTCACTCCGGCTTTTCTACGAGCATCGAGCATCCAGCATCGAGTATTCTTTTTAACTATCCGACCACTTTTATCGTTACGATATCCTGTACATCGATTAGGCCGAGGGGCCTGTCATCGGCATCAACCACGGGAAGCTCATCAATTCTATATTTATGGAAAATGGCAGTGGCTTCGGCGGCAAGAGCATCGGCTCTTATTTTCTTACAATCAGCCGTCATAACATCACCGGCCTTGAGCTCAAAAGCCTCGGAGTTGTGTTCTGTTACCAGGCGCCGAAGGTCGGCATCGGTGATTATCCCCGCTAATTTTCCATCTTTGCCGACAACCATCACAGCTCCGTGACGTTTTACATCGCCTGTCTTTTCGAGCAATTGTTTTATCGTATCGTCAACCCCGGCGATAGGTAATTTTTCGCCCGGCCTGAACATCATTGATTGTTCAACCGTCATCAGCTTTGAGCCGAGCGAACCACCGGGATGGAACCGAACATAATCCTCAACGCTGAATTTACGTGCCTTCATAACGGTAAAGGCAAGGGCGTCACCCACGGCTAACATACAGGTAGTAGAAACACTCGGAGCAACGCCAAGCGGACAGGCTTCACTCATCATCCCCATACATAGCGCCACGTCGCTGTGCTCGCACAAAGTCGAGTCGCTCTCGCCGGTTATCGCAATCAGTTTAATCTGCTGCTGCTTGACCAGATTTATCAGCCGAACAACTTCATCCGTTTCGCCGCCATAACTTAGAACAATTACAATATCGTTTTCGCGCAGCCTGCCCAAATCGCCGTGGACGGCCTCGGCAGGATGAAGGAAGTGGCTCGGTGTGCCGGTCGAAGCCAGAGTAGCGCTCATCTTTTGCCCGATTATACCCGCCTTGCCGATGCCGCTTACTATACAAGAACCGCTGCAGTTATAAATCATCTGGCAAGCCCGCAGAAAAGACGCATCAACAATCGGCGTAATAGAGCGTATCGCATCCGCTTCGGCTTCAATTACTTTTCGAGCATATTCAAGGTCAAATTCCACGCAGCTGCCGGCTCTTTTTGCCGTAACTAATTCCAAAACGCTCTGTTTCGTATTTCGAATTCGGTGTTTCGTATTTTCCATAGTTTTGTATTTCTGACTTATTGCAATTTGAGTTTTATTGATAAAAAATCCTATCTGCTCCTTTAGACATAGACTATACTGTCCCTAATATCCTCAGCAACTTTATTAATCCGTATCCCATCTAAATTCTACTGTCTTGGGAGCAAACAGTTATTCAAAATCTCATTTTACAATTTTACTACGCTTCCCCTCTGGTTATAACAGACCAAATCGTGTTTTTCGCCGGCGTAATTGGAGGCAGAATGAATAACTACGCGCTTGTCATTAAGCTGCTCTACCTGGGCAATCGCTGCCCGCTTGGTATTCTGCAGATAATCAGCAACTTCCGGCGAGACAAACAGCTCAATGCGTTTTATCTGCTCTTTCGATGCCGACAAGTGCAACAAGCGAATAATCTCAATAGACAAGGATTCATGGCTTTTAACAAAACCCCTACCGCCGCAATGGTGGCATGCAAGATAGGTTGATGATTGCAGCGAAGGACGCATTCTCTGACGTGTCATTTCCACTACACCGAACTTGCTTATGCTCAATATCCTCGAACGAGCGCGGTCGGTCTTAACAGCAGTCCGAAAAACCTTTTCCACGGCCTTGCGGTGCTTGGCATTACGCATATCAATAAAATCGCAAATTATCAGTCCCCCAAGGTCTCTCAATCTAAGCTGTCGGGCAATTTCAGCCGCCGCCTCTATATTGCTCTCGTAAGCAGTTTGCTCTGCGCTTTTCTGCTTGCGGAACCGCCCGCTGTTGACATCTATCGAAACCAATGCCTCAGTCTGCTCAATCACAATTGAACCGCCACTTTTAAGCTCAACCCTGCGAGACTGGACCTTTGCAATCTCATCCTCAATTCGATATTTGTGGAACAAGGGAACTTTGCTGTCATAATAGGTTACTCTTCGTTTCAAACGCGGAGCAGCAATGGAAAAAAAATCCCTGATTTTTCGAACCACGTTTTCCGAATCACATATTATGTTAGTTATCTTACTGTTAAATACATCCCTCATCGTCCTGATAACCAAATCCGATTCCTGATAAAGCTCGCCGGGCGTTTTTTCAGTCTCTATGCGTTTTTCAATAGTCCTCCACAATCGCCCCAGATACCTTAAATCGTTTTGTATATCCCTTTTCGAGCATCCCTGCCCTGCTGTTCTGATAATAAAGCCCTGCCCTTTCGGGGGCTTACTGTCATCAAGAATCTGGCGCAGTCTCTTGCGTTCGTCCTCATCCTCAATCTTATGCGAAACACCGTGCTTTCGCATCCAGGGCATCATAACCAGATACTTACCCGGTAAAGCAAGATAGGTGCTAAGGGTCGCCCCCTTAGTCTTTAAGCCTTCTTTTGTTACCTGGACGACAAGTTTTTGCCCTTTCCGCAGGCAATCCTGAATAGGCGGCCGTTCCCTTAGCGATTTCCTCCGGCCAATGTTCTCAGCATGCTTACCGCCCGCTTGTGTAAAATACCGAGGATGCAGGTCGCTGACGTGAAGAAATCCGTTTTTGCCTATACCAAAGTCGATAAACACCGCCTGGATGCCGGATTCAATATTTGCCACTTTCCCTTTATAAATATTACCGACGTGGCTGCTCAGACTCGCTCTTTCCACGTATAGTTCCTCAAGCGAACCGTCCTCGATTACGGCCACTCTGCACTCTTCGCTCTCGGCCACATTTATGAGCATCTCTCTTGCCATTTTCTCGTACCTCGCATGTCATATATCATATGTCGTAAAAAATTGAATTTCGTATCTTATCTTTCAAATTATACTTTTTGCCACTGCACACTTGTACGTTTAATCGGCGACGCCAGCTTTTCTACATCCAGCTGGAGCAGCTTCAAAATTTCATCAACGCGTATCGAACCAGCCGAACTGATTTTGCATTCCACAATTATACTGTTCTCGTCTAATTCAATCGACTTCAAAAAACCTCTCACATCAATATTCTTGATTCTCGATTCTCGATTCTCGATTCTCGATTTTCTTTTGTTTATCTGTCGCTGGAGGTTAATACTTTCACTCGCCAACAAACGCTTAATCGTAGCCTTCAACTCTTCGTTGAGATATTCCTTCCGTACCGCTAACACATACGCTGCTGAACAAGGCTGAAATGACGTATTCGCTTTAGCAACATTCACCGAGAGCAGCTCACAGCCCTCAGGCACTTGTGCATTTATGCTCTTATACACTTGTGCACTTATGCACTTGTGCTCTTGTGCACTTGTGCTCTTACGTACCCGAAGACACAGCAGCTCATCATCCGAGGCAACCCCTACCGGCCTCGGCAGAGGCAGTGATAATTTCGGACGGGGATTGAAACCTTGACTGTACTGAATTTTTAGCCCTGCTCTAACGCAGGCACGCTGAAAAACCCTGAGCGTCTGGGCGTGCGAAAGAAACCTCAGGCTCCCGCCAATCCTGAATCTTACTACCAGCAAGATAGTCTCATTCGAAACTGCTATATGCGCATCTCCTTAATAGCATTTGCATATACATTTTAGCATTATGCCTATCACCTCCCGAAAATACAAGCATATTTTCCCTTGCAAATCCCGCCGTTTAAGTTTAGATTTCCTATCGAAGAGTCAATAATACAATACCAGCTATACTAACTATATTAGGAGACAGAAATGAATCGTCGAGAGTTTTCGAAAAACGTTCTAATGCTTGGAATTGGGGCTCAAACCGGCTTTGCGCAAGGCAATCCGGCAGGGACAAGGAACCAACCTACGAATTATTACGAGGAGCCGGCAAAAAAATTGCCTGTCAGGAAGTTCGATGTCGTCGTAGCAGGCGGCGGCACGGCAGGGGTCGTGGCGGCTACAGCCGCAGCCCGTCAGGGTGCAAAGACGGCACTGATAGAGGTTAAGGGCTATCCGGGCGGAACAGTAACAGAAGGCGGCACCGCGCTTCACAGCTTCTATAACCTGTGGAAGGCCTTCCCCGGCGTCAAAAAACGTCAGGTTGTGCGGGGAATTCCTCAGGAGATTATCGACCGCCTTCTGAAGGTCGGCGGCACGTCGGGCCACGCCGAGATGTCCAAAGGGTACAATTACGATTCGGTTTGCACAGCGATTGACACGGAAATGTATAAACTCATTACATTCGAGATGCTCGTCGAGTCGGGCGTTTTCGTATGTGTCAATACGCTCTTGGCCGGAGCGATTATGGACGGTCCCCGGATCAGGGGCGTGATCGCCGAGAGCCGCTCAGGCAGGGAGGCATTCTACGCGAAATGCTTTGTGGACTGCACGGCCTACGGCGACTTAGCTGCCTTCGCCGGCGCCAAATATACCGAGCCGAACGATTACGCGGTCGTAAACAGCATCGGCATGGCCAATGTGAGCATGGAGAAGCTTCATGACTTTCTTGAGAAGCACGACGCCATTAGCCAACAGGCCGAAGGCATTCGCAGCGGCAATGACGGACAAATCGTGCGAATCCAGGGCAGGTCATCGAGGCTGCCCGGAGACTTCGGTAAGGAGGCGGGAAAGATCGGCATGTCAATGGTAACGACCACCGTGCACGACAACTATTTCATGTTCATAAAAATTAATTTCAAGATGCCGGTCAGTCCGACCAACCGAGATGAAGTAGCGAAGGCGGAATTGGAGTTGAGAAAGCGGCAGGCCAGAGCTATCGAGCTGTTCAGAGAGTATATCCCCGGCTGTGAGAAGGCGTTTATCGCCCGGACGAGCCCCAAAATTTGCATTCGGCGCGGTCGATTGATTACATGTGACTATGACATATCTCACGAAGATGTTATCGAAGGCAGACACTTTGACGACGACGTCCTGACTTACGGCTTTCATGACAGTGCGCCCCGCTACCAAATCAAGGATGGCGGCACGTACGGAATACCCTATAGGGCGCTGCGTGTAGCTGGAGTCCAGAATCTTCTTGCTGCCGGCATGTTGATAACATCCGACCGTAGAGCCCACATGTCCACCAGAAACACTGTAAGCTGTATGGGGCAAGGACAGGCGACAGGCACAGCAGCGGCCCTCTGCGCAGCTAAGAACTGCGGGACACGTGAGCTGCGCTACCGCGATCTAAGAAAAGCCCTGGTAAACGGCGGTGTATATTTTGAAAGTTAAGGCTTGCTCGGATTATTAGTGAAAGCTTCCATGATAAAGAAATGGCAGCATCCCTTAACAAAACGATAAGATTGTAAGGTGGCACATTAGACCACCAATACCGAGTACCGAACCAGTGGCTGTTCGGCAGTGCGGTAAATCGCGCGCGAGCAGCACGAAATTATTTAATGACCTTGTGGAGGTTAAATATGTTTGACCCAAAGATTGAACACACACAATACTGTCACTATGGAGGTAACGCTTCAACTGACATCGCTGATGGGAAGGAATTAACTGATCTGGCAAAACGGCTTAAAGTACCTGAGGGCTTCTGGCCGGTCGGCTTCGATTTCTTTTTGTCAACTGCCTCTAAGGATAATCCCAAAGTGAGGGTTTCGGTCTATGCAGTGGACTCCGATGATTACGGCGAAGACATAGACAGCGTCAACAAAAAGGCGTCCGGTAAAGGCAGCTCATTGCTTGTCACTGAGTTCTCAGGAAGAATTCCAATATCTGAGCTACTTGGCTTCTTCAAGCGTTTTCACGTGACCTGTTTCAACGGGAACCTTCAGACAGAAAGAATGGAAGTTCTTGAACAATAAACAGTCGAAGCTGAGAGCTAACCAGCGGCTGAACACGGACGCTGTGTGCGCGGCGCCGGTGAGCTTGACGTCGTGCGAAGAGCCTATAATCAATAGTTCCGGACTGAAACAATTATACCTAACCAACAGAGCCGAATGGCGCAACTGGCTCTGTGGGCGTTTGAAATTGGGTTTGTTTGGGTTTGTTTTTTCGGACTCTCCGCTGCCATTTATTTTCATAATCCGTTGTATTATATAGTTTTGCGTTCATTTGACTTTTTTGGAAATTGGGTTTGTTTTGCATAATTGAGGTCATAATTGATTGACAAGTTAGGCTGGATAGGCGGTTTGTGCGGGGGCCGGTGTTTATAGTTCGTGGTACATTGTTCATAGTTCATGGTTTCCGCCATACGACGGCGGATCTGCGACATTGGTTAATTTAGTTAATATGGTTAATTTAGGTAAATAGTTATTGGCCCAGCACCAATTAGTCGTGAGCTAAGCTCAATTGGTGCGGGGTCTGCGCTGCGCTACGAGATTCTCGATGTTCATGATTGGTAATTCCCCCTGATTGACTCCGCCAAAAGATGGCGGATCTTCGATATTTACTATTGACTATTTACTATTTGTCTGCTTTTTGCCGAAGGCGAAAAAAGCAGCCCCCGGCCCCCGGCCCCCGGCAGACAAGCAAGTAAGCACACACCGAGGGTAAACTCCAAAGCAAGTGAGCTAACATTCCCCTGCTGCGAGTCAGGTGAGCAGCTCTCGGGGATAAACTCAGAGTAAACTCAGAGAGTAAAAAAACACTCCCTCTGTAATTAGAGCTATCTGCACTTTTGATGCGAAAATATAACCGTTTCTCGTCACTCGTCACTCGTAACTCGTTTTGGGAAAGTGAGTTAAAAATTTTTGAAAAATTTGATTTTTGCTCGAAGGTATCAGCGTTTTTGATTGAAAAATCGCTGATATTTTACCTATTTTAAACCACGGATTTTGTTTTAGCCACAGAGAACAAAGAGAGCTATTAGCCAGCTTTGGCGTCTTTGTCCGATGCAAGCATAATTCGTGTTGCGTCGTGCGTATAGCGTATATCGTTGGAGGAGGCCGACAAGCCAGATTTCTGAATTGACGGATTAGAGAATTTTGGGTAGTGTGTGATTTGAAAATGAAAGTTGATAAAGGGGTAAACATCCCCTGTTATTCATAATGAGTGATGCTGAATACATAAAAACAAGGGTGATAAAATGGCTTCTTGATGGCAACATGGCTTTTGATGATTCACGAGATGCCATTGGCGCTGAAGTTCTTTTTTCTGCCAATAGAAGAAGCGCTGACCTTCTCATTCTTTCACAGGAATTTCATGCATTAGAGATTAAAGGTTATTTTGATAATCCAGGAAAACTAAAAGAACAATTGGATGATTATCACAAAACCTTTGACAAGGTATCTGTTATAACAACTTCCAAACATCTCAATAGGATTTTAAAAATAGTTAAACCTTATACGGGATTAATTTTGTTTGATAAGGAGAACCTAAAAGTTAAGAGACTAGCCAAGCAGCGAAAAAGACTTGATAAATATTCTTTATTAATGTTTTTGCAAAAAAATGAACTGAAAAGATTATCAAAGACAAAAAACAGCAACAATCTCTCTACTGGCGAAATAAGAAGACTGATTGTAAGCAGACTGACCATAGGTGAAATTCGTCAAGCCGCTTATTCATCTCTAAGAAAGCGTTATTACGAACTTTTCAGGCTCTTTATGAAAGACACAGGTGGTAATATTATATGGGATGAGCTAAAGGGACTTTGCGGTCGGATTAATGAATTATATTAGAGAAGAGATATTCTAAGTGTAATATGAATATTCATTCTTACTGAAATCCAAAAGGAAGGTGACAGGCCCTGTGGATAGCCTCTTGCCGCGAACTCTATCTGCTCAATCCCCCAGCAATTACCGATCTTATTCTTTACTTCTTTATATTTTTGATCTTTAATCATCCGTCTGGCAACTCTCCTATAAGCCGCAGCATAGCTTGCTTCGAGTTCGCTTTTCCTTGACCGATGGTAGAAAATGATATTTTCTGTTGGCATATCAATTCTGGGGATCCATCCCCGGCCCCCTGCTTGCAGACTCCTTATGGGATTTATTGTTGCATAATCCCCATAAATCAACTCCGGTTGTATAGCCTTATTTACTTTTTCAAAAAATAAACATTCTTCAAGCTGGAATTCTCCGTATTCCTCTCCGCCGAATTCAACTGGATTTTTAGGAAACGAGGTTGCTGATAAAACAATATTCCCGAATGAGAAATCATCCAGTTCTTTAATAACATCTATAGCTTTTGAGGAATAAATAGCTGATTTCTCTTGTGTAATAAACCTCGCATCCGTTACACAAATAATTTTATCGCTGGATATTGCCTGGCAAATTGCGCCAAGATCACCCTTGAAATCCTCATACTCTAACGGAAAACGATAGACAATATTGTCAAAGTTTTTGTCCAAGGATTTGACCTGTTTTTGAATCCTTTTATAAAAATCTCTGGCATTATCAACACCTATATCTGAAATTTGTATAACTGGTATTATTTCAGGGAATTTCTCCTTGCGAGAAACCAGAAACTTAATCCAGTTTTTATAGCCTTCACGGTTGTCGTGCAAATGCTCGATTTGTTTATTTGTCAAAATTGGGTCGGCAGTTAAATCTATAATAAATTGCCTTGTGCCGTATGCTTCTTCCAAACGGTTCAGACGACGGATTATATCTCCCCGCGGTACATTCTTTGATTTTCTGGATCTAGTCAACTCGAACAGAGGAGTGATGTCGTCTTTCACATCATCGCTGAGGTTTTCAATCCCTCTGATTTCTGCATCCCCGGTCTTAATTATAGGCACATAAACAACGTCGCTCATAATCCATGTCCTAATATCCCAAGATTTTTGGCCCTTATTCTTAAAGCCAGCGTAGAGACTTTAAACTCTTTCGCCAACACTTCAACTTTACTTATTCTAGACCTTACCATCTCTCTGAACTTATCTTCGGGCATCAGTATCGCACCGGCAAAATCATTGGCCTGCCATTCTGGCTTGTTAGCTTCGCCACCCCTAAAAAATATCTTATCTTCAAAACGTCGTCTAAGATGCCTATGAAGGCAGAAGTGTCCCAATTCGTGAGCAATCGTATATCTCCGCCTGTTGGGATGATGATCTTCGTTAACCTGCATCACCCATGAGTCATCCTCTTCATCTTTATAAAGGATTCCAGACAAATCATTTTCCAGGGAGATATATTCTATACGAATACCAACCTTTTCAGCTACTGCCGCAACATTCAAAGGAACAGAGTCCAATCCCTGAGATTCTGCAAACTTCAACAATTTTTCTGGTGTATCAATTAATGCTATATCACCAGGACTTATATTGCCGGATGGCTCGAAACGTATTCTTCTAATTATTGCCATCATTTACCTCGTCTGAAGCTTCATCACTAAGTTCATAACCCTGTATATTGGCTTGTTCTTCAAGGAATTCTATTCTTTTTTCCAAATTAGGTATTTCAGAATACCTATTGATAAATTCATCCGCTCCCGTAGCTATCAAGTGTTTCAAAGTAATTTGGAATGATTTTGTTTCTAAGGCTTCTCCTGCTATATCTTCTGCTTGCTTCTTAGATGTAAGATGTACATACCCAAAACTAAGCACTAATAAAATACCAATCGTGCCAAACAAGATTGTTATTACACGTTCGTAAAAAGCTGTGATTTCACTTAAATAAACAGGACCAACGGTTTTTGCCATACCTGCCTTTGGTCCGGTGGGATTCTCCTCGCCCGATACAGGCGTATTTTCTACATTGGCATCTTCTTTTTGCTCTATTGCTATATTATTCGATTCTCCCGGTCTAGTTATGCAGAAATATGTCAGAAAACCTACATATAAGATAATGATTAAGGCTAGCCCGAATCTTAGTCTATTGTTTTTCATGAATCTTAGTATATTGTTTTTCATTATGACCCCACAATATTGCTAAATCAGCGACTTTCAGTATAACTTATTCAGCTTATCCTGTGAAAGCAAAAATTTAATATTCTGTTGAACCTTCATCTGAAAAAAACAGATGATTTGTGGGTTGAAAAGTCACCCTGCCGACTTATAAAATAAACAGGTTTGTATAACCTACCCATACGCCAATAGATTGAATTTCCATAGGAACCATAATCCAACCCTTCTGCTCGTAAAATTTGTATAGCATCTTGCCAAGATGGTAAAAGTATACTTTCGTTAAATACGGTTAATAATTCTTCATCTTTCAAAGGCCCTTGGATATTTGGTGGCATTTTGATGCTGCACTTGTTTGATTTAATATCTATCGAAAATTCGATGTTAGACGTAACGTTTTTATCTGGGCATAACTTAAACCATGAACAAGGACACCCAATATGAAGATTCATGATAGACGATACTCGAGGTACTCCAATAATTGTTGGGATCCCATTTTCTTTCAAATAACAAGCACGCTCAAATAATATACCATTAATTTTAACTAAAATATAATTTTGGCCTGGTTCACATACCTTGGGACGTCGTGCATACATTGCAAGAAGACGTATTGGTGTATTAGGATTACATCGTTTGGATATTGAACTTCCCTCACGGCTTTTCCAAAAATATAAAGGGATAAGGTTTTGTTTATGAGCCGAAAATAGTTGAGTTAAAAGAGGAATCAAAACAAATTCAGCACTGTGTTCACAAATAAAACTAGTAGCACTCATCTGGTATATCCTAATCCAGTGTTAATTCGTGGCTAAATAGACCCAAACCCGCAATTCCCACCAAACAATTTCGTATCTCTTGAATCGTGCCTCGTGTTGTTTCCGCTCCCGGATGCGTCACGCCTTTATGGAAGTAAAATAACACAAAGGAATGGAAAAGGCAAAGGAAAAAAGGGAAAAAAGAATATCGAATTCTCCACTGGTGAACCTTCGGTATCGAATCTGAATGTCCAATGTCGAAGTGCAGGCAATTCGATTGATTATTCATTTCGTCAAAAGTCGCCGGATCTTCGATATTGATTATTTGGGATTCCTGCCTGCGCGGGCATGACCCCGCACTAATTAGACGTGAGTTAGCACTCAATAAGTGCCCCCGGCCCCCTGTAGTAGGTCAAGGGAGTAGTTCTTCCCCTGTTGCGAGTCAGGTGAGCAGTTCCCGGGGATAAACTCGAGGTAAACTCAAAAGCAGGTGAGCATACACCGGGGACAAGCTCTTGGGGGGGCGGTCCTGTGTGGCCGCGATGGCAAATCCGGGCAACCACGTGACAAATTATAGGCGGGCCAATTTCAAGGTAGGTTATTACTTCATCAGGTTCGTGATGCACAATCGTTGCTCAGATTCGTATAAATAAGCAAATAAATATTTATTGGGCAATAACTGAAAAAAAACAGGGGATTTATAAGATGGCAAAGATACAGATAGTTTTCTACAGCATGTACGGACACGTGTATAAATTAGCCGAGGCGGTGGCTGAAGGGGCACGAGAGGTTCCCGGAACGGAAGTAACTATTTATCAGGTTCCTGAGCTTGTTCCCGACGAAGTTCTGGAAAAAAGCGGTGCTAAAGCCGCACGTGAGGCATTCACAGATATCCCTGTCGCAGAACCAGACACATTAGCCGAGGCTGATGCGATTATATTCGGTACGCCGACGCGGTTTGGCAATATGTGTGCTCAAATGCGCAACTTCCTCGACCAGACGGGTCAATTGTGGTTCAAAGGCGCCCTGGTCGGTAAAGTCGGCAGCGTTTTCGCCAGTACGGCAAGTCAGCACGGCGGGCAGGAGACAACCATTACGAGCTTTCATTCGACACTGCTGCATCACGGTATGATTATCGTTGGCGTGCCTTATGCCGAGCAGAGATTGCTCAACATGAAGGAAATTACAGGAGGAACACCATACGGGGCAACAACTCTTGCGGATGCCGATGGTTCTCGTCAGCCGACTGAGAACGAGTTAGCTATCGCGAGGTTCCAGGGTAAACACGTGGCTGAGATTACCCAGAAGCTCTGCGGTTGATGAGTCATCTACGTAATAATCAAAATGCCTCGGGCAGAATCTTTCTCGCAGCAGCACGCAGGTAGTTTGAAATCTGCCTTTCGGAGTTCATACTAAGCACCTTTCTGGCCAGGTTGTTGCAATCTTCCATCGTTACCGAGCGAACAATCTGCTTTATCTCCGGTATCATCGGCGCAGTAAGCGAAAGCGTTCTAATGCCCATCCCCAAGAGCAGCATAATGTACTCCGGCTCAGAAGCCATCTCGCCGCAAACGCTAATGTCTATCTGTGCCTTGTGCGCATCCTGAATAACCGTCCTGATAAGCCGAAGCACCGCAGGGTCCGACGACGAATACAGCGTAGCGACCAATTCATTGCCCCTGTCAACGGCTAATGTATATTGAGTAAGGTCGTTTGTTCCGATACTGAAAAAATCGACGTCTCTGGCGAGCGAAAAAGCAGTCAAAGCCGACGATGGCGTTTCAATCATAATGCCTATCGGAATGTCCTTATTGTATGCTATGGATTCTTCGTCGAGGTCATCCATAACATCCCGTAAAATCATCTTTGCCTGCATCACCTCCTGCAGATTTGTAATCAGCGGAAACATAATCCTGACATCACCGAGAACCGAGGCCCGCATAATCGCGCGCAACTGCGTTTTGAACATCATAAGGTTCTGCAGGCAAAATCTGATAGACCTTAGCCCCAAAAACGGGTTCGGCTCAGGTGCAAAACGCTTTCTTTGCGTATATTTATCCGCCCCAAGGTCCAAAGTCCTTATTACCACAGGTCTGTCCTTGAGAACACTGACAGTCTCGGCATAAGCCTGATATTGCTCTTCTTCTGTTGGCTCGCTTTGGCTGTTAAGATACAGATACTCTGTACGATACAACCCTACACCCTCGCCTCCTTTTTGCAGGACAGTCTCGGCCTCATCGTGAAATTCGATATTGCCCAACAATGTGATTTTCACACCATCGCGAGTTACCGCCGGTTTTTCTTTTATCGCATCGAGCTTGTGCTCAAGCTCTGCAAACTCCTTCGAGTATTCCCGGTATTGCTGGATTGTCTGGTCGTCCGGATTGACAATGACGATGCCGCGATTGCCGTCGATAACGACGGTGTCTCCGCCGTTGACGGACTCGGTAAGGTCTTCGAGGGCCACCACCGCAGGGATACCTAATGAGCGGGCAACAATGGCGGCATGGCTGGTTCGTCCGCCGGCATCGCTGGCAATACCTTTGACAAACTTTCTGTTGAACCCGGCGGTTTGAATAGGGCTCAATTCCCGAGCAATAATGGTAACCTCTTCGGTCAGATGCCCGACATCCTCGCGCTTCCTGTCAAGAAGCTGTATGAGCAGACGCCTTTCAATATCGTAAATGTCCGCCGCCCGCTCACTGATATAGGCATCTTTTTCCTTGCTGAAATGTGATGCAATTTCACGCAGGGTAGTGGATACGGCGTACTCTGCCGTTACCGATTCGGAGTGCACCAAATCGGTTATCCTCTTTCGCAGGCTTCTGTCGTGCAGGAAACGCAGATGCACGGCAAAAATATCTTTTATCTTACTGCTTTCGGCCTTGCCGTGTGCCGCCTCAAGTTCGGTCAATTCGCCGATAGCACCCTTGAAGGCATTTCTCACACGTTGAATCTCAGTCGCCCGTTCTGAAGCTTTTATTGAACGGCGGGGAATGCGGTATTCCTCGGAATCAAGAATCAGGGCCTTGGCAATAGAAATGCCCGGCGAAACAGCTATCCCCTTTTTTATTTCCATAATCAATAACCAATATCGAAGATCCGGTGCCTTTTGACGGAGTCAATATCGTAGAACCGCCTGCGGCGGAATCAATTTCACGGTGCCGGCTCACCGAACAATTTCCCTTCCACGAGCTCTCGCAAAGCACCGATTAC
>SDBU01004281.1_pt1 | contig 17608 bp, 12 predicted proteins | sample 2277071 | NCBI WGS metagenome assembly SDBU01 (sample SAMN10397929, study PRJNA504765) | marine sediment metagenome | isolation source: marine sediment core GS08_GC12, 126 cmbsf | place: Arctic Ocean: Gakkel Ridge, Loki's castle | collected 2008 | reverse complement strand
TGAGAAGAAAGGAAGGCTTCCCCAAGTGATGGTTGACCAATCCTGGCCGGTTCCTCCCCATTGGGTACCTATTGCTGTTGCTTGCCATTCTCCGGTGGTAACGTTGCCATCAGCATCGATCGCAAATTGAGTGGTCCCTGCTTTTTGGAGATCAATGATTTTTCCGCTAAAGGTTGAGGTGGCAGCAATTCCAAAGTATGTTTCAGTTCCGGTTGCCCAGGAAGTGTCTGCTGAAGCTATCAGAGAAGCTGGGTAGTTTACAGAAAGAGTAGATGGTTCTATTTCAAACCAGTCTCGTTGCTGGATGGTGGTATTGGTGCCAACATCATTGATTTCGCCCGCCCAAGAACCAGAAATTTCATTACCAATGATGTAGGTGTTGTTAGCGGCAGAAAATAGAATATTTATTCCATACCCAGTACTTGAAGCATCATAAATGTGGTTGAAAGAAATAAGATTATTATCGCAACCGTTGCCTAACGCTATTCCATCTTCATCAGTTCCTACATTGTATATAATATTATCGGTAATGACACTGTCATCGAACCAAGTGAATAATATGCCTGTATTACCGCTTGTTTGAAGGTTATTATTAGAAATAATGGCCCTGTTAAGGTAGGTGCCCCAGATACCATTATCATCATTGTTTCTTATATCATTTCCCTGAATAAGAATATCAGTATTTTCACTTCCGTCTTCTCCCTGAAGATTAATTCCTTCACCATCATTGTCATAAACCCAAGTATTCTGAATTCTTGATTGGGTAACTTTTTGGTTAAAATAGATTCCGATGTTTTGAGTACCAGTATAGGTAGCTTTTTGTCCATCAATAGAAAGATTGGCAATGACGACCCCAGTAGTAGTAGCACCACTACTTGAAGCTACTGTAATCACTCCATCATCCACATCTGCATCCCATTCTCTTTTAAGGATGGTAGCTCTACCTGAACCTATAAGAGCTATGTTAGAGGTTGCAATATTAATACCTCCGATATCTGATGAGGAAGCTATGTTGTAAGTACCTTCAAGTAGAAGGATTGTACCTCCGTTTTCTGCAGCTAAAGCATTGATAGCATTGTTGATGTCTTCTTGGTCATCTGTCCCGTCAGCTATATAGTGAGCTCTTGAGGTGTTGGTGGAATTTGAGGCAGCGACGATTAAGGTTGAGCCATAGTAATTATCTGCTGCTGCTGTGGAGGTAGTCCAGGTACCACCCGAAACATATGCATAACCTGTCCAGCCAGAAGTATCAGTAGCTGTTCCTCCCCATTGGGTACCTATTGCTGTTGCTTGCCAGGTACCGGTTGTTATTTTTCCCGCATTATTAATTGTAAAAACACTACCTGTGGCATTTTGGAAATCAATGATATCCCCTATTCCCGATTGGATAACAGTGAGGGCGGTGGCGGATGAAGAAACAGAAATTTCCTTTTTCTCCCCTAATTTTACAGTAGTAGTGTCTAAATCATAATAAAAATTGGCAGACCAAACCAAACCAGTTATAAGCAAACCTGGCAAGACGGCAAGGAGAATGTTCCTTATTTTATTATGGGATTGGTTGATGCTCATTTGAGGATTACTCCACCTTTAAGACGAATGGAGCCCTTTAACTGCGTATCTCGTAAAACCACAAGAAAGCACAAAACATGTGCTTCTTTCCAGGCATCTAAATCAGTAAAAGATTTAATCTTCTTTTCTTCCATGCGCTATACGAAATGCGCTTATAGGCTATAACGGTTTACGTTTAGTCAACTTGGTCGTAGGCAGCCAAGAATATCTGAAAGATTCGAACTACGCTGGAAATATCGGGGGTTTTAATATCCAACCACCAATCAGTGCCATCAATAGGAATAGTGGTCGTCGCAATGTAAGCATCGCCTTTGCCCAAATCGTTAGAACCAGGGACCGGCAAAGTAGAACTGCTATAGGTTACCCCAGTGGTAGTAGCAATTCGCCAGTCAAGAACGCCAGTAGTAGAAGCAGAATATCGGAAAACGAGTTTGTGAATCCTGACTGTCCCCGTCAAGACCGAAGGAAAAGGATAGTTTTCCAGCTCCCTGGAAATAGTAACATAACTGGTTGTAGCAGTCTGAACCGGCAAATCAAATCCTAAAATAGGAATCATCTCCCGTAAAATTAGTTCACCGGTTGGCCGACTAGCTGGACCGCCACCTTGAGTTAAAATCACATCGCCGGTGCCTAATCGAATAATATTATCAGCGGAATCCAATATAATCTCTCCCGAACTCAAAGTTTGAAGAGTTAAACTGCCTCCGGTGTATTGAATTAAAGGAGCGATTAAACTGGTGCTCAGTCGGGCTGTACCTACTACATCTAAAGCGTAAGCCGGGCTGCTAGTGCCAATGCCAAGCATACCGGTACTGTTATCCCAGAAGAAGGTGCTGGTAGCAGTTATAGTATCTACATCATAGAAGAAGGCTATCTGTCCTGAATTAGGCGTACCATATATATCTACACCTCCAGCGCCAGTAACTGACTCCCAGGCCAATACTCCGCTACCATCGGTGGTTAAAACATAATTGTTAGTACCAGTGGCTGTGGGCCAGGTGTAAGTTGTGTTTTGGGTCATTGAACCCGAGGGTTGAAAAACAACTTCGTAATCTGTCCCTCCTTGTTCTGAATAGATTCTAAGCTCACCGCTTGTGCCTGGTCCTCCAGATCTAATTGTTCCCTTGACATCGAGCAAATAAGCCGGGCTACTGGTTCCTATGCCGAGCCCAGGGGTGGAAGTGGACCAAAAAAGATTGGCATTATCTTGAGTAACTATTCCATTACTGGCAAAGAGAACACTTCCATCAGTTAAAGAGACATCGGTTAGAACAACAGTACCTGTTAAATTTGGTAGGGTGTAAGTGGCATTAGCAGTTAAAGTGTCCACTGTAAGCTGACCAACAAAACCCCCGTTGTGGAACCATAAAGAAGAACCAGAACCACCCGAGGTAAAGGCGTCTGAGGAAGTTACATTACCGACGGCTGTAATATCTCCTGCTCCTGCAGGAACGTTCCAAGTCATCTCTCCGGTTGGGCTTGTGTACAGATAGTAACCAGCTCCAGAAGGATAAGTTGCTGGCCAAGCGTAAACCGTTGTCGTTGTTAGAGTAGTGGTTGCTTTAAATCCCGTATAATAACTTGTCCCTCCAGTAAACCTTAATACTTGGTTGGCCGCAGATAAGACAACGTCTCCGCTACTAAACAGTGTACTAGTAGCAACTTCGAATCCATAGCCAGCAGCCGGGTTTTCATCAGCTGCGCCTCCGACTATCAATCCTCCGGTTGCTCTAATAACTTGAGTCACTCTCTGGATTTGTTCCATTACCACTTCTTGAGTATCAATGTTGTAGTACATATTGGCAGCAAAAAGAACTCCACCCGCAATTGCAATCGAACAAGCAATAAAGAGAAAGGAAACTAATCGCGTACCATAAGCTAACTTTATCCTTGATTTAAATAAATTTTTAATTTTCTTTAATATCTGCATATCTTCGCTGTTATGTTTTTGAGATTAATTTTTAATGAATCCGACCTTTGTTAAATTTAATCATAAACTAATCCGACCTTTGTTAAATTTGATCATAAACTAAAAGGAATATGTTAAAGATACGAATGGTCTTTCCGGAAGGGACTTTCACTTTCAATTGCCAGTTGTTTTCTGGAGATTGGATAAAATTACTTAAATGGGGAACTCCTTCGTTAAACTGAGAAAGATTCTGACCGGCCAAATAAAATTCAATATCAGTTCCCACAGTTAAATCAACCAACCAAGTAGAAGAAGCACTAGTCAGAATGTCATCGGCAAAATTTAAAAGAAAGGCAAATTTTCTGGTCGTTCCAGGAAGAGTATCAGGCAAAGCAGCATTCAAAGTAGAAGTAGAAACTTCTCTTGAAACAGCAACAAATTCGGTGGAAGTAGTTTGAGCAGGAACAGAATAGAGAAAGATTGGCAAGGAAGCTCGAAAAACTAACTCTCCTGATTTTCTGACTGTTGAGTCATTGGCAGCTGAAACAAAAGTGGCTCCCCATATGGTAGAACTTGTGGCGTTAAAAAGGGTAACGTTATCTCCCAGTTTAATTTCTCCAGTTAAAGAATCAATAATTAATTTTTTTGAGGCAGTAATTAAGGTTTGAGTGGCATTGATGGAGAAATTCAAATAATTGTCATCATCGTATTTCAAAACTAATTGAGGAAGAGTGGTAGTCGCGAGAGTGAGGGAACCAGAAAAAAATCCACCGCCGTCCACAGTAAGTTTTGCTTGAGTACTGGTCGTTCCTATTCCAATGACAGTGCCATTATTATAAAGAAAAGAGCTGGCCGCCCAATTTGTTCCATTGTGCCTAAGGGTCTGACCAGATTCTCCTGATGGAAGAACGCCGCTAGAGAAATCTTCCCAAGTTCCTATTCCAGAAGCATCCGAGGTAAGAACATAGTTTTCTTGGGCGCCAGTTGGAAGCTGAAGGCCAAGCATTTTTATTGTTCCAGCAACATCAAGTTTCTGGCTTGGCGAAATTGTACCAATGCCAATGTTCGAACCACTCTGATAAATAATAGAATTTCCTAACTCCCTTCTACCTGCCCAAATTGAAAGATAATTAGCCGCCCCGGAACCAGCAATCCCTCCGCCTCCACCACCCCAAAAAAAACTGGGAGCTGCAGTTAATTGACTTAGACATTTACCTCCTCCAATATCAGTACAAATATCTTCGGTTGCTTGAATTTCTCCTTCAACAGAAACATCCCCAGCCACTTCCAATTTTGCCTTCGGTTCGGTTGTTCCTATGCCAACATTGCCTTGCGAATCTATAGTTATTGCTATCCCGCCAGGATAAAGGTCCTCTATAGAAGAAACTCCAATTCCTTGAGAGGTAATAAATTTAGCCAATCGGTTTGGGAGGCCACCGGGAGATGTTATTTCATCTCCAATACCAACGCAGTTTCCGGTAGCTAAACAAACAATGCCCGATAGGTTTGGAAAAGTATAAGTTCTATCAGCAGTAAGATCAGCCGAAGCCAATGTTGCCCCAAACTCGCTCTTCAACAAAGTCAGGGCGGGAGTACTTATTCTCTCTTTGACGTTTAAAGGAGCATTGATGTCGGTTTCGGCATTGATGGTAAAATAAGGACCCGGGCTGGTAGGAATAAAAATATCTTTTGCTCCTTGGTCCGGAATTAAAGGAGCAGTTTGTTGAACTAGCTGTTCCCCCCAATCAAGAGAAGCTAAGAAATAAGAAAGAAAATTTTTGTCAACTGTTTGAACAATTAAAAAGAAAACAATTCCTCCAGAAATTAAAACCAAAAAAGCAATTTTAAAAATACTCGCTATTTTTTCAAATGGTTTTGGCTTCGTTTCAATAACTTCAGAAATATTTTTAGCTTTGAACCCTTTCTCGGTTTGAGATATTCCTATTTTAGATTGGGAAAGTTCTAGGGTTGAAGGAATATTATATATCGTATGCGGAAAAGCAGTTTTTGGGGTAATTTCAGTAAAAGACTCTCTTTCTTTTTCTCTCTTAAGCTCCTGAATATTTTTACCAGCTTTTAATTGCTTATCAATTTCAACTAAAAGTTCTACCGTATATTCAGGATATGCTCCATTGGGAAGACTTCCGTTAAAAGATTTTCGTCTAGCATGAGACAAAAGTCCAATTTTCGTCAAATAGCGAAGTCGCTCACGAGAATCCCCCTTACCAAAATCAACACCCCGCTTTTTTGCCTGAAAAATGACTTCGTCAATACTTATTAAGTTATTTTCGTTATTTCGTGACATATTTTGTTTTGCCGTTCTCTCTTGACAAGATTTCTTTAATAAGTAAAATTCAATGTAGAAGGCCCGCGCCCCGCCATAATATTTATGGCAATATAAAAACGCCTGAATTTTATTTTGACCCTAGGCCGTTTTGCGGACCTTCTTTTTTTTCTGTGAGAAATTCACAGATTATTTTATTATTGGTTTTGTAAAAAAGTTTGTTAAGAAATTATGTGGGAAAATTTTTCCCGTCACGGGAATTTTTGAGGTTACTTCATCATATTAAGAGCTGAAACCTCTGTCAAGGGGAAAACTATGGAAACTCACAAACACAAAACAGCCTAAGATCTAGCTCATTGCCAGATATATATTAATAGAAAGTTCGAGTGATTCTGGCGAAAACTATAGTAGAGTCTGACCCTATTTTTGCTTATGTCAGAAAATTCAAGAGTAATTAGCTCTATCAATTCGTTACCGTCACGGAAAAAAGGAAAATATGAGGCAAAGTTTGAAAGCTGAACCAAAAAGGTTATAAAAGGTTATAATTCTTTAGATAGTGAAAAATATCGCATCAATATCCTCGAAGGATTCTGGGGATATCTAAAAAGAAAACTGGCTACTAAGGAAGGGATTCTTAGAGAAGGACCGCTTCCTTACCTCGGAGAATATATCTGGAGACACATTCACAGAAAACTAACTCTTAGAAGAACGAGAAAAAACACTTATTAAATCTTGTTTTTCAATATTTCAGATCCAAAAGTTAAAAAAAGACGCCTAATAAGGTTAGGAGTCAAAAAGGCTTAGTCGCTTTCTCCATTTTTCTTATATGTTATATAATAAAGAAATGAAAAGAATGAAAAAATTTAAATTGATTTCATTAATATTTTTTGGGTTGTTTATCTTAAGCGAAATTGTTTTAGCTCAAGACTTATCATTGATCGCCAGCAATTTTGAAGTTGCCGACCCAGAGACAAAACCAGGCAATATTATTACTAAAAGCGAGGAGGGACTAATTCGGGCTACTGTCCCCTATGATCCCAATCTTTTTGGAGTGGTAACAGAAAGTTCTCTGATAGTTTTTAATAAAGAAACTACTTCTACTTTATCCATCGTTACCTGGGGCGAAACATTAATAAAAGTAAATAGTATAAATGGAGAAATAAAAAGGGGGGATTTTATTACTTCTTCAAATTCGGCCGGAGTAGGACAAAAGGCCACAAAATCCGGGCTTGTAATCGGAAGAGCAATGGAAGATTTTAAAGGAGAGGAGGAATTAATAACCATGCTTGTTAACATTCAATATGTAACAATGGAAAAACCTGCTTTAGGTGGAGTAGTTAACGCAATTATTGCTGGGCTAGGAAAACCAGAAAATCTCTCTGAAGTGCTTCGTTATCTTTTCGCTCTTTTGGTGGGGGGAGGAAGTTTTATAATTGGTTTCTTCTCATTCGTAAAAGCCCTACGAGAAGGAGTAACGGGAATTAGCAGAAATCCCCTAGCCCAAAAAAGCATTAGGTTGGCGATGATTCTAAATTTAGCTGGGGTTTTAGTTTTAACTATAGCTGGACTTACTCTTGCTTTATTTGTTATACTTTATTAATGAATACGACTTTTTTGATTATTGCCGCCATTTTTTTTGCAATGGGCTTGATTGCATTGATTTTTTTAATCTTTACTACTCGAAACAAAAAAGGGGAGGAGTTTTTAATTCGGGAGTTTATTAAAGATACTCTAGTTTTCCAAAAAGAATTGGAAAAATTAATCAGAGAAGAAACAAAAAAAATTATATCAGAAAACAGAGAAAAAATTCAAAAAACTACCGATGAAATTATAGAAAGCTATAAAAAGGAGCTCGAAGGCATTTCTTGGGAAGTTGATAAAAAAATTTCCCAATTTTTTGAGCTAAGTTTAAAGACCCAAAATGAAATATCAACCAACGCCCAAAATAAAATAGCTAATTTAAATGAAGAAACAAAAAAAGAAATTTTAAAATTCAAAGAGACCAATTCAGAAACTCAGAAACTTTTATTAGAAGAAGCTAAAAATCAAGTAAGTAAGTTAACTCAAAATCTTACTCAAGAAGTTTCTGAAATTTATCAGGTAGCTAAAGAAGCTTTAAGGGGGCAGATAATAAAAACCGAACAAGAAATTGAAAGTTATAAAAAAGAAAGATTTAAAGAAGTAGACCAAATGATTTATCAAATAATAGGGGAGGTAGCAAAAAAAACAATTGGAAGGGCGATTGACCTTTCTACTCACGAAAAATTGGTGATGGATGCTCTCCAGAGAGCAAAAAAAGAAGGGATTTTTTATGGAAAAAGTTCTTAAGGATTTTGCAAAAAAAATAAAGACGAAGGAAGAATTGACATTTTACCTTGAAGAAATTGCTCAAGCTCAGCAAATTGTTTTTAAAAATAAAAGGGGCCCACTAAGCAAAAAGGTGGAAGGAAAAGTGAACGGAAAATTAAAAAATTTTCTTGAAAAATTAGAGGAGGAAGAAGTAATTTCTAAAAGCCCTGGACAACAATCTTCTTTTCTTGAAAAACTAAAAAAATATCTTCAATCACTTCCTGAAATTAAATTAGAAATTGCCTTCTTGCCTAGCAATGAATTTCTGACAAGAGTTAATCAATGGTTTGAAGAAGAACTTAGCCAAAAGATTATTTTAGATCTAATCACAAATTCCCAAATTGTTGGTGGAGCAGTGATTGAGTATCAAGGAAATTGGCGCAATTTTTCGCTGGTAAAAGAATTAGATAAATTAATTTCTCAAAAAAATTTATAAGGAGTTTTATGGAAGATTTTAAAGATTGCATAGAAAGAACGGGGGAAATCGGCCATATCGTCGCTCTCACCCACTCTATTGCCTGCGTCTCGGGCCTTCCTACCTTAAAATTGGGTGAAATGGTAATCACCGAGAATGGAGAAAAAGGCATGGTTCACGGATTAGACAGAGAAGTAGCGGAGGTTTTAATGTTTAGTACTAAGAATTTAAAAATTAAAGAAGGGGTGGCTAAAACTAATAAGGTATTTCAAATTCCAATTTCTCAAGAATTTTTAGGACGAATAATTAACCCTCTTTGCCAACCAATAGATGGTTTAGGACCAATAATTGGAGAAAAAAAATATTTAAGTATTCAAAGAGAAGCTCCTGATATTACCCAAAGAGTAAGAGTAAATAAACCCTTGGAAACCGGAGTGATGGTTGTCGACTTGTTAGTGCCAATTGGATACGGTCAACGAGAGCTTGTTATCGGCGATGCGAAAACTGGCAAAACTACCTTTCTCCTGCAGACGATGATCAGTCAGACAAAAAAGGGGGCAATTTGTATTTATGTTGCGATTGGAAAAGAAATCTCTGCGGTAAAGGTTGTTGAAGATTATTTGAAAGAAATGAATATCTTTGATAAAACAGTGATAGTGGTTGCTACCCCTGAAAATCCCTCTACGATAAATTATTTAGCCCCTTTTTCTGGAATGACTATTGCTGAATACTTTCGTGATAAAGGCGAAAGGGTAGTAATTATTTTGGATGATCTTACTTCTCACGCTAAATTTTATCGAGAAATCTCTCTATTGCTGAAAAGGGTTCCTGGACGAGCATCCTATTCGGGGGATATTTTTCACATCCAGGCAGCATTACTTGAACGAGCTGGAAATATCAAAACTCCAGACAATAAAGAGACGAGCATTACTGCTTTGCCAGTAGCCGAAACTTTAGAAAACGATGTTTCAGGTTATATTCAAACTAATCTGATGGCAATAACCGATGGTCATATTTTTTTTGATATTAATGGTTTTAGAAAGGGCCAACGGCCAGCTATCAATGCCCTTCTTTCGGTCTCAAGGGTAGGCAACCAAACAAAAGAACCCTTGGATCGAGCTTTAGCCGGTTGGATAAGAATAAAACTAGCTGAATATCAAAGAGTAATGGGGATTGCTCAGTTTGGAGTAGAATTGTCTCGAGAAACTCAAAAGCTTCTTGATCTTGGAAAAAAATTAGAGATTCTCTTCAATCAAGGTTTAAAAACAATAATTCCACGAGGCGTACAATTATTTCTTTTTGGGTTATTATTCTCTGATTTCTGGGAGGACAAACCTCAAAGTGTAATGAAAATAGAAATTAATAAAATACTGGAAGATTACAAGAAAGAGGATTTTTTTGAAATAGAAAACAGAATCAAAAAAATAAAAAACCTGAAAGAACTTAAAGATTTTACAGAAGAGAACATTCCTAAAGTTAAAGAAATCTTATATGCTCGCTTTAAAAGAGGTTAAAGAAAATTTAGAGGCAACTTCCAATATTGAAATAATTACCAGTCTCTATCAAGAGATTGCTAATTTGAGAATGAATAAAATCCGCCAAACGGTACTAAATAATCGAGAGTTTATCGAAGAACTATCTCAGGTTTATACTCAAGTTAAAAGAACTTACATCGCCTCATTCAAAAAAGGATTAGAAAAGATTTCTTTTATAAAACGCAATGAACGGAAAGTTGTTGTTTTTCTTTCTTGCAATAAATATTTTTATGGAACTTTAATTTCAGACATCTGGCGCGACCTTTTAAATTATCTAGTTGAGAATGAAGCGGATTTAGCGATTGTTGGAAAAATTGGTAGATATTTATTAGAAACAGAAAATTCTAAAAGAAAATTTTTTTACTTTGATTTAGATGATGACCGTCCCAAAAAAGAGGAAATTAAAAATATTGTTGAATTTATCAAAAATTATGAGGAAATTATAATTTTTCACGGGAAATTTAATACTGTTTTATCTCAAAAAGTAGTTCAAAGTAATATCTCGGGAGGAATCACCCTAGGAAAAGAGTTAGGCAAGGTTAAGAGTTATTTGTTTGAACCATCACCAGAGATTGTTTTAGAATTCTTCGAAACTGAATTAATGTCGGCCTTTTCTAATCAAGCTGTTTTAGAGCATCGGTTAGCAAGATATGCGACAAGAATGGTAGCAATGTATCAAGCTACTGAAAATGCTAAGGAAATAAGAAAAAAGTTGGAAATAGAACAAAAAAAATTAAAACGCCGATTATTAAATAAAAAACAAATTGGACTATTCGCTGGGTTTCAATTATGGAGGCAAGAAAACAAAATATAAACGGTGTAGGATATATTCTTTCAATTCAAGGAGAAGTGGTTGAGGTTGAATTCTATAAAAACCAACCTTTTATTAACGAGATATTGGTATTAGAAGAAAATCCCGAAGTTTGGTTGGAAGTTCATAGCATATCTACGAAGAATATTTTTGTATGCTTTTCTCTTACTAAGTCAGATAAATTATTCCGGAATGCTAAAGTCAGAAGAACAGGTAGAAGTTTAGAAGTGCCAGTGGGGAAGGAACTTTTAGGTAGGGTAATTGATATCTTTGGTAACTCTCGAGATGGATTACCCCCACTTAAGATCGAAGAAAGGAAATCAATCTATCAATCCCCTCCTCCCTATCAGAGGATTGTCTTCAAAAAAGAATCAATTGAAACGGGAATAAAAGTAATCGATTTCTTCACTCCTTTAAGAAAGGGCGAAGAATTGGGACTTTTTGGAGGGGCAGGATTAGGGAAAACTGTTCTTTTATGTGAGTTAATGCACAATGTCGCCTTCTTCAGGAAAGAAATTTCGGTTTTTGCTGGTCTTGGGGAACGAATTAGAGAAGGACATGAGCTTTATGAAACATTAAAGAAAACTAATGTTTTATCCTCAGTAGCGTTAGTTTTTGGACAAATGAATGAACCGGCAGCAATAAGATTTAAAGTGGGGTTTGTCGCCGCTACCATTGCTGAATATTTCCGCGATTTCCATAAGCAGGATGTTCTCTTTTTTATTGATAATGTCTATCGATTCCTGCAAGCAGGTAATGAACTTTCAACAATGCTTTCAACGATCCCTTCTGAAGATGGCTATCAACCTACTCTCAATAGTGAGATTGGCCAATTAGAAGAAAGATTGGTCTCAACCGAAAATGGCTCAATAACCAGTGTTCAGGCAATTTACGTCCCGGCAGATGATATTACTGATTCTGGAGTTCAAGCAACCCTTCCTTATTTTGATTCAGTAGTCATTTTATCCCGTGATGTTTACCAAGAAGGAAGATACCCGGCAATAGATATTTTAGCTTCCTCCTCTTCGGTAATTGATCCTGTTATTTTGGGTCAGGAACACTATGAAGTTTTATTAGAAGCAAAAAGAGTTTTGGAAAGACACAAATATCTCCAGAGAATAGTCTCAATTGTTGGTGAGGCCGAACTTTCAGCAGAAGATAGAACTATTTATTATAGAGCCAAAAAGATTCTAAATTTTATGACTCAAAACCTTTTTACAGTAGCTGAGCAAATAGGGGTAGTGGGACAATATGTGAAAAGAGAAGAAACTGTTAAAGGAGTGAAAGCAATTTTAGAAGGTAAATTAGACAAAGTTTCAGAAGAAGCATTTTTATATATTGGCGGTTTAAGTAACTTATAGTCCTAACATGAACAAAAAAACCCTTCTTGAGGTAAAGGTATTTTGCTCGCCGGTTATTGGAGAAGAATCTTTTAGGGGAGTAGCCGAAGCAGTTTCTTCTCAAAATAAATTGGGGAAATTTGATATACTTCCTGAACACACTAATTTTATTACTCTTATTGTTGACGACCTTACCATTTACGCCCCTGACAAAAAGAAAATCACCTATCAATTCGAAAGAGGGGTATTAGAAATAAGCGAAAATAAAGTAAATGTTTTTTTGGGATTGTGAGGAAACTTTGCTAAATAACTAAAAAGATGAAACCAAAGATTCTTATAATTGAAGACGACAGACCAACTATTAAGCTTTACAAAGAATTCTTTAAAATGGCTGGATTTGAAGTTGAAATTTTGGATTCGGGCAAAAAAGCAATTGAAAGATTAAGAGAAATTAGGAAGGGAAAAAAAGAAAAACCGGATTTGATTTTATTAGATTTAATTTTACCAGACATAAATGGTATTTCAGTCCTAAAAGAGGCTAGAAAATACCCCGAAACAAAAAACCTTAAAATCTTTGTCTTAACAAATTATAATAATCCCGAACTCAATCAAGAACTAACTAAAGAAGGGATCGACAAAATCTTAATTAAGATTGAATACTCCCCTAGAGATTTAATTAAAATAATTAAAGAAAGTCTAAAATTAAAATAATCAAAATTCTTTACTTTTTATGCAAAAAGAGTACTTAATTTTATTTTCTATTTTAATAAGTCTTACCTTAGGATTATTTGTATATTTAAAAAAGACAAATAAGCGGGGCGGAGTTCATTTTTTAATCTTCACCATTATTATAACCTTATGGTCCCTTTCTTTATATTTTTATAATAATCCTATTTTACTGAGTGCATTTGAATGGATAAAAATAACCCTTTTTCTAACGGTTATTAGCATTCCTGAACTTATATGTTTTATTATTGTTATTTCTAATAGATCTATAAAGGAATTTAAGGCCTGGTTAATTATATCTTCTTTCTTAGGTATAGCTGTAATTTTGGCACTTTTTGCAAGAAGCATGCTATTTCCTTCACAGCCTGTAACCATTTTTTTATTACTCTTTATGTATGGAGCTTGGGGTACAGTAATTTTATTTGAAAGATCTCTTAAAAACTCAGGTATCGAGCATTTACAAGTTATGTATATATTAATTGGTTTTGGACTATTTGTAATCTCTACTACTATTGTATATATTTTTAGCCCTTTAATTGCTGGGTCAACAAAGTATTTCTGGTTGGGTCCCCTATTTTCCTTTTTTTTGGTTAGCTTTATCGCTTTTGTTATTACTCGTTATCGTATTTTTGAAATGAGAGTTATTTTGACGAAGTTTTTTGTAGCAGTGATGGGGATAATTTTGTTAACATTGCCTTTTCTAATTTCAAGTTTTAACTTAAAAATTCTTACTGCCGCTATTTTTCTTTTATTTTGTATTCTGGGGTATTATTTAATCAAAGTAACTCATGGAGAATCTAAAAGAAGAGAAGAAACAGAAATATTAGCAAGAGAATGGGAAAAATTGGCTCGAACAAAAGATCAATTTTTATTATCACTCCAGCACCACCTCAGGACCCCCCTTGTTCCAATTAAAGGATACTTAGAAATGATTTTAGAGGGGACTTATGGCAGAGAAGAAAACCCAGTCATTAGAGAAAAACTTATCGAGATGAAAAAATTGGCTGATACTTTATATTCTCTAATGGAAAGCTTATTAGATGTCCAAGAGTTTAGAATGGGGAAAAAAGCTTTGAGTTTAGAAAATTGCCAAATTGAAAATTTAATTGAAGGTATTGTTGAAGAATTAAAATCGCAGGCAGAACAAAAAGGTCTTTACTTAAAGTTTGAAAAAGTCTCCTTGCCAAAAATGAAGTTAAATAAAAGAAAAATTAGAGAAGCAATCTGGAATTTGGTTGATAATGCCATTAAATACACAAATCGAGGAGGGGTAACTATTATATCAAAAATTGAAGATGGAAAATTAAAGATTGCTATTTCTGATACTGGCATTGGCATGGAGAAAGAAGAGATTAAATATTTCTTAAAAGGGAGGCTCTTTGAAAGAGGAAAGGAAGCTAAAAAACTTTACGGTCCCGGTAGAGGAATAGGCCTAAGTATCTCTACTGAATTTATTAAAGCTCATGGTGGTAAAATCTGGGCAGAATCGAAAGGTTGGGGCAAGGGAACAACTTTTTGGATTGGATTACCAATTAAACTCAATAGCGAAAGTTCGAACGCCTTCGGCGAAAAATTAAAAGATTAGTACTGAATAAAAATTCGAACTTCTACTACTGGGTAAATTATGGCCCCGTTAGAAAACCCCACCCTTTTGGGTGGGGATGAATATGATCCTACTTCTTTTCTCTTATATGGTTTATTTTTGAATTTCTGGCGGTATCTCTTCAATAGGAGGTTGAGCAGGAATTATCCCCTCTAAAGCTGGCAGTCCTTTATTAAGATTTTCTAAAATCTTTTTCACCTCCTGATTCTCAGAGTTTAATTGGGCTACTTTTTTAAATTGTTCTTCAGCTTTGTCTTTCTCTCCTTTTTTATCATAAACTAAGCCCAACATATATCTAGCATTAGAATGGTTAAGGTTCAACTCTATTGTCTCTTCAAATTCTTTTTGAGCCTTATCCCATTCTTCTTTTCTCCAGTACAACATTCCCAATTGAAAGGATACTCCAGTATCTTGGGGGGTAGTTTTTTTAGTCTCTTCTAGCCGCAAGATTGCTTCATCTTCTTTCCCCTGTTGGTCATAAGCTACAGCTAAAAGATAATGAGCAGGGGCATAATCCGATTTGAGTCCAATAGCTTTTTCTAAATTTCTAATGGCCAAAGACAAAGCTTCTTGCCTTCCTTCTTCCACTTGCTTTTCTCTAAAATCCTGGGCCATTAAAATATACACTCGGCCCATTTCCCCGTAAGCGAAGGGGGAAGCTGGCTCAAGTTCTATTGCTTTACGATAAGATTCCAGAGCTATTTCTCCTGATCCCGGAACCCCAATTAAGTTTCGGTAAAAAAATCCTCTTACATTCCAATTGGCAACATTAAATAGAGAAGTATTAATTGATTGATTGAGGGATTGAACCCCATTGGCAATCGCTTGGTGAACCAATTGTCCTTTTTGTTCTGCTCCCAATTTTTGGTCTTGAGAAATTAAATTGGCCTTTGAAAGGTACAACTGAGCCAAATCCCGCCAATAAATATCAACTGAAGGATTGAGGTCTGTCGCCCCTTGGATATAATCAATTGCCTGATCAATATTTCCCTGTTGAGAAAACTCGATTCCTTTACTATAGTTAATCTCGGCAAAATATTTTTGACCCTGAAAAACGAGCAAAACCAAACCAAAAATTGTTATTGCCAAAATAAAAGTAGAAAAACCTATCCGCAAAGAAGGAGGGCTCAGGTCTACCTTCCATTCTTTTGAGTTGTAAAACAATAATCCACCTAAAATAATCCAAAAAGTAAACCACAAACTAAAATTAAAAGGAGAAAGAAAACCAGCCCCAATTATGGCTATAGCTGAAGCTGAAAATCCCAACTTTATCCCAAAATGATCTTCTCTTTTGGCCAATCCCTTAATTGCAAAATATACTATAAGGCCAAGAAGAAAAAATAAGGCTATTCCTCCTAATATTCCTTTGGTAATGAACCAATCTAAAAATTCTGAGCTGCCCGACGTAAACCTTGTCCCCCAAAAAGGGGTAAGGTTTATTAAGGGAGAATGATATTTGGAATAGTCAAAAATAAAAGTTCCAGGACCGGTTCCTAATGCTGCGTTTTTAATCCCTTCACCAAATACACCCTTCAAAATCTCAAATTCCGAAACGGAACTTGGAGAAATCTGGAGGGGCAAAACAGGGAATCCGGAAAATCGCAAGGGAAAAAAGAGAAAAAAGATAGATAAAACCAGAATCACCATCAGAAGACCTAGCCAACCAATCCTGATTTTTTCCCTAAAATTGGCTAAACTAAATATTGTGATGGTTAAAATTCCGAGAAGAAGAACAATCCAGGCATTATTAAAATCAATTAAAACAACCTCTCCTAATAAAATTAAAAAGATTAACCAAAAAACTGCCTTATACTTTTTAGCCCTAGAAGCCAAAACCAATGATAGGGGCAAGAGGACAGCCAAAAAAATTACAGCACTGTAAACACTTCCAATAGTATTAAATGAAGAAATCTGAGAAAAATCAAATGGTAAAACAAAAACACCATAAAGTTGTAGAAGAACAGAAAGTCCAGCTATTGCTCCTGAGATAAGGAATAGAAGCACTCCTAAAAAGAGCTCTTTTTCATTTTGAAAAGTATTAGCGAAAAGAAATGCTAAAACAAGAAAAGAGAAAAGAGTAAGGAAATTGTCAGCAATACTTAACGGCCAGCCCCAGAAAGAAGCCGTCGGCCATGAGGAAAAAATTGTAGAAAGAGCAAAAAAAATAAAAATTAAAAAGAGAACAAGATATAACAATTTATTTCCTCTTAAAACTATCTTTTCTTGGCTTATCTGTTTGGCAAACCAACTTATTAAACTCAGGAAAACTAAAAATAAGAGTAAAGTTTGTTTTGGATAATCTAAAACATTCTGGCCAAAAGGTAAAAAAAATAAGGGTATTAAAAAAATAGTTAGGTATAAAGAGATTTTGCTTATCTGACTGAAAATGGCAATTGATGATTTCATAAAAAATAATTAATCCTCAATATTTATTCTACCTCAAAGATTTACTCAGTCAACAGAACCTACCAGAAGAGTGACCTATAGATAAATGTCAGGCACCAAAAATCAAAAAATTTTAAAGATTAGTTTTGATATTTTGTAAAATTCCCAAAGCGGCAAAGATGATAATTAAACCACTGCCTCCGTAGCTAACTAAAGGCAGAGAGATGCCGATTATCGGCAGGATGCCTAAATTCATACCGATATGGATAAAAATTTGAGAAATTAAGATAATCGAGAAGCCAGTAGTGAAAAGCCGAGGGAAATTGCTCTGGCTAGCTATAGCAATTTTAAAAATTCGCCAGATTAAAATTAGGAAGAGAAGCAATAAAACTGAAACTCCAATTAACCCCATCTCTTCGGCAATAGCTGAAAAGATAAAGTCGGTCTGAGGTTCAGGCAAAAAACCATATTGAGTCTGAGAGCCAGATCCGATACCCTGGCCAAGGGCACCTCCTGAACCAATAGCAATCTTTGCCTGATTTTGATTCCAGCTAATTCCTAAAGGATCAGCCGGGGTAACAAAACTGAGAATTCTCTCCTTTTGATAATCTTTCAACAAGAAGCTCCAACTAAGGGTTAAGATTAAAATTCCGCAAAAAACCAAAATCAAAAAGTGGCGAAG
>SDBU01004280.1_pt1 | contig 17610 bp, 36 predicted proteins | sample 2277071 | NCBI WGS metagenome assembly SDBU01 (sample SAMN10397929, study PRJNA504765) | marine sediment metagenome | isolation source: marine sediment core GS08_GC12, 126 cmbsf | place: Arctic Ocean: Gakkel Ridge, Loki's castle | collected 2008 | reverse complement strand
GTCGTGAAAACGATCTCGCCGTTGCCGGCCTTGATGCGGCCATAATAGGGCTGTGCTGCGGCTCGGTCGTTGGCGGTTCCTTTGAAGCGGTTGACGACTTCGAGTTTATAGGGTCTGGGCATGGCTCAGTCTCCTTCATTCGATTAAAATCTAAACCCATGATCAGGATGGTCTGCCGACCATTTTTCCATGTCGCTGGCACAGGAGTTGGCTTCGCAAGGTTTGTAGCTTTCGGGATCGGAAAGCTGTCTTAGCTGGGCCCACAAACGCACCAATATAGGTGCGAAAGGGTCGCGCGCTAGAAGCACGAACATTGGCTCATCTGGCTCTGCTCGTTCGTAGCAATCGAATTTTGCAGGATTATCTTTAGTTCCCATGGTCTTGGTCTCCTTTCATTGTTCCACGTGGAAAGCCTTTCAAATCAAATAGTTACGCGGCGGCGTCTGCCTTGGCTGGTTATGAAGCTCCGGGGATATGGAGCTTGGCGGGCCAGCGTTGACCCACGGCGCAGTGGGCAGGCAGGCTTGGCTATGGACGCGCCGCGGCGCCCACGGGAGGATACCCGCCGGATCATCATTTCTTCATATCCGCCATCAGGATTGCCCTTCCGATTGCTTCTGGTATGAATGGATCGACTGCGTTTCCGAGAGCCTTATTTCGGTGTGTCCCGTCGGGTATCCCATGACCTGTTCCGCTGTCCCGGGCACCGGATAGCGTTGGCCAAGGGTGAGGGAGCAGAAATCCTGCCAGTTGTTCCTCTCTGGTCTGGCAACCCCACGCCTCGGCAATGTACGTCCGCCCTTGGACGCTGTAGCATTCGGGGCTGGCCACAATCCAAACTCTGTCCCGAAGTTGGCGTGCACCAACGTAGGAAGCCGGTATGCAATGCCACTCCGTGTCATTCCCGACCGCGGCCAGCGACCCGAGAACCGTCCCCATCCCTCGATCAAGCAAAGCTGCCACGTTCTCCAGCAACGCGAGCCGTGGTCGTACCAGGCGAATGGCTCTGCGAACCTGCCACCACAGACCAGAACGGGCTCCGGACAAGCCGGCACCTTTTCCAGCGAGTGATATGTCTTGGCACGGGAACCCCGCCGTGATGATGTCTGCCTGTCCTTGCTCATATTCTAGCGTCCGCACATCGTCGTGAATTGGTACGTCTGGCCAATGCTTGCGAAGAACCTTCTGGCAAAACGGATCGATCTCGCAAAAGGCCGCCGTCTTGAAACCGCCCGTCCGCTCGAGGCCAAGCGAGAAGCCGCCGATTCCACTGAAAAGATCCAGGTGTCTAAGCACATCAAGGTCTCCCATTCCGTTTCGAATAATTGCGGCAAAACGTGGTGAACGACCTGACCATATTTTCCGGCCTGAGTTCTTTTCCAGCCGCCCAGAATCGGAAGGCGTTGGCAATTATATCAACGTCCCATTTTCCATCTTCGGTTTTCGCTATTTTGCCCCAATCGGTGTACGCAATACTGCCTACTGGAAAATCTTTATTATTAATTTCTTCTATAGTTCTGGTTCTGGTTGGCAGAGCTTTAGCACTTTCAAGCACAGGTTTAGCACCCTGTTTAGCAGCCTCACTATCGTTATATTTCAATGACTTAGCCACACCCCCGGCGCGAGCGCGTTTTGTTTTGCCGCGAATGTTGGCTTTCGCTTTACAATAAATTGCACGCTGTTTCTTCTGTGACCAGCGTCCTCTGCGGAGCTTAAAAAACTCCTGCAGAATTGGCTTTATGTCATGTTCAAAACAGCCGGCCAGACGCATCTTTCTTTCAATCCATTTTGCATCGTCAGGCAAAGAACAGCCGGGCGTCCTCCAAGCGAGTCGCAGCAACCGGAAATATATGCCGTCTTCCTCCGGCGACAGGTGCATGGTCGCGGCGTCGTAATCATCGACGTAGAACTCCATGTAAGGCAGCTTGCTCATCCTGCCGCCTCGAACAAATCGTCCATGCCCAAAGCTGCCCGGAACGTGGCGGCTCGATTGCGTCTATGTTCGTCGCGGTCGTAATTTAGATGGCAACGCTGGCACATCGCTTTTAGGTTTTCGTCACTGCAATCCATCTTGTCGTCGTTCAAATGGGCAACGGTCAAGACAACCCGCGATCCGGTGTCAGGGTGCGGTTCATAATTGACCGCTTGGCATCGGCCTTCGTGGCTTTCGCACTCCCCCTCGCATTCGCACTTATTTTGGGCGCGCTCGAAGCGGATGCGCTTTGATATTGTTTCCCAATCGTCGGGATATAATTCGCGTCGCATGGGCATTATGTTGGCCCCCACTTATTGCCCACGCGAATCACGATCAGGATCATTACCGCCGGCACATAAATGATCAGGATGCCGAGGACCGTGACGGCCGCGGCGGTGGTCAGAAAATCAACGATGATATTGATGGCGCTCATTCCGCCGACTCTTGGCTTGGGCCCGGCAATAGTTTCGGCAGGCTCCCCTCCAAACAAACATTATCTATCTGTGGCAACAGCCAGTCGCCGACCGTGCCGCCACTGGGAAGAACGATATGGGCCAGAAACTCCTCGTCAAACTCGGTGATTTCACATTCAACGGCCTCGAGCTTCGCCTTTATGACCAGCGCCAAGGCTCGCCACCGTTGCCTGATTGCCTTTTCATATTCCATGATGACCTGATCAGCGCTTCGGCGCGCCCGGCCGGTGGCTGTTAGCGTGAACGATTTGTCATTGCGATCTGGCAATGGAAGCCTAAATCGCACTTGGCGCCCGCGCATCCGAAAGCCGACGATGGCCGAATCATCTTGCCATCCATAAAGGAATCCGTCCGCGCCATATCGGGTCAGCGTGCGTTCGATCTCATCCCGCGAGCGGTTGGAAGAAACCTTTGTGTTTTCAGCAAAGCGCGTCACCACGTCCTCCCATTAAGCCGCCTTGAAAACGTCCGGCCTGATTTTTTCCGGCGGTATGCCGGACAGCTTGGCGAGCGCCTGGACGTGTTCGGCCGGCACTCGGCTCCAATCCTCGACGGCCTGCCTTGTGCGCCTGATTTCTTTCGCCACGAGACTCGGCCCGCCAGCTTCGGCGACGGCGCTCTGTGCAAGTTTTTTGAGATTTGTCATGCGGGCAATCTAAACGCGGCGAAAAATAATTGCAAGAAAAACTTGCCACGCAAGGAAATCTTGCCTATATAGGACACGGAGCATTTGAAAAGGAGCAATCAATGACCATCAAAACCAAACGCGTTGACAAGGGTGACTTCGTTCCGGGCCACAGTGTCGCTTGTTTCATGCCGCTAGGTCTTCCGGCCCTCTTGGGGTCGGTTCGTGCTACTTCCAAAACTGGCCATCGCGTGACAGTGCGGTTCAATGATGCGGCGCTGTGGTTAGGGATAACCGGCGACCAAGAATTCTCCTGGAGGCGGTCGGCGGGGTCTTATCAACATATCAAATCCAAAACAACAAACGGGGTGGGCTTGGCGTTAATTCCGAAAGGCAAAGCCGCTTGAGCACGCCACATCGCGGACAACCCGCCCATGGCCCGAGCCGAAAGGTGGCGGGCCTTCGGCGGCAGGAGAGAATATATGAAAGATGTGCTTGAATTTGCAGGAATGATATTTTTCATCCTGGTGGCTGTCGTGGTGATCATGTTTGTCATAGGGATCATCCAATCACCAAATTACGAGGACGGGCTTAATCTTGGGAGAATACAAGTATCCAACGGTCAATGGCTCTGCGAGTTAGAGCCCGACGATCTCGGCGAAAACAAATGGCAATGTCACGAGGTCGAGGAATGAGCACCCCCGCAATATACGCCTTCATCTGCGATCGGTTCGGCGCCGACGCCCTCTTTATGTGGAAGGTCAAGGGGCCTGATTCGAAAGTGATCATATCAATCGAATGCTGGATGATTTCAACAAATGGTTCCTGTCGCAAAGTTCTGATTGCGGCTCTGGTCGATGGCGGCTTTTCGGTACATCCTGAAATCCAAATTCAGAACCTGGACCGGCTGGCAATGGCGGTTAAGGAGTTGGGCGAGTTCGAAAGTGCCTATAGAGGAAAACCGACATGACGTGGCTCGGCTGGGCAGTTGGCATCATCCTGTTGGCGATGGTCGTTTCGGCGATCTGGGGCATCTGGGGGCTGGTTAAACGGGATTTGAAGCAAAGGTATCCAAAGCATAAGAGCGGAGACAAGACAAGGCACCAATTATGGACTTCAAAAAAGTTTAAGGACGGCGCCGCCCTCGCGGCTTTTCTCAATGCCTTCGTAACAGAAACAGTTGAGGGCTATTATAAGGGCCCACTTGTTGACCATCGCGGCGATCCTCAAATGCTGATTGCTGCTCATGCGGATGGCTCCATAACGGCAGTCTATATGAGGAGTTTTTTTAGAGATGGCTAGGCATCTCACACAAGAACAAACCAACGGCCCACCGCTCGTCGGCCACTACAAGACGCGGCTGGTCAAGGGCGGCGTGATGATACCGGTCCACATACGTCGCCGCTGCACTTGCTCGATCGGCGGCTATGTTGACCACGAGCACACGAACCTCTGCGACCGCTGGCCTCTGGCTGACGCCCTGGTCAACGGCAAGCCGGCCTATCTCGATGAAGTTTGGGAACGGGCCGTCTGGCTGGTCAGGATAGCGCGGGCCGAATACGAGGCGATGCTGGCCGACATAATTTGGTGCGAGCAATATGCGCCGGCCGATCCGAAAGCGAACGTTGGGCGGTCGGTTGATCTTAACCAAGCCGACCCGATTTTTTAAAAGGAGAATGAAATGCGCGAATATCCAAACGACAAAGCAATTTCTTCGGCGCTCGAAAAACTTGTGACCAGATTTGGTCCAAAAGACGTCATCCACGCCGTCAACAAATGGTCCAATCGACGCGCCGTAACTGCGAAGTTGCGCCGCGAAAAAAAGGAAATTGAAGCGCGCTTATTAGAAATCGAGGAACAAGGAATATGAACGACGGGCATGGGCGAAACGAAGCACCAGATACTACGCGACCAGAACCGACGATCGGCCACAACCAACCGGACCCGTTTGACGGCGAATCAATCCGCGCACGGCTCACCGACGAGCATCAAAAGATTGTCGTCCGTGTCGAGGAATTGGAAGCGTCTGCAGAACGGATGCCGGACGTAGTTATCAATGAAGCCATGGCCTCGAAGTTTACCGATACGGGCGGCTTCGTCATGGCCTGCCGTAAGGCTGCCGCGGCTGCGCGCAAGGCCGAGAAAGACTCTTTCTGGGAAGGCGGCAAGGCGGTCGATGCGTTTTTCAATACGCTGATCGCACGGCTCGACAAACTCAAGGCCCAGGTCCAACGCCCATTGACGGCCTATCAGTTGGAAAAGGAAGCTGTCGAACGTCGCCGCCGCGAGGCCGAAGCAAAGGCTGCCGAAGAAGAAGCCACCAGGCTGGCCGAGGAAGCGAAAGGCGACGATGATTTAGATGGTGCGGTCATTGCCGAGGAAACCGCGAACAAGGCCGCCAAGGAAGCCACGGCGCCGGCCGCCGATCTGTCGCGGAGCCGGGGCGAGTACGGCACGCAATCATCGCTGCGCAAGCGCTGGACGCATACGGTCACGCACAAGGGTTCGATCCCGCTTGATCAGTTGCGGGAATATTTTAGCGACGACGCAATCGACAAAGCCATCCGGGCTTTCGTGCGCAGCGGCGGTCGGGAACTTGCCGGCGTCAAGATTTTTGAAGAAGCCAAGAGCCAATTTTAGGGAAGGTTGATTAAGCCATGGGCGCACTGCTCAATCATGTAAAAAAGCTTGAGGCCGACGCGGAACGCGCTGCCAAGGCCGCCAAGAGAAAGCGCGGAGAATTCAAAAATACCGCCGTGAATTGGGGGGATTTTCATTGTGTCGAGGCAGCGATTGTCCTGCCCTCAACCGGGCAGAGTTACTATTTGGCGCGATTTGAGGAGGCCAATACCTCAAATAGAGCGGTCCATGATTTTATACAGGAATACCTAGCCAAGCGCGGCTGGGAGAATGTCGAAATTGAAATGGAATGGTAAGGAGATAGGACCATGACCAAGAAACCGAAAGACGATCCGACCCTGCCGCTGGATGACGACGTTAAGCGCGCCAACGATCTGGTCGATGCGGCCGATAAAGCCAAGGACGAAAAGCCGCCGCCGCTTCCGGCATCTCCAAGCCAAGCGGCAGCCGGTAAGGAATTGGCCAAGCCCGCGCCGACAACACCGGTCCCTGTAATGCCTGGAAATCTCGACGGCTTGTGGAAACTGTCCGATGCATTATCGCGGGCCGGAATCCTGCCGAGCCATCTTACTGATGACGGTAGGGCGGAACGCGAAGTTGTCAAGGCCAACGTTTTCTGGATCATTCAATGCGGCGCAGAATTGGGCATCCCGCCAACCCAAGCGATTATGGGCATGGCAATTATCAATGATAAGCCGTGCGTCTATGGCGACCTTCTTATCGGCAAGGTTCGGTCATCCGGCAAGGTTACATACATCGAAGAGTGGATCGAAGGCAAAGGTGATGATGCGGTCGCTCATTGCAAAGCCAAGAGATCGGATACGGGCGAAGTAATCGAACGCCGCTTTTCGTGGGCCGAAGCAAAGAATGTTGTCCAACACGGAAAGTATGGGGACAAATCACTCGTCGACAAAAACACTTGGCAGAATTATCCGCTTCGGATGTTGCAACATAGAGCCAGAGGCTTTTGCTTGCGCGATCTATTCGCAGATGTTTTGCACGGGATACGATCGGCCGAAGAAGAGGAAGATCAGGCCTTCATCGGGCCCGAACATGCCAAGAATATAACGCCGCGCCCAGAGCCCGCACAGGCATCGGAAGCCCCGCCGGTTATCGAGTGGTCGGTAGAGGTCGAAACCTCGCCAGAGGAGGCTCACGACGCGACTACGAACGAAATCCTTAACAAGTTCGAGGGCGCGGTGAATATTGAAGCCTTGGACACGGCCCATGATAACGCCAAGCCTTTGATCGAGGATTTGCCGGAAGATTTGCAGGAGCTTTTAAAGGGCAAGTACGAGGAGCTTCGCGCTGGCCTCAATCCGCTGCGAGGCGGGTAGGTCAACAGCGGCGAGCGGGGGCGGGGTATGCTCCGATCTGGAATGGTCCTTGCCCCGCCCCGAGCCGCAGAAAGGGAAACGATGAGAAAGAACCATATGGCTCAAGTTAAAAAGCATCTTTTAAGTCGGGCCTATCTCACACCGAAAGAAGCGCTTGATCTGTACGGATGTTTTCGGCTGGCCTCGATCGTTCATCGGCTGCGACGCAAGGGTCTTCCGATCGAAAATATGGGCAAGCCAGGCGGTCATGCTGACTATCGCATCAAGCGCAGTTACTTCGTTGGCCAACAGGAGATGCGGCTTTGAACCCGAAGAAAAAACATCTTCACCTGGACGAGAAGGGCGTCGGCTGGTGTTCGGCCGGAAAGCAGGAGCACGGGATGCCGGCAGGGTTTTGCGATGAGGCGGCGTTCGGCGCCCAGACTACGGAAGGCGCTCTTGGTTTCAATGGCTATGTGCCCGGCTTGGCCTGCCCCAAACACGGTGGCCCGACCATCGTCGAGGTTTACGAGAGCCTTTTCGTGGCAACGCAAAAGGAGGCGGCGCGGTCGGACAAAGGCTTTAAGCTTGAGATTGAAACCGACAGCACGGAATTCGCAAACGACAAAGAACACAACGGCATGGCGATCAGCCGAATATTAAGGAAGGTCTTGGCCGAGGTTTGGGCCGGCTGTCCCGGCGGCACCATCAAGGGCGTGACCGGCAACGTGATCGGGGCGTGGAATTATGACTGACTGGCAGCTATGCTTTGCCTTTGCGATTGCGCTTCATATTCTCGCGCTATTGCGGGACGCCCGGCCGGGCGTGACGGAGCCTCACTGGGCGAAAAACTGGTCTAACATCGTGTCAATAATTACGACCGTTTCCGCCATGTATCTCTATGGGCGTGGCCTTGTCCTTTGGTGGCTGTCATGACTGACGGCCGCGAATATGTCCGGGTCTATACGAAGGTCCGGCACGAGACGGCAAAGGCCTACATGATCAGGGCCGGTGTGTTCTTACCCAAATCGTTGGTGACCAAGACCGAGGACGACGTTTTGATAATACCTAAATGGCTCGCCGATAAGGAGGGCCTGGATTATGAAGAGGGAGAAAACAAATAATGGAATACTGGTTCTGGATAATTGTCGCAGTGCTGGCCGGCTGGCTGGTGCTGGCGGAAATCGTCGAAAATACCCAGCATCGGCATCAAACCGAAATGGTGGACAGGCAATGACCGAGAAACATACGGCTGAGCCCCGTCGCATCCAGCGCAAACGCACCAAAGGCTGGCGAATGCCGGAGAATACGGTCTATGTCGGGCGCCCGTCAGTCTGGGGCAACCCGTTTAAGGTGGGCCACTGTTTCGAGCATGGGCTGTACTGTGGTCTGGTGTTCGATAATGACCATGCCTATAGGCTGTTCAAAAGATTTTTACCGTGCCCATCCACGCGAGAACTGCGCGGCAAGAACCTCGCCTGCTGGTGCCCGCTCGATCAACCCTGCCACGCCGACATTCTCTTGGAGATGGCCAATGGCTGAGCAATCCCTAAAGGAGCGGGCTGAGAATTGGATAGAGCGTTGGGAGGATGCCGAGCGGGCCGCGCCCCTCGTGCGTGATGCTTACTCTCTGATCGAAGACCTGCAGGCCAAATGCGATGAGGCCGAGGCGCGGGTCAAGGCTCTGGAGGAGCGCATGGCTAGAATCGCCAAAGTCATTTTGGTGATTGACGGAAAAGATATTGATGAAGCCAACCCATTCGAAACCGAAATCGACGAAATCTGGGGTGTGGCCACCAAGGATCTTGGGGTGAGCGGCGGCAAGCTGGCAAGGGGAGAGAATCGTGAGTGATCCGAGATTACAACTGAAAGCGGTTCGTGAGCACATTGACCAGCAAAGGCTCGATATGAAGACGGCTTGTGACCATGAACTTGCTTGGTATCGCGGGTATCTGTCTGCCAGCAAAACCACAATCGTCATCGCCGAAAGCTACGACGAATTTCTTGTCGCAACGACCGTCAAGTTATCAGCCGCCGAAGCCAAACTCGACCAGATCGAGAGCGAGGAAATGGTGAAGATTGTAGATAAGGCGCTACGTGGGGCGGATACTATCCTTGGGCCAAGTGGAAACGGAAATAAATATTACGGCGACCTGACCGAAGCCGTCCTCAAAGCCATAGCGGAGAAGCTAAAGGAACCAACCCCATGACCGATAAACTGGAGCGCGTGGCGCGGGCGATGTGTAGGACGTACGGACTTGATCCGGATGGTCTTAGTGGCAAACCTACGGACAATGATTGGGAGCCCTGCTTGCAGTGGGAACTACAAATTGAAGCCGCCCAAGCCGCCGTCGCCGAGTGCGAGAGGTGGCTGCTGGTTGATGATGAAATGCCAGAAAAATTGAAGCATGGAACACGGTTTTTGGGTGGCTGGCAGTTTCAGCATAAATGGAAGTCAGCGGTTTGTTTTTTTGCCCCAGATGGAAAAATGAGGATTTGGCCAGGCAGACAGCTTCATGACGCAACCCACTACCGCGAAATCACAGCCCCGGAGGTGAGCGATGCTGAGTGAGGAACAGGCGAAAGGATTGAGAGATGGCCAAATTTGAAGTTCAAAAGAGAGAGCCCCTTTCCAAGCCTGCCTATATCCGGCTGCGGGAGGACACATGGGAGCGCATCAAGCGCCTTTCCGAAAACACAAAAGTCGGCAAGAGCGAGGTCGTTCAGCAATGCATAGATTTTGCTTTGGAGAATATGGATTAACAGAGATGCCCCTCGGGGCTATGGCGCGGCGGGCGCAGCGGTAACTGCGAAATATGGGCGGTGGGTACCATTCTAGCCCTAAGCCTGTTGGAGAAACGAGTCGGTAACCAATCCGGTCCGCGCCATTAAGATAGGAGAGAGTGAATGACTCAGTCAAAGCAAGTACTTCGAGAAGAAATCGACGAGCTTCGAAGGCAAAACACCATGCTTTTGGACATTATGACGGCGGGCGACATCGTGATGGAAAGGCTCCGCGAGGAAATTTATAGCCTTAAAGGAATGCTGAAAGCGGCATGACTGACCCCCAACGCATACGCGCCCCGATAGAAGCGCGAAACGAAAAAATATTTGCTGCAATCCGCATTGGAAATTCACCTGACGATATTGTTGACCCGAGAAAGGTTGTGGATGTGAAAAAGCTCGACGCGGTGCGGCCCACCATAAGCCGAGCCATTCTGATGCAAAATGTTCTCCAATATTGCTGGCTTCTGCGCCAGTGGGAACTGACGGCCTGCCCAAAAAGTTCTGCAAAACTGGAATCTGCAATGCGCAGGTTTGATGTCGTTTTCCAGAAGTATGGGCTATGACCGATAAACCCAGAATACGCGCCCTCATATCCCGCATAGAGGCCGGTCATGTTGGCCGGGAGGAAAGCGACGAGTATCTGAAAATATTGGGGTGGGAGTTTGACTGTGGAAAAGGATATGCGCGAGCGCAATCGCCAGACGGTAAGACGTTCGGCAACCGCTATCCCGGTGACGGACAGGTTCCGTGGCCAATATATGACCGCCCCCACCCCCTAGCCGACGCACAGGCCGCGCTGGATAGTGTGCCGAAGGGATTACTTTACAAGTCTGCTGGGTCTACTGGAACAGATCACGGATTTGATCTTGACGGTCATTTGGGATTGGCTGATGAACTCGCGGCCGCCATATGCCTCGCCAACCTGCGGCGATTGGAGGGTGGGTGATGATTAAGCCAATTTTCATGGCTGCGGCTGTTTTGTTGGGGGCCTGCGATAGCGATTCTCGGCAGCATAATTGGCTAGCAAACATTTCCTGTGATTCAAACGGCGTTACCCATAAATGGAAAAATATCAGCCCATTTTTTAGCAAATTTACGTCGCGACCAAACTACTCGGTTTATGCCCACGTCATAGTAATTAGGGACGAAGCTGGACGCACAAGCTTTCCACGGCAGACTTGCGTGATTCGATATGTTAACCAATAAATCGGATGCACCAATGACCAAATCACTAGACGATAGCGGAAACTAATCGGCTTGGTCTAAATGCTCCCGCTTCCTCTCGAGCTTGTAGTGGAGCCATTTGAAAATTGCGAATACCAGGAACGTCGAGAATGAAATCGTCAGGCTTATGAGCGGATAGAATTCTGCAAACCAACCGACGAGGCCCGAGGTCATCGCGGCGCCGCCCGAGATATTAGCGGTCTGATTGATCACGCTTTGCTTCATTCTTTCGCTTTCGGTAGGCCGTCAATCGTTTGCAAATGTCCCAGAGCAGATTCACCGCGAGAAGTATAAGCAACAAAACTGGCAACACAGATTCCCACGGCATCACCTATGAGCCTCCAAGCGACAAGTATTTGCAAAATATTGAGCCCATTTGTCACGCCGCTATAGTTGTCATAAATCAAAGACGCCGAAGTTGGATATTCCACATATCCTGCGACGTTGTATAGCGTAAAGATGATAAGGATTAAAGGTTGAATGAAATTTCGGCTGCCGTAGTAGATCGCATAGGCGACCGCAATGTCGATCGCGGCACGGATCAAATAGACCTCATGGCCAAAGCTCAGAAAATAATCGCCGGCCGATAAATTGAAAATGGCAGCGCCAAGTAAGACGGCCGCCAGCAATTTCTCGCGGGTTAAAAGAAGCAGCCCAAAGACAATGATGTGGGCAACTTGCGTCGCCTCATACATCAGTCAGGAGGCTTGGGAGGCTGATCACCGCCACTGCCCCGCGGCGAAACTTCCGGTTCTTCATCACGATCAGGCGGCGGATCTTTCGGCACCTTCGGATTCTTCGGTTTTGGAGCCATAATTATTTCCTTCTCAAAAATTGAATATACATCCTTTAACAAAAAAGTCGTTCAATTTTCATCAACTATCGGGCAAGTCTTTTTTCTTGGCGCTCAATTCCCGTAGCTGCGTCTCGAATGTATCAGCCCTATCCTCCATCGAGAGTGCATATTCGGCGAGCCGTTCTAAGTGATTGAGGATCGTCGTTCCGCCGTCGCTCGTGAACCCTGTTATCGACCATCGGCAGAAATCTTTGTGTCCTTCTTCTTGGGCTTCACAGATTTCTCGCCATCGCTCGGCGAGATCGGGGGTGACTGTAACTGTAAGGGCGACGTCGGGGTGATAGGCTTCGCTGGGATAAAGGTCACAGGTTCGCCGGGCACCACGATCACTGCCGGCTTGGAAAACACAGAACAGCCGGGCAAGCTCAAACTCAAAATGGTCGCCATAATCAAGAGGCTTTTCGATCGCCCGCGCTTCGTTGGTTGCCCGCAATCGGTTGCGTTCATTTATCAATCCTTCCATGCTTCTCTTGGCCGTTGCCCCCAGCGCAGCCAAGTCGTCGGCGTGCGCCTGGCTGGCGATTGCCGTATCCTTCATATATTTGATCGTCGTCTCGGCGCCGGCTAGGGCGGCACCCAGAATTGCGTTCTCCTCTGCCTTATGCTCGTTGGCCTTCCAGAGAAACCAGACGGCCAGCGTCAGGATAAGGATTGCGCCGGCGCTTATTTTTAGGCCGAGGCCCACCGCTAGTCGCCAGTCCCGTTATCGAGTGCCTTTGTCTTGCGCTGTTCGACGCGCCTCAATCCATAATTCAGCATGGCCACGACCGCGGTCGCCGAGGAACCCACAACGGCACCGATGTTTTCGATCGCAAAGAGGACTACAAATAGGACCACGAACATCATCAAGTAGACGAACAGTTTTGAGAGCGACAAGATGCGGGCGCCGTTTGGCTCCAGCAAATTAAGAAAGCGGAGCAGGTCGAAGAACTTGTCCTTCATATATTTGATCGGCTTGGCGGGTTTCGTCGATAGATTCGGCGGCGGCAATGCCATTGATCATCTCCTTTGATGCGGCGACAGCCTATCCAATTCGGATCAGTTTTGCAATCCGCTGCGCCCTAGCCGGCGTTTGCTTGGCGTATTTGCTGTCAAGGACTTCGACCGCTGCAGTCTCAAAATCGCCCGCCTCCATCGCCGCCAAAGCCTTTTTGAATTTCAGCAATCCGTTGACGCCAAGCTGATACGCCATGTTCAAAAGAGCCCGCTGGCGCGCGTCCGACAGACCTGCCCACCACGGGATGATTTTGTTCAGACTCTTTTTTCGCTCGGTAATTATTTCAAGCAACCAGAGTTTTGCGGCTGTGCGCGGGATGCCGGTGGCGCCCGGATGATCCGGGTCGATCATCATGCCGATACCGATGGTCAAGAAGCCGAGATGATCCCGATAAGCTTTGGCCCGGAATCCTTCATCGCGCAAGAGATCGTCAACAATAGTCACGAGGTTGTGCCCTTTCATATCCAAGTCGGTCGAGAATTTCATCGAAATCATCGCGCTCGACAGGCGCTAATGCTTGGTCCATTTCACAGACTTTGATCAGATAATTTTTGAAATCGTCACGGTCGAAGCGTCGGCGCATTTGCTCCACGTCCTTTTGCAAGGGTTCGGTTTGGGCTTGGTAATGTGCCAACAGCGCCCCATCAACAGCGGCGCTTAGTTCGATCGCCGTTGTCGTGCGCTTGTCGATTTCCGGCTCGAGCTGAAACCAAAGCAACAGGGCCGCGCCCAGGCTGACGATGCTAACGCTGCCGAATACGGCTTGTTTTTTACTCGGTGATTTCAAATCGTCTCCAATCAGAAAGGCGTCATTCCGGGGCTGTCCCAGCCCGGGCGGCCCTTGTGCTCATCCAGCGCGTCCTGGGGCGCTCCTAGTAGCGTTATATGCCGAAGCCTCGTATATGTCACGCCGCCGATCTTGAGGCGAAGCCTGATCCACCGGGTCCAGCATCCGGAGCATACGAAGCCTGCGCCATTCTTGAGATCAATTGCGACGTAGCTTTTGACCTTCGGGCGGGAGTGCTGGGGTCGCCTGGTCTTTGTAACTTCCTCGCCGATGATGTTGCCAAACTCGTCACGCTGGGTCGCCTCATTGTCGATCACGGTTTGCAATGGGCCAAGAAAATTGTCACGCTCGAAGCGTTCGAAAATCGGGCGCTCGGCAGTCTCAGGATAGGAGCGGACGTCAAGGAGTTCAAACGGTGCTCGCCACGATCGGCAGGAACCGCACCGCGCATGGACGTGCGGGCTGACTTTGGCGATGCGCTTGATCTCGGCAATCAGGCGCTGATCGCTCGGTTCAATTTCTGGGAATAGATCGGCGACACGCTCCTCGACACTCTTGCCCTCGGGCAGTGGCAGGCTGTCAGCGGTGATGCCGATGCGGTCCCACTCATCGAACGGTATGGCCGGCGGGTGCAGGTGGAATCCCAGGAGCATCGGATGATAAAAACTCCGCGGCCGCGCTCGTTCGTTGGCCGGTAGCTCGGCGAAAATCGCATCGGCATAGTTGTCCGGCTTCCAAAGATGCGTCATTATGAAAGCCCCCCTGCGTCCGGACCGCTGACCGAAAGCTTGACCTTGTTCGTCGTCGCGTTGGTCGCAGGATTTTGTGACGGCGCGGTAGCCTTATTATAGTCAACCAGATCGAATGCATCGAGGGTTGAAGGATTGCCGACTTCGACCCCTTTGCTGACGCCGAAATCGTCATCCTGGACCATGCCGGTGATATTGAAAGTCCTGCGATTATTGGCAAAGACCTTCACCGCTCCCTGATCATTGTTTGTGAAAAGCTTCGATCCGATCTGGACGTCGCCAGCACCAACATCTACAAAATACGGAATCCTGACAGTCGTCGGTTCTGGTTCACCCGGCGGGCCTGTTGCCTTGCCGACGGTAACGTCGATTTGATAGGTGTAATTATTTCCGACGTCGATGGCAGGATCATCTTTATTGATCGTAATATCAGGGTCGCCAGTGCCGGCCGTCGTCTCGGTGACCAACGTCGGCGTGCCGGTCTGTTCGCTGATTTTCAACTTTACATCCCCGCCGCTCGTCGTCACGTCCTCGACCTGAAAGTCCTGATAGAGTGGTTCGGTCAAGCCGCTGTCGGCACTTAGCCCGGCTGGAGTGAAAGCAAAAATTGGCGTATTCAACCAGTCGTCGTCAAAGGTGAACGGGTCGCCGTCCTCGACAAGCAGGTCCGAGCCGCCTAGTATAAATTGGCGGAAAGTCCCGTCGCCTTGATTCTGGGTAACCCCGTCTTGAATATTGCCACCACTAGTCAGGGCGTTATCGGCTGCCGGAATGCCCTCACCGGTTGGGCCGCGCCACTCAGCCCCGACCATTGTAATGGTACCATCGGCATCAGCGACCGAGCCAGCGTTACGAGCAACGAGGCCGTGGCCCTCGTCGAGCCTCCATAGACCCAGAAGGCCCGCCTCGTCTCCGCGCAGAACCTTAAACATATTGTCGATGATTTCGGTCCTGGTTCTGACATCCGACCACGACCGGACATCCATCATGCGCCCAACCATTTCGTCGGCAGTAGTTACACGGACACCAAATTGCAAAGGCTGGGTATTTTCGAGGGTCGCCGCCTCTGTCAGAGTTGCGCCAGCAACGCCGTCGATAAATGGCGTAAAGACGCCTCCGGTGGTTCGCGTGACCGCGAAATGATACCAGCGATTGGCAACAAGTGGCTGGCCGTGGGCAACGGTCTGATCGGCCACACCATCATCGGTGAACATTTGAAAGGCAGAGCCGCTAGACCGGAAGCCCCAGCCTATTGCGCTGCTTATAAAGTTCTTGCTGACAAAAACGTGAGCGCCTGAAATGTTATCGAGATAACCCCACCATTCCCATGTCCCGGCCTCATTGAGTGCAAAATCCCAAGCGTCATCGTCTGGAACCTCAACCCTGTCGGCATTGGTTCCGTCAAAATGGAGATATGTTCGCTCATTGAGCAACACCTTGGCGTCTTCAAGGGCTGCCAGCCGCTCGCCAACCGGGCCGCCCCAGGTCACACCGGAATTGAGATTTGTTATAATTCCATCGCCAGCCGGACCGACGGAACCTATATTGCGAACGTCTGGGCCTGCGCCTTCGTCAATGCGCCAAAGACCAGAAAGATTTGCCTCGGAGCCGTCCAGCACCTTGAGGCGGTCGGAAATCAGGACCGCATTGGTCTTTAGGGTTGTCCACATTCTGACGTTTTGAATGCGACCGCCGAAGGGAAAGCCGCCGAGGTCTCGGTTGAACAAAGTCAGATCGCCGGTGTTGGCAAGAGCGACCGCGCTGGTAAATGTATCGGCTTGTGTCGTGCCGCCGATCACCATTTCATAAAGGTTTGAGGCGGCGGTGCGGCGAATTGCAATATGATACCAGCGGCCGACGACAAGCGGGGCATCGCTTTGCATGCTCTGCGCACCCGCGCCCTCGTCGATCAAAAATCGCAGCTTGTCGGTGGTTGCCAGTAAGGCAAACTCGAAGCCTATATCTCCGGACTGTCTCTTGTCGGCAATGATTTGACTTGTGCCATCCACGACCTCAATCCAGATTTCTAATTCGAAGACCTGATCGCCGTCCATTTCAAAGTCTGGATCATCGGGGATAGTGAGTAGATTAGTGGAGGAGCGGTCGCTGTGGAGATAGGTGCGCGCATCGAGCGCAACCTGAATATCGGAAGCCGAAAGCCCGACCGGTCCAAAGGGTGCGCCCGGGTTGTCGCCCGCCACCAAAAGAGTTTGTTCGTCCGTGCCCTCGACCCAAGTGTAAAAGCTGCTCAGATCCTGGACCAGTGTCATTTCGACGTTGAGCCCGGGCATTCCCTGTTTGTCCTCGGCCGGGATCAGGGCCCAATTCACGACGCGCATGACCTCGTTATTAAAATCGAAATGCGGGAAGTCGATCTGGACGGTTTCGCCGCCGGGCGACAGGCGCAAGGCACGGTGCGTGAAGGTCGCCGTAAAAGCTCGCGGGGCGTTGGCCTTCCGCATCGAAATCAGAGCGATGCGTTGGGCTGCCCTATGGTCGGTCGTAAACGGCAGGTTAAGCGTTTCCTGTTGCTCGCCAATCCGCGTGATCGAGGCGCTGTCCTTTTGGCTCGGATATGACCGGAGTTTGTAATCGTCATCTTTATTTGCAAAGCCGCCCCGGACCGCGTTGATTATTTCCTCGGGGCCTTTGCGTATATCCAGCCGCGAAGGGACGCCGATCATGTCGACCGCGCCAAAGGTCAGGGTCGGGGCACGAAAGGTGCCCGGATAGCTGCGATATTCGCCGCCCGAGAATACGGTGACGCCGGCTTGGGAAGCGTCAAGGATTGCGATTATATCGGCCAGTGGACGGGACGGCGTAATGATGCCGTCAGCCTCGTAACGCGGGATCGTGCCGCCACCGACCACGTTGACCGTCTCGTCGTCGGTATTGGCCGAAGCAATCCAGTTGGCGAAATCGAAGCGTGTCGTTTCTTTGTCTTTCAATCCGCGGCCGGCGATCAACACGTCGTTGGCGGCGCTGTCCTTGATGTAAAAGCCGCGCAGGAAAGTCACTTTAGCCTCGCTGACATTGTGTGAATGTTCGAACGTCGTATCGTCAGCGAAGTCATGGCTGCCGGTACCGCCCCAAGCCGTGTCCTTGCGTGGATTAAAGAGCGTGGCGCCGCGTACAACGAACAGCGGTTCGACCTTTCCATCGAATACCTCGTCGGCGATGA
>SDBU01004279.1_pt1 | contig 17610 bp, 16 predicted proteins | sample 2277071 | NCBI WGS metagenome assembly SDBU01 (sample SAMN10397929, study PRJNA504765) | marine sediment metagenome | isolation source: marine sediment core GS08_GC12, 126 cmbsf | place: Arctic Ocean: Gakkel Ridge, Loki's castle | collected 2008 | reverse complement strand
GGAGCCAGGAAAAGAGAGGCTGGGGTCTGCCCACCGGTTGAGATAATAATAAGGATATTCAGCTGGAGCTATTGACCTTTAGGAATATAGTATGTTGTGTCCTGCACTGTGGCTAAATTCCTACCAACATTATACTCCGAATAAGCTTATCGCCAGGTGCAACAATTTACCTGTTATGGTAATATCCTTCATGTGTGGACCTGTTCCTAATTACGACGAATCGAGGGGGATGCCTTGGAAAACGTACCTATTGAGGTGACTATGATAAGCACACTGTACTTCTTTGAACTCCAGCAAATAACGTCAGGGGAACTTGAGCCTGGCATGAAGGTGCGTAGGATCACTACAGAGGAGGAGTCCGCCCTAAAAAGGCAGGGTATTTTAGGTGGTTTCAGTACCATGGGCCTTGATCCTTTTCCCTTTGTTGTCGAACAAACCATGCATGTTCAGCCGGGTTCATATCCTCCACTTGGCGGCAAGACAAAGGCGGATGACGCTGTTCTCGCAATGCGTCTCCTTAAGCCTGGTCAGGTCTCATACGGCTTCATATTCTGGTACGAGTCACAAAGTGAACCAAACGCAATGACAGGGACGGGTTTGGCTGTTACCCGAGAGGTCAGCGGCGGCGAGATTTACGGCGGCGACTACATACTTAGGCCGCCAGATGAACTACCTCTAAAGAAACTATGGGCGCAAGTGAGAAAATCCACATTGCACACCAGGTATGGGCTAGCCATGGACAGGCTTGATGACGCTTGTCACCGGAACCGACACCGGGATAGACTGATAGTAGGCTTGCTGTCCCTTCTCTGTTAGGAAGACTTTTATTGGCCTCTGTCTGTTGGAGTTCCTTGGTTGTGCTCACCAGCCCCTTCGTTTCCACTCTGCTCAGGAGGCTGGAAACTGTGTGAGGCCTTCGGAGCATCCACCGCGCTATATCAGCAATTCTTGCGCTACCGCCAATAGCCTGGACTATGAACAAGACCGCGGCCTGCTCGGTGGAAACGCCATATTGACTCAGATCTTTCTGCCTAAGTTTGAGCAGAGCATCTCGTGTCTGGAGCAGCAACACCCGCGTGGTATAGTCTTTCATACTTGCCGGCTTCTTGGATATTGGTCTCGTCAAGTCTGGATTTGCCTGAGGAGCATCTCGACGACCTTTCTGGGAAGTATTCACATTTGCCAAGCGGGTCCTCGTATCCTTCTCAGTGACGAAAGTTTCGCCATCGAGCACCTTTTTCACTTTTTCCTTGGACGTAATCCACGTCCCTGTTAATTCCCCCGATTTTTAATCGACGTCAACTCTTCTTTATCATCACATATGATATCCAAGAACCGTTGCGAAGGTGCATATCGACCTTGGTTAAGCTTTAGGCCTAGCTGCGGATATTCATCGCTATTCTTATTTTAGCCAATCTCTATAGTTGTCTTCTGCCTTATGAGAGCCACGCAGTCCGTCATTGCTAACATGGAGGCTGCCCCTGTCCCAAAAGCCACAAGATGATTATTATCAAGCCCCCAAGAGCAGGACGAATAGCTGATTCCGTTGAGAAACCCCACCTCCACTACACCCATTATTTCCCCAAACCTACTTTTTCATTTTATTACCAATTATTACCAATCTGCCCCAATTCTATTTTGCGTCGCTCATTACCATCTCGCTTTCCTACGGGCATATGTGTTCGCGTCCATGGCATCCTTTGGCAAGTACTCTGAGTACATATTTGGCGGGTACTTACCTACATGTTCAGCATAAACCCGGTCGTAGAGTTCTTTTCTTACGAAGGGTATCGAATGACGCTGCCGAAAATATGCGATTGGGATGATGTCACTAATCACTGTTTCATGAGGCGACTCTGACTGTTTTAGTATTCGCCCGTTAGGGTCAATTATCATGGAAGAGCCTCCCATCGCGTTTTCATACAGTTGCTGGGCCCACAAGCCACCGCAACAATAAATGCCATAGACAGAATTCTCCATGGAGTAACTACGCATAGTAATCCTCGGGTCTCCAGCGAAGGGGGCTTCAGAATAAACGTAGGCGCCACCGCTAATTAAGCGCACCAGTATCTCGGCCCCCTTAAAAGCGAAGGCCCTGGCTGTTTCCGGCTGAAAACCCTCTGAGCATATGAAAGTCGCGATGTTTCCTATATCTGTCCTGGCTACGGGCCACACTGCATCCCACCCATAGCGCTCTACGAACTCGTCAAGCACATCATGAACTGTTGTCGCCCATTCACCCCGGCCTGGGTCACGATGAGCCTTCCAGTGTCTGTGAATAACTTTTCCTTCAGGACTCACGATGAATGATGTGTGAGAATAGTGACCGGGCCAGTCATTCTCCTTTGTGTGACACGCCACTGCCATGTAGCAATTCAGCTGTTTGGCCTTCTTACCGATAATCTCGGTTTCCTCTCCCGGTAGCTCGATGGCTATCCTCAGGTAGTCTTCTCTCGTCCAGTCAAAACTCCACCCGGTAAGGCAAAACTCAGGAAAGCAAAGCAAATGTTTCGGCCCCCGTGGCCACATAAAAGCAGCGTCTGCTAAATGGCACAGGTGGTCTACGTTCTCTTTCACCGCCGGTTTGGGATTCTTGGGGTCGACCGTCTTGGTCTTCATCTGGATTGTAGCGACCGTGATATCGTTATATTTCAGTGGTACTACCTCATAGTTAGGCAACGGCTTTTTGTAATAAGGCTCTGGACATTCCTGATAGTCGAAAAACTCCTTATACGGCATTTTTCTTCCTTTCTCTTCCAGCAGTTTGCCGAATTTGTAATAACGCTCTGAAGATTCGAAATAGTCAGAAACTCCTTATAGTACGGTACTTTCTCCTCCTCTTTCCCTCTTCATTTTTCCATATTCAGCTGTGTTACTTCACAGGTGTCACCTCCTCTCTTTGATTTTCTTTCCACTACTCAAGAAACCTAGGCGGTGTCACGTAGCACAGTGCTTGACGTGGTATATCATTGTCTGCGAGCGTCGTACGCTAACATGCCTCCGTATTGTACACCTGCTCTCATTCGATGTCAATGTGCCGCATTGCTTGGTAGCTATTGTGGCCTCCATCAGATTTCCATTCTCAACGTTAGCCTTAGTAGAGTTAAGGGCTTCTTTTTCTGTCATTCACTCGTACTGGAGTACCGGCCTGTCTTATCAACAAGGTCATCATAACACTCATAATACCGCTGGCAGCAGTAGCGATCCAGGCTGGCTGATAGCTACCAGTGGCATCAAATATGTACCCAGCTAGAACTGGACCAATCATAGCCCCTATGTTAAAGCTAAAGTAAGAAAACCCAACAAATACACCATGCGACATCATCCCGAATAGATCACCTATGAGTGGTAGCGCGGCTACCCAACAACCAGCGGCAAAGCCAAAAGCGCCAGCGAATAGGTAAAACATCCAAATCTCTTTGGCAAATACAAGCCATAATAAAGCAACTAACATCAGAATAAACCCCAGCATGAGAGCTTGCCTATTGCCAATCCTATCATTGTCTTCGAACCGACGGGGCTAGCCTGGCTGCCCATAGCACTCTATCTGCGAGCTAGACACCCGGACTATCGTCTGGTTAGAGCCAAGCTACAGAAGGTAGCTGCCCTGCGCAGGTATCTCCGCAGCCATGCCAAAAGTGATCGCATTGATGGGGTGACATTGTCCAAGATGCCGTCTGGCCGGTAGCCAGGACAGACATCGGCAACCTGGCAACCTACATCTGCTCCGAGGGCTTTGCCCAGGAAACAGCCCGGGCCTTTACTCTTAAGGGAGCCGAGATATTATGCCGCTGTATTGGTGGTGGTGGTGAACTTAACGGTGGGAAATATCGGCTCCAGTTTCGAGCTGACTGTGCATTCAGCTTGGTCTACGGTGTCTATGCTAATGGTGGAAATGGTGGCTCGATGATAGTGGATCCTCTGGGAAGAATAATGAATGAGATACTGGATAACAATGAACGCGTAGTTTGCGCCAGAATCCCAATCGCACAATACCGGGCTGAGCATTCCCGGCCCCATATCAGGACGGAGATTTATATTCCGGTGTTGGAGCAATATCCAGGGCAGTTTCCGCCAAATCTGTACTCAGATTATGGCTTGCCAACTACTCAGGCCGAGGCGGGCCAACTACTCATGGAACATGCCCGATTCTGGAGCTACCCGACTGCGAACCGATGAAGTAATCCAGGTTGGCAAGTTTGTGACACTCGGTGGGATTGTGCCGATAGACAATTTTGCGGCCTGTTCCCGCCCGCTGAGGGGTGTAAAGTGTAACTCTCAACAGCCCGCTAATCCATTTTTCTCATAAGCCATCCTAAACTACTAATATCAGACTGGCGAAGCACCTTTCATACTGACTGCCAACATTGTGGTGCTTCTCTAATTGCTTACTGCGAAATAAGTGAGTTCCAAATAGATAGGCGCTCCGGGCTATTGACAAGACCTGTGATATCGGCTACCATTATCGTAGGCGAACTACTAGAATGATTATCGAATACGATTTTCAAGTCAGGTGGGTACGCAGCCTTGACAAGTATGACGCAAAGCACATCATAAAGGTAAGGCAAAGGCAACCACCGAAAAGTTGCACCACTATTAGTAGGAGGTGCGTTTAGCAGGAGGTACGTTCACCGGCAGATTTTATAGAGAGGCTAGGGGCGGCACAACTTATTAAAGAAGTGCGTCGAGGTAGGTATCTTTATTTCCCTTGACGGTCTAGATAATGCAGAAACAATCGATTGTCATCGAGATGAGCCGAACGTGGTAGAGTTGATAAATCAAACATATGAGGAGGTGAGAATGATGTGAGACTAATAATGTTGTAATGGCGGTCATTTGGTCAATCAAAACAAAAAGGAGGAAAACAAGATGAAAAGAGACGTAATTAAACTGGTTATGGTAGGGTTGCTAGCACTCTCTTTGCTGGCAATGCCACTGGTGAGCGCCTGCGCTAAGCCTGCACCGCCAGCAGCGCCAATAGCTCCAGCGCCGGCACCAGCACTAGCACCTAAGCCAGCACCAGCACCCAAACCAGCTCCGGCTCCAGCACCAGCGCCAAAACCGGCACCAGCGGCTTTTAAGTGGCCAGCGCGCCTAAGCGTAGGGTCGGCTGGCGTGGGGACCGGGAGCTATCTATCAATAGGCGCCTACTGTACAGAGTTGGAAAAGAGCACCGGAATGTCGGTGAGAGTGGTGCCTGAGGGCGGTACCGTGCTCAGATACAGGTGGCTGCGGAACGGCATCATCGACCTTTTCCAGGACAGCCAATCGATAACCGCGCACCAGGAGTGCTATCGAGCGGAACAGAGAGTGCCCGACGGCGGTCCCTTTCAGTCAAGGATGATTTTCGGCCCGTTTATTGGAGCGTTTGGCTATGCGGTAAGGGCAGATTCTCCGATAAAAACTATTTATGACATCGGCCCGGAGACCAGGGTCGCCATGTTCCCGCCCCCCAGCGATATCCTGTTTGGTATGCTGAACTGGGCCGGCCTTAGTAAGGGACCAATGTTGGAAAACCCCAGAGAAGGAGAGTGGAATGTAAAAATTGTTCCTTACAGTACCTCCGCCAGCAAGGCAATACTGGATGGTAGGGCTGACCTTACTATGAGCCAGCCCACCAATCCAGGCATGATTGAACAAGCAGCCTCCCCGATGGGAATACGCTGGTTGGACCTCCCGTATGATACCGAGCCAGATGGGGTTGAAAGATTCCGGGACGCTTTCCCCTGTGCCGTGTTTGGACCGGCACCGAATGAGGGGGTCAAAGAAGCTTGGGGCGTTAAGACGATTCTCCTGCCCAGGGCTATTTTTTCTCGTGCCGACATGGACGACGAGGTGGCATATCACCTGACTAAATGGTTCGATGAGAACTACGATAAGTTTAAGGACAAATCTCCTGAGCTTCCCCAGATGAACATGGAGACTTTCCGCAAGACCCTGGATGTGGCCGTTTTGCCGGTTCACCCTGGCACCATCAGATATCTCAAAGAGATAGGTAAGTGGACGGCGGCTGATGATGCCCGGCATGAGTATAACTTAAGGCTAATGCAGGCGTATATCGACGCCTGGAATAAGGCCCTCGACCAGGCGTCGATTCGAAAGATAAAGGTGGCCGCGGACAGTGCGGAGTTCGCCGAGCTATGGCTGAGCGTCAAGCGAGGAATGGGCCTACCGCGTACTCGGGTGATGCCTGACGAGAAAATGGAGGAGGGACTTAGGTTCTTGACCAGGCTGGGCTTTTAAATCAAGGCAATGGCGAAGTTTTTAATTTGTGTTTGATTTGAGGCCGAACCTAGTCGTGCAGTTTTCGACAGGACATGAATCGAGAGCGGGGGAGTACACGGTAAGTGACTGACGGCAACAAAGCTGGAAGTTAGCCAACTTAGATGCTAACCAACGCGGGAAAGGAAGAGACAGTCGTGTGCTCCCCCGTTGATTTTTTGGTATAGGCCTGTAGCGAAAGTCACTATTGAGTCCCGAGATGAGAGGAGATGGTGTCTTGCGGTAGAAAATTGAAGGTCGTAGCTTGAAAAAATCCAAGGCAGCTTAAATAAGGAGGAGAAAAATGACAGACTTTAGCAAGTATGAAACGCCAGGGCAATTGCCTAACTATGAAGTGGTGCCACTGAGGAGTGATACTATTGGGGTTGCCGCCTGCCAGATGAATCCCAACTGGAATGTCGACCCCAACAACCCCAAGAAGGTGCAAAGAGAGAACCTGGATAAAATGTTCTCTATGTTTGATATGGTTCAGCACCGTGCCACGCAGTATCCCATGGGACCGCAAAAGGTGGACTTAATGGTGTTCCCCGAGTTTACCTTTACCGGGATAAGTTTTGAGTGGACAACGGAAGACTGGCTAAAGATAGCCATTGAGCTACCGGGAGAGGAAACCGAGCTTATTGGCAAAAAGGCCAGGGAGCTCAATTGCTACATCGAATTTTGCGGTCATACCAAAGACCCTAAAAACTGGCCCGGTCACTTCTTTAATACGACGGTCCTCATCAACCCTAAAGGGGAGATCATCCTCAAGCACTGGAAGGCTCACCGGGTTCATGGGGGGGCTTATGGATGGGCGACCACGGTCCATGACGTGCTGGACAAGTTCATCGAGATGTATGGTGTGGATGCCGTCTGGCCGGTAGCCCGGACAGACATCGGCAACCTGGCCACCTATGTCTGCTCAGGGGGCTTCGCCCCGGAAACAGCCAGGGCCTTTGCTTTTAAGGGGGCCGAGATATTATGCCGCTCTTTTGCCGGTGGCGGTCACGACCTTAATGGTGGGAAACACCGGCTCCAGTTTCGAGCTGATTGTTCCTCCAGCCTGGTGTGGGGCATCTATGCTAATGGCGTGAATGGCGGCTCTATGATAGTCGATTTCATGGGACGAGTAATGAACGAGGTGGTGGACAACCGCGAATGCGCAATCTTCGATAGAATCCCGATTGCGCTATACCGGTCTCAGCATGCCCGGCCCCACATCAGAACGGAAATATATACCCTGGCGTTAACAGAAAACCCAGGACAATTCCCACCGAATCTGTACTCGCAGTATGGCGTGCCCCGTAACCGGGATGAAGCATTCAAGCTATACCAGGAAAACGCCAGGTGGTGGGGCCCCTGGACGGCCAATCGATAATCTGACACAGAAAGTTGACGACCAGGCCGACCACCTTGAAGAGCAGGCAGGAAAGGCTTGTGGGTGGAGTGCTGGACCCATGAGCCTTTCCTATTGAACTTTATCTCTCTATCAGACATAACCTCTAGCACTAGATGAGACTAATCTTATATGTTGTCAGCGAAAGCGGGGCATTCTTGTCTCCGGGAATACGCATGCAACAGAATGGCGAAGCGTTACTCCGTTCCTTCGTGGCTGATACTCTCTAGTCTGTCAAGTACTTCTTCTATGGAATGAGCGAAGACAGGCTAAGGGCAGAAGCAGCTCTAAGGGAATGTAACAAAAAGAATGGGACAGATGCACTGAAGTATATCATGCACTGACCTAAATAAATGGCAGAATAAGATTAAGGAGGTGACAGTTTTAAAACAACGAACTGACTAGCGTAGCTTGAAAATCTAATAAAGGAGAGGCGTTAAGATGACTGACTTTACTGAGGGACAATGCCCTAACTATGAAGTGGTACCACTGAGAAGTGACACTATCGGGGTTGTTGCCTGCCAGTTCAATCCTAGCTGGTTTGTCGACCCCGATAACCCCAAAAAGGAGCAAAAAAAGAACCTGGATAAAATGCTCTTTATGTGTGATATGGCCAAGTTTCGTGCTTCACAGGCGGCTATGGGACCGCCAACGTTGGACTTACTGGTCTTCACTGAGTTTTCCATTACCGGTACTGGAATATGGGCAAGGCGCGGTGTGAGTTGGACCAGAGACGAGTATCTAAAGGTGGCCATTGAGGTACCGGGAGAGGAAACCGAGATTCTGGGCAAGAAGGCCAGGGAGCTCAATTGCTACATCGCCTTTGCCGCTCACACCAAAGACCCTAAGGACTGGCCCGGTCACGTCTTTAATACGTCGATGATCATCGACCCCAAGGGGGAGGTTATCCACAAGCACTGGAAGGCTCACCGGGTCAGTGGCGGCTCTGGTGAGTGGGGGACAACGACCCATGATGTGCTTGACCGGTTTGTTGAGATGTATGGCTGGGACGCCGTCTGGCCGGTGGCCAGGACAGACATCGGCAACCTGGCAACCTACATCTGCTCCGAGGGCTTCGCCCCGGAAACAGCCCGGGCCTTTACTCTTAAGGGAGCCGAGATATTATGCCGCTGTATTGGCGGTGGCGGCGAAGAGGCCAAAGGGGGCAAATACCGTCTCCAGTTTCGAGCTGATTGTTCATTCAGCCTGGTCTACGGTGTCTATGCTAATGGTGGAAACGGTGGCTCGATGATAGTTAATCCCCTGGGGCAAATAATGGATGAGATAGTGGATAACAATGAACGCGTAGTTTGCGCTAGAATCCCGATTGCACAATACCGGTCTGAGCATTCCCGGCCCCACATCAGGACCGAGATATATATTCCGGTGTTAGAGCAAAACCCGGGGCAATTCCCACCAAATATGTACTCGGATTATGGTTTGCCAACTACTCAGGCCGAGGCGCGCCAATTACTTATGGAACATGCCAGATTCTGGAGCTACCCGACGGCCAACCGATGACCTGACACAGAAAGTTGACGACTAGGTATCCGTAACCCTAGCTGTGGCCGTCGGCTGCTGATTCTAAGAACCGAGATAGCCAATGGCGAAAGCCACCCGGGTGCCTTCCCCTTGGTAAGGGGAAGATAATTTCTGAAGAGGGGCTGCGCCCCTCTTAAACACCCGTTCCGGCAGAAGAGAGGGGGAGGGATTTTTGAGAGCGAGCTTCGCCCCCCTAAAACTCCTTATATTATTACTCTGCACCCACACAAATGGTCAAGGATATCAATCTTCAATGGTGATTGCTTCGTGGAAGAGAACCTCTTCATTGAGGCCCAGCAGCCTGACCTCTATCATTGGTGTTTTGTATGGCAGGTAGAGATGAGAGGTCGTCGAGCCTCGCAGCCCCAAGGCTAGTCCCACATAGCAAGTCTCTTCAGCAATATCTGAGCGTAATACCATGGTGTGAACGTATATTTCCTCATTGGTACTGCATCCCAATGTAACAGCAAGATTGGAAGCAGGAAGCTCCTGTCCACCAAACTGGCGTGGAGGGATAAGAGTTGACTTCTCTATTTCGATTGTAAAAATTTGTTCTTGGTTTTCAAGCTTCCGGGTCTGTGTTACAGACAATAAAGTGCAGTCTATTATCTCCACATAGTAATTGTAGCCGCTACATTCACCTCGAACTGTTACCTCTTGTCCTTTAGCCAACTGCGTTAGTTGAGATTCCTCTTTGCTGTCGAACATACACTTCACTCTACCCTCTGTCATTACTATACTATCATGCGGATATGGAAGGATAATCTCACTGAATTTGGTTCTTAAGTTAATATAAGGATTGTCAAGCCAATCTTTGCCTATCTCGTCTATTCTGCCAGATATTTCAAGTACGTTCCCTCTATATATAGCATCCGCTGCCACCTCATTTGCGTTGTAGGCTTCCCACAAGTCGACAGCGGTTATCCGTATTAGGCTTGGCTCTGGTATCGGAGCAGGTGCAGGAGTTGGAACAGGTGTAGGAGTCGGCGCTACTGGTGGTGTCGATGCTGGTGCTGATCTCTGTGTTGGCGCAGGCAACGGCCCACACGCAAATAGAGTAGCTGCAACCATTACTACCATGACAAGTCCAATTATCTTTTGCACATCTTCCCCTCGGTCACCGTCTCTTAGTTTTGCTTCTTTTCCGCGTAAGGGAGCAGCAGCCAGCCAGCTCTGGCAAGAACTCGCCCTACGCCAAGTCTTTCAGCATAGTGTCTCAAGTGCCTTCGTATTTCAATGCAATCGCTACACAAATGCTCGCTAGACTCAGGCTTGCCAGAAAGAAATTCATTTCCACAACATTCACATGTATAATTTACCTTAGCCATCTCTCGCGGTCTCCTTCAATTTATAGTTACCACCCGGCTAGCCCCACCACCCTCTCCAGTATCCTGTCGGCTACCTCTCTCTTGGGTAAGAGGGGCAGGTTTTCTACCTTGCCGTCGCGGTCAATCAGGGTCACTTTGTTGGTATCGGTGCCAAAGCCGCTGGCGGGGTCCGTGATGTCGTTGGCGGCGATAAGGTCGAGACGCTTCTTCTCCAGCTTCTCGCGGGCATTGGCTTCCACATCCTCGCTTTCGGCAGCAAAGCCGACCCTGACAAAGTTGCCGGTTGCTTCCGCCAGGATATCCGGGGTCCTGACCAGCTCCAGGGTCAGGCTTGCGGCGTCTTTTTTGATTTTGGCCTGGGCCACGTCCTTCGGGCGGTAGTCACTTACCGCGGCGGCCATAATCAGGGCATCAGCCTGAGCAGTGGCTCTGGTTACTGCCTCTTTCATCTCAGCCGTGGTCCCCACCGGGATAGTCTCGATGCCTGATGGCTGGGGGAGGGAGGTGGGGGCGGTGATAAGGGTTACCGTGGCTCCTCTGTCCCGGGCGGCCTCCGCCAGGGCATAACCCATTTTCCCCGAGGAGCGATTGGTAATGTGGCGGACCGGGTCGATGGGCTCCTGGGTACCGCCGGCAGTGACCACGATGCGCTTCCCAGCCAGGTCTCCGCTTCTACCCAGGACCTGCCTTATGGTGCCGATGATTACTTCAACTTTGGCCAGTCGTCCTTTGCCCATTCCGCCTGAAGCCAGGCGGCCATATTCCGGCTCAACAATGGTAAAGCCTCTGGTTTTAAGTTTAGCCAGGTTATCTTGAGTGACCGGATTCTCGAGCATAGCGGTATGCATTGATGGTGCGATGACAACCGGGGTGGCAGTGGCGAGCACGGTACAGGTGAGGACATCGTCGGCCATACCGTTGGCCAGCTTGGCGATGACGTTGGCGGTGGCCGGGGCGATGGCTATTACATCTGCCGCCTCAGCCAGGGCTATGTGCCAGACGGTCGGCTCGGAAGGGGAGCCAAACATTTTCGTCACCACGGTGTTGCCGGTGATGGTGCTGAAGGTTTGCGGGCGGATGAATTCAGTAGCTGATTTAGTCATCACTACCCTGACCTTGGCGCCAGCTTGAGTTAGCTTGCTGGCAAGGTCAGCTATCTTATAAGCGGCAATACCTCCGGTTATTCCCAGAACTATAGTTTTATCGGTTAGCATCACTGTCTCCCTATCAGGCTAGGTTTTGTTCATCTGGTAGATAAGTGCCAGGCCGACTAGGGTTAAGTCGGGATTTACTACGTCAATGGCCTTGGTTTCATTAGCGATGAGTTCGGCAAATCCCCCGGTGGCGATTACCTTGGCTTTTTCTCCCAGTTCCTGCCGGATACGAGCTACCAGGCCTTCGACCAGGCCCACATAGCCAAAAATAATTCCCGATTGCATGGCGGTAATAGTGTTGTGACCAATTGCGTTTTTCGGGGCGGTTAGTTCCACGCGGGGCAGCTTGGCTGCGCGTGTAGATAGGGCCTCAGCCGCTGAGCCAATACCAGGAGCAATAGCCCCACCCAGATAGTCGCCTTCTTTGGATACGGTATCAAAAGTGGTGGCGGTGCCAAGGTCAGCAATGATTAGGGGCCCACCGTAGAGGTGGTGGGCGGCGGCGGCATTGGCAATGCGGTCAGCGCCGACCTCCCTGGGGTCGTCCATGCGGATACGTACTCCGGTCTTAGTGCCAGCGCCTATCTCCAGCGGTGAGGTGTGGAAGTATCGCTGAAATAACTGCTCAAAAGTAGTGGTCAGCGGCGGGACCACGCTGCACATAGCTACATCCGTAATGTCAGCTATGTCTAAGCCCCGGTGGTGCAGCAGACTGATTAGTAAAGCAGCATATTCGTCCGCCAGGCGGTGAATACCAGTCGCCATGCGCCAGGTGGCACGAAGCTCGTTATCCTCAAAAACGCCTAGAGTAATATCCGTATTGCCAATATCAATTGCCAGCAGCATAGCCTTCTCGCTAGATTCCATTCAGCTTTGATTCCTTTATTTGCTTGATAACCAGTGGCAGCGCGGTTAACAGGTCAGTAGCAATCATTCCAGCGTTGCCGAGTATCTCCTTAATCATCTCTCCAGCCTGGGCGTGGAGATATACTCCCAGGGCGGCGGCGTCAAAGGAAGGCAGTCCTTGAGCTGCCAGTCCGGCGATTACTCCGGTCAGGACATCACCAGTTCCCGCTGACGCCAGACCGGGATTGGCTACCGGGCTGATTCTAGCCTGGCCATCTGGAGCGGCAATAACAGTATAGGCTCCCTTCAGGACGATTGTTTTGTGCCACTCGGCAGCCAGTCTCCGGGCAATGCCCACTCTATCTGATTGTACCTCATTTACCGATGTCTCAGCCAGCCGTGACATCTCGCCGGGGTGGGGAGTAAGTATGGCCTCACCGGTTAGCTGCCGCCACCAGCCGGGGACTTTACCCAGGATATTGAGGGCGTCAGCATCAAGGACAAGAAAGGGTAGCGGTAGCTTTGACCTTAGAAGAACCGACCGGACAAACGTGGCTGTCGATTGGCCTTGTCCCACTCCACAGCCCATAAGCAGGACATTGTAATCTTTAAGTTGTCGCCGTATCAGTTGGGCGGCCTGGGCGGAGATGATGCCCGGCTGGGATTCAGGCAGGGGAAGGTAGGTCACCTCGGTGAGCTTGGCAGCCAGGACAGGCTGCAGGCTGGCAGGGGTAGCCAGGGTTACCAGTCCGGCACCAACTCGCAAGGCACCGCTGCAGGCCAGGTAGGCGGCACCGATGTAGTTGATTGAGCCGGCAATAACCAGAACTCTGCCAAAGGTTCCTTTGTTGGCGCTTAGTGGACGGTGTGGCAGAACTGTTCTGGCCCAGGCGCTGGTGATAAGCTCTGCCTCCGTTTGTTCTACCAGATGAGAGGGAATGCCAATATCAACTACGGTTAATTTTCCCACGTGCTCTGCTCCAGGAAAGCGGAACAGGCCGAACTTGGGAAAACCCAGGGTAATGGTATTATCAGCATGTGGGCAGGCAGGGTCCACCTCGCCGGTATCGGCGTTAAGCCCGGAGGGCAGGTCGACGGCAATGACATGGAGGGACGGCCGTTCTTCTCTGGCTGTTTTCACCCGCTCCAGCACCTGCTGAAAGATACCGCTCAGCGGGCGGACTTTACCCGTGCCGAAGAGGGCATCAATAACGGTGCCGGCTGATGACAGGAGCTTATCTAACTGGTTCAAGCCCTCGTCTTCAGCAGCTTCAATGCAGATTATCTTGTGTTCCCATACCAGTTTAAGGTTGGGGTCATCTGGCGGTCTCTGGCTACAGAGGTAAACGCTGACTTCTGTTCCCCAATCATGAAGGTAGCGCGCCGCAACCAGCCCATCGCCCCCGTTGTTACCGGGTCCTATAAGGATAAGTATGGGCTGCTGGTCAGTGGTACCCCGGATGCGCTTGACTTCTTCCGCTACCGCCTTTCCGGCATTTTCCATGAGGATATCGGTGGCTATGCCGATTCTGGCGCAGTCCTGTTCCGCCTGGCGCATCTGGTCAGTGGTCAAAATCTTCATCGTTGGGCATCTCTTTTGCTGATTGAAGTGTAACAATATCCCAGGCTACGGTCAACCTTGTCACTACAGGAATTTATTGCGGTGTAGAATATCCTCCAGCCTCCTTTTGGGCACATGACGTACACCTTGGCTGTCCGTCCAGATATCAGTTGGGCCAGTAGATGTTTCCAGCACTGGACTCTCATCGGGGTAGCCCAGCGCTATCACCAGGGCAATTGCATAGTTGTCCGGTATGTTCAGAATCTGACTCAATTCCTTTTCATCAAAGGACAGTAACGGGCAAGAGCCTACGCCCTGTTCCAGGGCAACCAGTATGATATTTTCTGCGGCCAGGCCAGCATCGTAATTCGTGACCACCCTTCTTCTACCAGATTCAGCCTCTAACGTGATGTTTACCAGGGCGATAATATAGGCTTTGGGTCGGCGCTCCGGTGCTGGGTCTCCTGTTTCTCTGGCCCGTTCTACCCATGCTGGGATACAATCAAATACCCTGGGTAACAGTTGCTCATCGTCAACGATGACGTATTCACACAGTTGGCGGTTCCGGCCAGTTGGTGCCAGTCTGGCCGCATTGATGCATTTCTCCAGGACATCATAAGGTACCGCCATATGCTTGAACCGTCTTATCGACCGTCGCCTAATCACCGTTTCGTAGACGTCCATGAAAATACCTCCTTAGCCTTTTGAATCAGCAATCTTAACGGATGAATTTCTTCAGTCTCTCGGTCATTGCCTGCCAGTGTGTCCCTCGCCAGTAAATCCGGTGGCAGGCAGGGCATTCCATATACTGGCTCTGGGTCTGAAAAACATAGGGGGGCACCCGGTCTTGCACTTCCCCTTTACTCCTCTCCATCAGGAGCTGGTTGCATTCCAGGCAGATGGTGAACGGTCTGAACTGGCAGTCCAGGTTTAGGCTCTCTATCACCTGCTGCATCTGTTGCTCTGGTTCATCACTCTCAATGAGGATGGCCTTGAGCTGCCCGCTGCTTACTACCCTTCGTTTCATAATCTGAGTGTCTTTGGTCAGTATCAGTCCTCCAGACTTGAGCGCCAGAGAAATCATGCTGGAGTCATCATCGCCGCTGAAGAGCAGGCTGTCATAGCCCATCATCCTGAGCCACCGGGCGAGCTTGCCCACGTTGTGGTCGACGATGAATTTCAGGTCTTCCGTCAATCCCACCTCCAGACGTTCTCACAGGCGAATCTGCATTCCCTCATAGGCTAGCGTTATCTCACCTCCCAGAGACTCGGCTACGGCTGACGTTTCCGCCGCTATTTCCTCCTCCAGTCTGGGGTTCATATGAACCAGGATGGTCTGAGGCAAATACCCCTTAATCTCCTGAAAGTTGCCCAGTTCCTCCTTGAGCAGGCTTGGCGTGAGGTGGCCTGACTCCCGGCCGAAATCTTCGAACTGGTTTGGTGCGGTAACTTCGATAACCAGCAGTTGAGGTGAGATGTGCTGCCAGCATTGGCTCAAGCCGGGACCGGTATCCCCGGTATAGAATACCGTCTTGCCGTCGGGTGAGGTAATCTGGTAGCCCACCGTGGGCACAGAGTGACTTACCGGGACAGCCAGGACACTGTAGCCGGCGATAGTGAGCGGTTGATGTGGCTCAATTATGGTGAACTTGATGGTTGGTTCCGACGCGGGATTTTCCAGAAACTTCGGGTAGAGCTCGCCATCCAGCAGGTAGCTGGAGAGTGCCTCCAATGCGGGCTTGATGGAGTAGATATTGATAGTGTGGCCGTCAAGGTACAAATTCATGGCCAGCACCGGGATATCTCTAATGTGGTCATAATGCTGGTGGGTGAGCAGGATAGCCTTGAGCTTTTGTTGAGCCGCCAGGGACAGGCTGGAGGTTAGCCCACCGGCATCTATTGCTACGGTGTCATCAATCAGCAGGCTGATGCACTTGGCTTCTCTTGATTCGCAGTTATGCGTTCCCAGGAACCGAATGTCCATGTTTCCCGCGGACCTCCTTCCCAAAATCCGTTATCTTCCTAGTCCGAAACCAGGAAAGGGTTGAAGTTTGTCTGGTAGTCATAGGTATCTATTGCCTCTTTTTTCTTTAAGAAGTTGACCAGAGCGTATGTAAAGGGGGTGGCCAGGGCCTCAATAGCGGTCTTTGCCAGCCAGTGATACAAAATCATGGTTATCACGAAAGACGGGGTGCCGATAAAGGCAATGGTGATAAATATCGTGGTGTCCAGACCCTGTCCTACTATCGTTGAGCCGATAGTGCGACTCCACAACCAGCGTCCCCGGGTCAGAATCTTCATCCTGGCCAGGATGAAAGAGTTGGCAAACTCACCGACGAGGTAGCCGCAGAAAGAAGCGGCGAGTAACCTCGGCGTGTAGCCCAGAATAGCTTCGTAGGCGTTCTGGCCTTGCCAGAAGGGGGCTGGTGGTAGTACCTGCCCTATCCAGACAAAGCCGACAAAGATGAGGTTGCAGAGGAAGCCAAGCCAGATAACCCTTCTCGTCCAGCGGTAGCCGTAGACTTCGGTGAGGATGTCGCCGAAGATGTAGCTCAAGGGGAAAATGATGATGGCGGCGGGCAGAAATATTGAGCCGAGGCTGATCACCTTTACGGCAATGACATTGGCGGTAATCAGGCAGGTGACGAAGACGGTGGCGATAATTACGAAGCGGTGCGAGATGCGCATGGTTAGATCCAGTGGTGACGGCGGAAGAAGTAAAGCATGCCGCTGACAATCACTACCCAGATGGCGAATACAAAGATGAGGGAATAGGCGGAGTCCTGGAAGGGCAGCGGAATGTTCATTCCGTAGAGAGATGCCACCACGGTTAGCGGCAGCAGGATGGTAGCAATAATGGTCAGCATCCGTATGACCTCGTTGGTGCGGTTGGTGGCCAGGGAGTCATAAGTATCGTTTAGCCCTTCAATTATCTCTTTGTACTCGTCCAACCCGTCCCATATCTTGTCCACATGGTCAACCATGTCGCCGAAGTATACCGTCAAATCCATCAGGGTAAAGCGGCGAATCTTCGGTTCCAGGCTGGCAATAACGGCTCTCATTGGCCAGATAATGCGGCGAAAAGAAATAACATCGCGCCGCAGTGTGGAGATGGTCTCAATGGCCCGGGGCATGCCGCGGCTGGCGAAAATGTTGTCCTCGGTTTCTTCAATATTGTCCCCAATCTTGTTCAGGATGGGCAGGCAGTAGTCAACCAGCCGGTCAGTGATGCGGTACAGGAGATGACCGGAACCCTGGCTGAAATTCTCCTGACGCGATTCTTCATCAATCTGGCATTCCCGGAACAGCTTTACCAGCGGTTTAAGCTCCCCTTTGTGCAGGGTGACAAGGTAGTCTTTGCCGATGAACACTGATACCTGGCTGGCCCTGGTTATCCCTGCTTCCTTGTTGAATGTGGGGAAATGGAGGACCAGAAACAGGTAGTCCTTATATTCGTCAATTTTGGGGCGCTGTATCCGGCTGAGACAGTCGTCCAAGTCCAGAGGATGGAAAGGGTAGTGT
>SDBU01004278.1_pt1 | contig 17610 bp, 13 predicted proteins | sample 2277071 | NCBI WGS metagenome assembly SDBU01 (sample SAMN10397929, study PRJNA504765) | marine sediment metagenome | isolation source: marine sediment core GS08_GC12, 126 cmbsf | place: Arctic Ocean: Gakkel Ridge, Loki's castle | collected 2008 | reverse complement strand
TGACGGCGATGGCTAAGAAGCTGCGTGGGCACGTTATGACAATGATTGGTAAGGCGGGCAGCGGGCATCCTGGTGTCCCGCTTTCCGCTGTTGAAATCGTTACTGTCCTTTACTTCAAGGTCTTACGTCATAGCCCAGCTAATCCGCGCTGGGAAGATCGTGATAGATTCATCCTGAGCAAAGGTCATGCTGCTCCCCTGCTCTACGCGGCGCTTGCCGAGAGTGGATACCTCCATGTAGATGAACTCCCTTCCCTGAGAACAATGGGTAGTTGTCTGCAGGGTCATTGCGATGTGACTACCACACCGGGAGTGGAGATGTCTTCGGGTTCATTGGGGCAAGGTCTCTCCTTTGGCATTGGTGTTGCGTTAGCGGGACACCTGGATGGCAGAGGCTATCGAGTATATGTACTGTTGGGTGACGGGGAATGCGATGAGGGGCAGGTTTGGGAGGCTGCCATGGCTGCGGCTCACTTCAGACCCAGTGACACTAAACTCGACAACCTTGTCGCCATCATCGACCATAACAAACAGCAAATCGATGGCTGGAACTATGAGGTGATGAACCTTGAGCCCTTGGCCGAGAAATGGAAGGCTTTTGGCTGGCACACGATAGAAGCTGATGGACACGACCTCTCCCAACTGATTTCGGCTTTTAATGAAGCGAAGCAGGTTAAGGGCAGGCCTACTGTTATCATCGCTCATACTATCAAGGGCAAGGCGGTTAGCTTTATGGAGAACAACCCTGACTTTCACGGCAAGGCTCTGACTGCTGATGAGGTGAAAAGGGCGCTTGAGGATTTGAAATAGCCATGGAGCAAAGCATCCGAGAAATCTATGGGAAGACCCTTGTCGAATTGGGCAGGGAGGACCCTAATATCGTTGTTCTCGATGCCGATCTCGCCAAGTCAACGATGACCATTATGTTCGCTAAGGAGTTCCCCGAGCGGTTTTTCGATTGCGGTATTGCTGAACAGAACATGATCGGTATAGCTGCTGGCCTCGCTGCGTCAGGGAAAATTGTGTTTGCCAGCACTTTTGCTGTGTTTGCCCCCGGCCGTTGCTACGACCAGATTCGAATGAGCATAGCACAGCCTAGTCTAAACGTTAAACTTGTAACCACTCATGGTGGGGTCACCGTGGGTGAGGATGGCGCTTCCCACCAAGCTGTTGAGGATCTGGCCCTAGCCTGTTCCTTTCCTGGTTTCAACGTGGTTGTTCCCGCTGACGCTACAGAGGCAGCTCAAGCGGTGAGGCTAGCGGCACAAACTTGCGGCCCTTTCTATATCAGGCTTACCCGTCCAAAAGTTCCGCCGGTTTATCCTCCTGACTATCAATTTAAATTGGGACAGGCAGCAACCTTGAGGGAGGGCAACGACGTTACTATTATGGGCATGGGGCTTATGGTAGATGTGGCTCTTAAAGCGGCGCAAATGCTGGCCGGGGATGGAATTGAGTGCCGCGTGCTCAGTATGTCTTCACTGAAGCCCTTGGATGAGGATGCTGTAGTGAAAGCGGCACAAGAGACAGGCGCTATCATCACTGTGGAGGAGCACCTTAGACATGGCGGACTGGGCAGCACTGTGGCTCAGGTCCTGGCCGAGAAGCGGCCGGTCCCGATGTCCATCATCGCTATTAACGACACCTATTCCAAGTCAGGCAAACCCGAGGAACTGCTGCAGAAGCAAGGTCTTACAGCAGCCAACGTCGAGAACACAGCTCGCTCTTTACTTCTAAGGAAACGGAGTAGCGACTAGTCCTCTTCCTCTTCCTCTTCTTCGTCCTCGAAGTCCTCATCGCTGAACTCGCCAACCTCTCGCCCTTGATACACTGTTATGATGAAGTCATCCCGGGCAACATCTGCTGACATCACCAACTCTTCGTCTATGTGGTGGTAGATGAGTTCATGAATGTCATCTTCTGTCAACTTATCGCTGACGCACAGGGTGGCATACACTATCGAGGGAGTGAAGTGGAGGTCGACCCTCCCAACTCGCTCGTCATCGGTAATAACAAGGTAAGCTTCTGAATATGGGGTGCGGCAATCTCTTTCGAACCTATATTCTGCCATCATACCTCCTTTTTTATATGTCGTGCTCTTTGCGCCTAGGGGCGAACCTGTCCATTGCCTAGGACTATCCATTTATATGTAGTGAGCTCCTTAAGCCCCAGAGGGCCTCGAGCGTGGAGCTTTTGGGTGCTGATGCCAACCTCTGCCCCCAGTCCAAACTGACTACCGTCCGTGAAACGAGTACTGGCATTAGCGTAGACACAGGCAGCATCAACCTCATTCAAAAACCTCATCGCTGCTGTGTAGTCCTCCGTTACTATGGCTTCGGAGTGCCCCGAACCGTAGCGTTCGATATGTTCCAATGCCTCATCTAGGGAATCGACTACTTTAATGGCTGCGACTAGTGCTAGGAATTCCCTTCCCCAATCCTGGTCGCTAGCGGCCACAACTTTGAGAGATGGCAAAGGCTGTATGATCGCCAGTGCTCGCTGATCACAATGCATCTCAACTCCTGCCTTGCCCCATTCAGTCACAATCCTAGGCAGGTAGCTCTGTGCCACATCGGCATGTACCAGGAGAGTGTCGAGTGCATTGCACACTGTGGGACGTTGTACCTTGGCATTGTAGGCAATGGCTGTTGCCTTGTCGAGATCAGCGTTGTGGTCAATGTAGGTGTGGCAGACGCCTATACCGCCAGTGACAACGGGCATGGCAGCGTTTTCTGCTACGTATTTGATCAACTCTGCTCCGCCACGGGGTATGATCAGATCGATGGTGTCTCTCATCTTAAGCATTTGTCCTATAAGGGAGCGGTCGGGGGATTCGATAAACTGAACGGCTCCTTCAGGAACACCGACCGGATATGAGGCGTTTTGTATTACCTTGGCTAGGGACAAGTTGGAGTGTATCGCCTCTTTGCCGCCGCGGAGTATGATGGCATTACCCGACTTGAGGCAAAGGGCAGAGATATCGACAGTTACGTTGGGACGGCTCTCGTAGATAGCTCCTATTACCCCCAGAGGCACGCGGCGCTTGCCAACTTGAAGGCCATTAGGGAGGGTACGCATTTCGAATGTCTCTCCTACAGGGTCAGGGAGAGCAGCAACACTCCGGATATCTGATGAGATCGCCCGGATTCTCTCTGGTGTCAGAAGAAGCCGGTCGAGCATTGCAGTTCCCATACCTGCCTTTTCGCCTTCAGAGTAGTCTATTTGGTTGGCTGCCAGAATACTCTTCTCATTGGCTATGAGTTCATCGGCGATAGAGAATAGGGCCTTGTTCTTAATATCTGTGGCGAGACACGCTAGTTTTTTCGAGGCAGCTTTAGCTGCTTTGGTTTTGACCTCAACCTCATTTGTGACAGGCTTCATTTCTCGCCCCCTCCCGTATTAAAGCAGAACTAAGTTATCGCGGTGCACTACCTCGGTTCCGTACTCGTAGCCTAGTAGCTCCATAATCTTGTCGGAGTGAGCCCCTTTGATAATGGCAATGTCGTCTGAGCTGTAGTTTGAGATGCCGCAAGCAATTTCACTCTCGTTTTCATCGTCGAAGATGTTTACTATATCCCCTCGCTCAAATTTGCCGTCGGTTTCGGTGATTCCTGCGGCCAGCAGGCTCCTGTTTTGCTTCTGGAGCGCCATTGCCGCGCCGGAATCGACAACAATCTTGCCTTTGGTTATCTGGCTCAGAAGCCACCGCTTGCGACTTTCGAGCTTGGATGTAATCGGCTGGAAATAGGTGCCAATAGATTCACCATCAACTAACCTGGTGATGACTTCCGGCTCTTGTCCATTGGCGATGACCACGGCCACCCCGGAGGATGTGGCCAGCTTAGCTGCCTCGATTTTAGTCGCCATGCCGCCGGTTCCTCTCATGCTGCTGCTTATACCGGCCAGGCTTTCGATGGACGCGTCGATTCTATCAACTCGTTTAATAAGCTTGGCGCTGGGGTTTTCGTTGGGGTCAGTGTCATAAAGGCCATCAGTATCGGTAAGCAGCATCAGAAGGTCAGCATCGGCCAGACTAGCTACCATGGCGGACAGGTTGTCATTATCACCGAATCTAGTTTCTCGAATCTCGTCGACAGCGACCACGTCGTTCTCATTGACGATGGGAATAACACGAAGTTCTAAAAGCGCCAATAGAGTGTTGCGTGCATTGAGATAGCTAAGGCGTTCGGACAGATCCGTTCTTGTGAGCAGGGTCTGAGCTATGGTGATCTCGTGCCAGCTGAATAGCTGGTCATAAGCATCCATAAGGCGGCTTTGCCCAACCGCTGCCAGCACTTGTTTGAAAGGAATGTCCTTGCGCTCCTTAATAGGCCCCAGGCGTTGCCTACCAGCAGCGATCGCCCCTGACGAGACAATGATCACCTCCAGGCCCTGCTTATGTAGCCTGGCCATCTGCCCGACCAGGGAAGACATTATCTCGAGATTAAGGCGCTCGCTTCCCCCGGTAAGCAGATTGGTGCCTAATTTGACTAAAACGCGATGATAAGCCATGAGAACTCGCTCTCAATTATAGCAATAAGGTTAAGGAGGAACAACAACAGAGATTGATTTACCAGAGGGATGTCACTGATCCTTTTGGAGCGTAGCGAGGAACTCGGCGTTTGATGAGGTTTTGGCTAATCTCTCTAAGACCTTCTCCGTAACCTCAGTGGTACTCATTGAGTTAGCGTTGACCAGGCTAGACATTCTCCGTAATAACCATACCTGCCTCAGAGTATTCTCGTCGAGGAGCAGTTCCTCATGCCTGGTACCGCTGCGCTGGATGTCTATGGCAGGGAAAATCCTGCGCTCGGAGAGTTTGCGATCAAGATGGACCTCCATATTTCCAGTACCTTTGAACTCCTCGTAGATAACCTCATCCATTCTGCTTCCGGTGTCGATTAGGCAGGCGGCTATAATAGTTAAGCTTCCACCCTCTTCTATGTTTCTGGCCGAGCCGAAGAATCTCTTTGGCGGATATAGGGCAGCTGGGTCAATACCTCCTGAGAGAGTGCGTCCGCTCGAGGGGATCTCCAGATTATAGGCGCGAGTGAGTCTGGTGATGCTATCGAGTAGAATTACCACGTCGGACCCCGATTCTACCAGCCTCTTGGCACGTTCAAGCGCTATCTCAGCCACTCTGGTATGCTCGTCGACTGGCTCGTCAAAGGTGGAGGCAATTACCTCAGCCTCAATTGTCTTTCTCCAATCGGTTACTTCTTCGGGGCGCTCTCCAATGAGACAGATCATGAGGTGGATATCGTCGTAATTGGTGGTGATGCCCTTGGCGATGTGCTTCAGCAGCATAGTTTTTCCGGCTTTGGGTGGGGAGACAATCAAACCTCGCTGGCCACGGCCGATGGGAGATACTAGATTAATCAATCGGGTGGACAGATTCTTAGCGGTAGTCTCCAGGTTGATCAACTTATCAGGGAAAATTGGCGTTTGCCGGTCGAAAATGGGTCGGCTTCTAAATGTCTCTGGATCGAAGTTGTTGACTGTCTCTACGCGGAGTAGACTGTGATACTTCTCGCCGTTCTTGGGCAGTCTTACTTGCCCGTTCACTACATCTCCAGTGCGCAAGGAGAAGCGGCGTATCTGTGACTGAGAGACATAGACATCATTGGAATCGGGGCGAAGGCTAGTTTGGCGCAAGAATCCATAGCCCTCATTTATGATCTCCAGGACACCGCCCCTAAATGAGTAGCCCTGTTGCTCAGCGTTTGCCTGAAGCAACCGCAGAACGAGGTCTTCCTTCTTCATAGCGCTAACGCCTGTAATCCCGATTTCCTTGGCGTGGGCTAGAAGTTCCTCTCTGGTTTTGTTATCGAGTTCGGTGATATTCATAGCTCTACTCCATGACTAGATTGCACAGTATGTTTGGGAAAACTGCAAAGGTGTTACAGTTCGTGGACTGTGGCCTTATGACTTCTGGATGCTTTGCCAATCCTCGGTGAAGCGGGATATCCCGATATCAGTGAGCGGGTGTTTGATCATTTGCATAAGCACGCTATATGGTATGGTTGCGACATGTGCGCCCGCTTTGGCAGCCTCTATAACGTGCAACGGGTGGCGGATGCTGGCAGCACACACATAAGTAGGCAACTTATAGCGATCAAACACCTTCACGATCTCGCCGACTAGCTGCATTCCGTCATGACTGATATCATCGAGTCTACCTACAAAAGGACTGACGTAAGTCGCCCCCACGATTGCGCCTAGTAGTGCCTGATTCAGGGAAAAGCAAAGCGTTAGGTTGGTCTTTATCCCCTCTTTGGAGAGGATGGATATGGTTTCCAGCCCGCTTGCTGACATTGGAATCTTGACTACTACATTGGGAGACCATAAGGAGACCTCTCTTGCCTCCTCGATCATCGCCTTTGGTTCCAGGCTGAGTACTTCGGCGCTTATTGGACCGTCAACTATCGTGGAGATTTCCTGGATAACTGCTTTCATATCCGCCCGTTTCTCTTTGGCTACTAGGGAGGGATTGGTGGTTATGCCACTGATCACACCTAATCGGGCTGCTAGGCGGATCTCATCGATGTTGGCTGTATCCAGGAAGATACGCATTCGATTTTCTCAAATATATCACATGTCGATGATTTTGTCTATAGGAAGCTAGGATAGCTAGTTATCCGCATTCGGTTCCAGGGGCAGAGGTTGCTGATCGCCTACTCTCAGTGTTTTCTTGGCCGCCCCAATGAAGTCGCAAAAGAGGGGGTGGGGTCGGTTGGGACGGGAGGCGAATTCAGGGTGAAACTGTGTCCCTAGCATCCAGGGGTGGTTGGCAAGTTCGCTTATCTCTACTAGTTTGCCATCTGGTGAAAGCCCGCTAGGGATTAGCCCCGCCTTGGTTAAAACCTCTCTGAAATCATTATTGAATTCGAAGCGATGGCGATGGCGTTCTTGCACCATGGTGGCGTTATAGGCGGCAGCCGCATGCGTATCAGGTACCAACTGACAGGGATAGAGCCCTAGGCGCATGGTCCCACCCTTTTCCGTGAGCCCTTCCTGCTCGGGTAGCAGATCGATGACGGGGTAAGGGGTTTGGTCATCGAATTCTTTGGAATTGGGTTTGTTTGACTTCAATACGTAACGCGCAAATTCGATGACCATTATATGCATGCCCAGGCATAGGCCGAGATAAGGCACCCCATTCTCACGCGCATATTGGGCTGCTCTCACTTTTCCCTCGATGCCCCGATAGCCGAATCCCCCGGGTACTACAATCCCGTTTGCTGTGCGCAGCAGGGCTTCGCCGCCATTCTCTTCCAGTTCCTCCGACTCTATCCAGACGATTTCTACCTCGCGGTCGTGGTAGAGTGCAGCATGACGTAATGCTTCTTTTACGGACAGGTAGGCATCTTGTAACCTCACGTATTTACCTACAAGAGCAATGGACATTGGTTCTTTGGGCTTTTTCATTCTTTCCACCAACTCGACCCATTCGCTAAGGTCTTGCTTGGCGGTCGGCAACTGGAGCCTGTCGATAATGATTTCCCCTGCCCCGGCCTCGTTCAGGACGAGGGGAACCTCGTATATTGAAGGCATGGTGGGGAGGGGAACGACAGCGCGTTTCTCCACGTCACAGAACAAGGCAATTTTTTCCTTGATCTCATCGGTAACAGGGTGGTCACTGCGACAGGCAATGATGTCGGGTTGAATACCTATGCTGCGCAGTTCTTTGACGCTGTGCTGAGTAGGCTTGGTCTTAAGTTCACCGGTGGATGTAATTAAAGGAAGAAGGGTGACATGGATATACAGAACATTATCTCGTCCCACGTCGTTTCGCATCTGGCGGATAGACTCCAGGAAAGGTTGCCCCTCGATATCGCCCACCGTGCCTCCAACTTCAACGATGACCACCTCAGCCTGGCTCAGCTCAGCTACTTCGCGGATGCGTTTCTTTATCTCAGTGGTAACATGGGGCACTACTTGGATGGTACCGCCCAGGAAATCCCCCCGCCGCTCTTTGGCGATAACTGCGCTGTATATCTGACCTGTGGTAACGCTGGAAGCACCGGTTAGATTGGTGTCCATGAATCGCTCGTAATGCCCGAGGTCCAGATCGGTTTCAGTACCATCTTCAGTGACGAAGACTTCCCCATGTTGGAATGGAGACATGGTGCCCGGGTCGACGTTGAGGTAAGGATCTAGCTTCTGTGCTGTGACGCTTATCTGGTAGCTCTTGAGCAGCCTGCCGACGGAAGCGGCGACGATACCCTTTCCCACTGAGCTAACCACGCCGCCGGTGACAAAGATGTATTTCACCATAAATGATTTACCATCCTTAAATAGCATAAAATCATGTTTTTGTCAAAGCTTTCTCAACGCAGCTTTTGCCGCAGCTTTGGCTGTGGTATACTGCAAAACACAAAGATTGTGCTCTAATCCAGGTTTGTGACAAAGGCGCTTTGGGGTGAGATCTGTGGATGCGAATGAAGCCAGTGAGCGGATCGAGAAGCTTCGTGAGTTGATAAACTACCACAACTATCGCTACTACGTGCTCGACAGCCCCGAGATAAGCGACCATGAATATGATGAGCTTATGGGGGAGTTGAGGCAACTTGAGGAGGAATTTTCCCAGTTTATCACCCCTGATTCTCCCACGCAGCGGGTGGGAGCAGCCCCGGTTGAGGCCTTCGGCGTTGTGGAACACCGGGAGCCGATGCTGAGTCTAGGTAACGTATTCTCCAGCGAAGAATTGTTTGCCTGGCACAAGAGGATATCTGGCCTTCTGGGAGAGGAGCAGTTTGATCTTGTCGCCGAGCTGAAAATGGATGGACTTGCTGTCGCGTTGACCTACGAGGATGGTGGGCTTGTCACTGGAGCTACCCGCGGCGATGGGTTTAGGGGTGAGAACATCACTCAAAATCTGAGAACCATCAGGAGCATACCTTTAGCTGTTCCCAAGGATGCACCACGGAGGTTTGAGGTCAGGGGGGAGGTCTACTTCCCGAAAAAGGGATTCAAGAGGCTAAACGAAGAGAGGAGCAACGCGGGTCAGCCGTTGTTCGCCAATCCAAGGAATGCCGCTGCTGGCTCGGTGCGTCAGCTAAACCCTCGTATCACTGCCACTCGCCCGCTGGATATCTATATCTACGGTTTGGGTTGGGTAGAGGGGGAGGTACCCCCAACCCATTGGGAGACCTTAGAGTACCTGAAGTCCCTGGGTTTTAAGGTTAATCCCACCAACTCGCTATTCGGCGATATTAACCAGGTGGAGAGCTTTTATCAGCACTGGGTTGAGGAGCGGGAGCATCTGCCGCATGAGGCGGACGGGGTTGTGGTGAAGGTCAATCGGTTCGATCTTCAGGAACGGTTGGGGGTGGTGGGGCGTGAACCTCGCTGGGCAGTGGCCTACAAGTTTCCTGCTACTCAGGCGACAACCCGCCTACTGGACATTGGAATCAGTGTGGGGCGCACTGGTACGCTCAATCCCTATGCTATCCTGGAGCCGGTATCGGTAGGTGGAGTGACCTTGAAGAGAGCGGCACTGCACAATGAGGACGATATCAGGCGCAAGGACATTCGCATCGGTGACACAGTCATCGTGCAGAGGGCGGGTGAGGTCATACCGGAGATAGTAGCGCCTGTGGTCAGCCTGCGCACAGGCGAGGAGAGGTTTTTCAGTATGCCCCCGCGCTGCCCGGAATGCGGTGCCGAGGTTGTAAAACCTGAAGGCGAGGCCATGACTCGCTGCACCAGTGCATCGTGCACTGCCCAGATTTCCGAGCTAGTCAAGCACTTTGTTTCCCGGGGAGCTATGGATATCGAGGGCATTGGTGAAAAGTTGGCTGACGTACTGCTCGAAGCAGGCTTGATAAAGGATGTTGGCGATATATATTCTCTGAGGGAGAAGAAGGATGAGCTCACAGAGATGGAGAGGATGGCGGAGAGAAGCGTCTCCAATTTATTGGATGCCATAGACGAAAGCAAGGAAAGGCCCCTCTCGAGGATTATCTTCGCGTTGGGGATTCGCCACGTGGGGGCGGAGACTGCTGAAATCCTGGCTAAGCACTTTGACAGCGTGGACAAGCTGTCCCGTGCATCTGAAGAGGAGTTGACATCTGTTCCGAGCGTAGGTCCCAAGATTGCGGAGAGCGTTGCCGCTTTCTTCAGGCAGGAATCTAATAGGAAGATTATTGACAAGTTGAGAAGGGCTGGTGTGAAGCTGGAGAAGGAACCGGCGGGGCCTGAGGAACTGCCTCTTTCCGGGCAGGAGTTTGTAATCAGTGGTAAGCTGGAGGCTTTCCCCAGGAGTGACGCTGAGGCCAAAATCAGGGGGCTTGGCGGCTCCGTGGGCAGCTCTGTAACCAAAAAGACCACCTTTCTGGTGGTGGGCGCCGACCCAGGTTCTAAGCTCGAACGTGCTCGGGAGTTGGGAACCGGGTTCCTGAGTGAAGAGGAATTTCTACGGGTGTTGGGAGGAGAGGGAAGGTAGATTAATGAGCGAGTCTGTCATGAGAAGTGGGTACGGTACGCTGTCGAGGCTCCCCTACCGGAGTAGAATATGAAGCTGATTGTAGGTCTTGGCAACCCGGGCAGACGTTATGTCAATAACAGGCATAATGCAGGGTTCCGGTGCCTTGACTATTTCGCCCGGAGGCACAGCATTACCTTAGACCATCGCAGAGCACGCAGCAAGCTGGGGATAGGGGAGATTGAAGGCACTAGGGTTGTTCTGGCTAAGCCTGGAACTTTCATGAACCTGAGTGGTGAGGCAGTGGCTGCTATTATGCGCTACTACCGCCTTCCCGCTGAGGACCTCCTCGTTATCTACGATGACCTTGATCTTCCACTGGGCGGGATCCGTATCCGAGAGCGTGGGGGATCAGGGGGACACAAGGGAATGAAGTCGATCATCTCCTGTCTGGGCAGCCAGGACTTTCCTCGAATTCGGGTGGGAATCGCTTCGCAGGAAGATACAGCGTATGCTCTCTCAAAGAGGTTGGATACTATAGAGTACGTTCTCAGCGATTTCGCTGCTGAAGAAAAGTCTATCATTAGAGAGGTCTATCCAGAGGTCGCTGATGCTATTCATTGCCTGATTACAGATGGCGTCGCCGCCGCCATGAACAAGTTTAACTAAAAACCGGCAGAATGTTGTGTCTTGTTATTCAAGCCACACAAAATTAAAAGGTCATATCAATATTTCTGCTGAAATTGAAGGTAAGGGCACTAGGTCGTATTTGCGACTATGTCTACCACCGGCACATCAAGTGCCAGAGCCAACCGCTCAATGGTATCAAGTGAAGGGCGATGTTTGCCATGTTCCAACCTGCTCAAATTTGGCCTCTGCATTCCCGCCATATCGGCAAGCTTTTCAATAGAAAGCCCCTTAGAGGTTCTTAATTGCCTAATCCTTTCACCAACCCGTTTCGCGAGATCGTTATTGGTCTCACTTGATTGTTTGCCCTTGTAATATTCATATATTGGCTCGCAGTGATATAGCACATCGTCCCATGGAACTTCGAACCAATTACCTGATTCTTGATCTACGCGAAAATATCTTCCACCCTCACCTATCCGTGTGCGAACTACTTGTGACGAATCCGCTTCAGATAATTCGTTGACTTCTAAAAGATACGCTTTCCCATTTTCCATATGAACAATGAAAGCCCGATCTTCTTCGATGTAGTAAACCATATTGATCTTTTTACCAAGTTCGGGGTCCAGGTGTTTCTCTATTTGAGAGGTAAAATCATTGAGTTGGGAAGTATTTCGATTAAAGAACATACAATTCTGAGGTAGACTATTCAATTTGTACATGTCTGATAATCTCGACACGAGAAAGACCCAAAGTTTTGATTGGGCATCCGGATTTCTTAAGAGTGGCGCAGGCCATATTTTAATATCCGGTATCTTCATGTCGACTAGATAGATACTATAGTCTTGCTCTCTAAGAACTTCTACTAATCGTTGCTTGATTTGGATGTTTTCAAAAATTCCGATAAAGTGTCTCTTAAGTGCCATCTGGTTAGTTACAAGACAAGCTCTAACTTTTTTAGGGTCCCACTGCTTAGAATATTCTACGAAAGCCTTTGAATATTCTAAGAAAGCAATTGATTTCTCATCCTTGCTTAAATTTTTAGTTATCACCATCAACTTACTCCCGCATAAAACCCTTGCGTATTAACGCATTTCTTAAATTTCTAGTGACCTCAAAATCATCCATTGGTCGTTGATTCTCAATATCCCACCGTCCGATTTCCCTTCCGCCCTTCTCAATATGGACATGCAGAGGTGGATGATCGCCTTTATATGTTTTAAATAGAAAACCTCCAGCCCGACTTGTCCCCATTCCCCGTCTTCTTCCTATCCTGTAAATATCGTATCATATTTGATACGGTGTGTCAATGCATCTAATTCAGTATAATAGTACACATTGTAATCCTGTCCTCGTAACTTAGGATTTGCTTTTTCAACTTAGTTACTTTTAGACTTGCACCCAAGTCATATTACGTAGCAATACTTATATATCGATGTACCATTTTGCTTGTCATTTGCAGGCTTTGATATAATTTTGACAGGGCTAGTCAGCGTTGGCTAGCCCTTGAGGTGTTGGTCTGTGAATCTATCTGGCCTTCTTTCCTTAATCGACGACATGCCCTCATACCGCAAGCTTGTTCAAGAGCTGCAGGCAGTGAGGGGTGAGAGAAGGGCGGTTGTGGTGGATGCCGCCAAGCCCTATCTTATTACCACTCTATTCCGCCAGCTCGGCCTCCCGATGCTAGTGATCACGGCACGATCGGAGAGGGCCAGGCAGCTTCACGAAGAGATCCCTCTTTGGTTTGGCAGCGACGCCCCGATTAGGCTTTTCCCTGAGCCCGATGCTCTGCCCTATGAACGACTCTCATCTGATTCGTACACGGTACAGCAAAGGTTGAGGGTTCTCTCTGACTTGAGCGAGGGGAACAAAAAACCTTTGGTTATCGCTTCTGCCTATGCTGTAGCACGAAAGACTGTGCCTGTTGCCAGGTTTGCTTCCGCCCGTCACACATTGAGAAAGGGGGCGAAAGTCGATCTTGAGCGGATGCTGGCCAGGTGGATAGAGCTTGGTTATGAGATGGAGAACACAGTGGGGCTGCCTGGAACCGTGAGCCGGCGCGGCGGCATAGTTGATATCTATCCACCAAACGGCGATCTTCCTGCGCGGATAGAGCTCTCTGGAGATGAAGTGGAAAGCATCCGCCTATTCGATCCTACAACCCAGCGCTCGTTGGAGTTAGTGTCCCAAATAACTATCATCCCTGCCAGGGAGATGGCTGCATCGTTCAACGAACTGAGGGACATTGTGCGGCAACTCGACCACTCAACCTTGAACAGCAAGGCAAAGGAAATGACCGGAGAGGAAATGGAGTGTTTGGCTAGGGGGCAGTGGTTTGACGGACTGGACTTATATACCTCTCTAGCTAATGATGGCGCTTTTCTTGACTACTTCCCGGAGCATGCTCTGGTTGTTCTTGACCAGCCTGACCTGATCGAAGGCACTTTGACGGAGCTGGATATTCAGGCGATTGAATTGTCTGAGACACTGAGAAAGCAAGGTGAGCTGCCAGTCGATTTTCCAGTGCCCTATTTTACCTGGTCGGAGCTGGCAACCAGGCTTGATAAGTTTGACCATCGATTGGCACTGGAGCAATGGGGAGATGAGAGCGAGTGCTGCTTCATGGGCTTCAGCCCAACCCCCAGCTACGGGGGGCGCGTATCTGCCTTCCTGGAAGATACCAGGGGAATTATGGAAGACGGGTGCCGTGTCATCATTGTCTCTCAGCAGGCGGCAAGGTTGTCGGAGCTACTCGGGGAGTACGGCGTTATTGCATCGCCGGTCACAGATGTGGTTGATGTACCACAGGCAGGCTCGGTTACTCTGGCGCAAGGGTCGCTCGCTGGTGGTTGGAGGATGGATGTGGGGGGTGGGGATATGGTCTTCAGCGATGCGGAGATCTTTGGCTTTGTCAAGAAGCGGCGGATGGTATCGAAGCGCCCAGTGCGTCACGACGTATTCCTCTCCGAACTCTCGTTTGGTGACTATGTAGTGCACGTCGATCACGGCATCGGCAGATTTTCAGGTTTAACCAGGATCGGTCTTGATAATGGTGAGCGTGAGTACCTGGCTCTGGAGTACGCAGCTGGTGACAAGCTCTACGTGCCCACTGAGCAAGTCGATCGTGTTAGCCGCTACCTTGGGCCCGGGGGGTACGCTCCGTCCTTGAGCCGCCTGGGCACTCAGGAATGGAGCAGGGCCAAGCGAAGGGTGAAGGAGGCGGCAAGCGATCTAGCCCAAGAACTCCTTCTGCTGTACTCGGCGCGAGATGTATCGAGTGGCTTCGCCTTTTCTTCCGATTCTGTGTGGCAACAGGAGCTTGAAGCATCCTTCCCGTATGTCGAGACGCCGGATCAGCTCAAGGCGGTTCATGAGGTTAAAGAGGATATGGAAAGGGCACGACCTATGGATCGTCTGGTATGCGGAGACGTAGGCTATGGAAAGACCGAGGTTGCCGTCCGAGCCGCTTTTAAAGCGGTTATGGATGGAATGCAAGTGGCGGTACTGGTACCCACAACTGTCTTGGCCCAACAACATTTGACCACTTTCGGTGAACGGGTGGGGGCGTTCCCGGTCAGGGTGGAGTTGCTGAGCCGCTTTCGTTCTCCCAGCGAGCAGCAGGAGGTTATTCAGGGGTTAGCCAACGGTGGCGTCGATATCTGTATAGGCACTCATCGCCTCATTCAGAAGGACGTTTCCTTCAAGAACCTCGGGCTGGTGATTATTGATGAGGAGCAGCGATTTGGCGTCACTCACAAGGAAAGGCTCAAGCAGTTGAGGAAAGAGGTGGACGTCCTTACCTTGAGCGCTACTCCTATCCCCCGCACTCTTCACATGTCTCTGATTGGCGTTCGTGATATGAGCACCATGGAGACTCCCCCTGAGGAACGCCATCCCATAAAAACCTATGTTGCTTCCTACAATGAGGGACTGGTACGTGAAGCCATACTGCGGGAGTTAGAGCGCGGTGGACAGGTGTTCTATGTTCATAATCGGGTACAGAGGATTGGCTGGATAGCCAGGAAGCTGGGAGACCTGGTGCCTCAAGCCAGGATAGGCACCGCTCACGGGCAGATGGTTGAGGATGCCCTGGAATCAGTGATGCTCGATTTCGCTGAGGGCAGAATCGACGTTCTCGTGTGCACTACGATTATTGAGTCCGGGCTGGACCTTCCCAATGTCAATACTTTGATCATTGACGACGCTGATAAGATGGGGTTGACTCAGCTCTATCAGCTTCGTGGTAGGGTTGGGCGGGGGGCAAACCGCGCTTATGCTTATTTCTTCTACAACAAAGAGAAGCAACTAACCGATGCTGCTCAGAAGAGGCTCAGGACGATTTTCGAGGCTGCTGAGCTGGGTGCGGGCTTTCGCATCGCTATGAAAGATCTGGAAATCCGCGGTGCCGGCAATCTCCTCGGGGCGGAACAGAGTGGGCACATAGGGGCGGTTGGCTTCGAACTCTACAGCCGGTTCTTATCGGAGGCAGTATCGGAGCTCAAGGCTGGAGATGATCGAAGAACTGCCCCTGAACCTCTGGGTACTGCGGTTGATCTTCCCCTGGCTGCCTACATACCTGACGGATATGTATCTGATCTCGATACTCGCCTTGCCTGCTACCTTAGGTTTGCCAAGGTCAGATCTTTGGAGGAAATGAATGAGTTGAGAGCGGAACTCGAGGACAGGTTTGGCCCGCTTCCGCTTCAGGTCAAGAACCTGCTCTATATGATCAGGATTAAGCTTATGGCAAGCGGTTCAGGTATCCGGGATATAATCGCGGAGAAGGGGCAGGTTGTGGTTAAACTGGGCCCGGGCGTCAGGATAGATAAACTATCGATGCAAGGATACTTTGGGGACAGATTGAAAGTAGGGACAAGCCAGCTGAGATTGGATATTAAGCGGGCGGGAAAGCAATGGAAAAAGGTCTTGGAAGATGTGATTGAGAGAATAGCCCAAACTATAGATGATTCGCAATCCTCTCCAGGCTCCGAATACTGGAATAGTTCCTAGCCTGTAGTCGCTCGTGGGGGGAGTGCGAAAGTGATGAGTGTGTTATAGAAATCGAAGGAAACTGCCCTGATCATTTCATACACAGCAGGTGAATTGTGATACAATGAGACAGGCGAGTTTATCATAAGCTGTGTTGCAAAAAGGTGACGGTTTTCCATAATGCTGAGTGATAAATCATGCAGATGAGTGTTAGTGAAGGATAGGCCTGTTATGTTAAAGGCAATGCGCGTTTCTATTCTCTTGATTATATTGTTATCGGCTGCCCTGTCCCTTGTTGGCGCCGGGTCAGCTACACCTTCTCCACAGATCTATGTATTGCATGTAGACGGGACTATTGTTCCCGCGGTTGCTAGCTACATAGACCGCGGGATTAGCGAAGCGGAGTCACACGGAGCCACGGCCGTAATAATTGAGCTAAGCACCCCCGGTGGTTTGCTTTCTACTACAGAGAACATCGTGGATCGGATTCTTGATGCCGAGGTGCCAGTAGTGGTCTATGTAAATCGCTGGGCTGGTTCAGCGGGCACTTTTATTACCCTGGCGGCTCATGTGGCGGCTATGGCTCCGGCCAGCCGCATCGGTGCTGCCAGCCCTGTTTCGATTGACCCCGAGGAGGGGATCTCCGATACCCTTGCGAAGAAGATAACCGAGGATACTGCGGCCAGAATCAGGAGCCTCGCCGATTTGCATGGCCGCAATCAAAAAGCAGCCGAGGCAACGGTATTGGAGGCGCTCTCCTTCACGGATCAGGAAGCGCTGGGGCTCGCTCCTCTGCCTGAGGAGCATCAGGAGGTGCTGGGACTGGAAACCCCTTATCTTGACCCTCCTCTTGTAGACCTTGGTGCCGAGAATCTTGACTCTCTCATAGAGCAACTCAACGGCATGAAGGTCGAGGTGGCGGGCGAGGAAGTTACTATTGTTACCGAAGGTTACTTCAGGAACGATATAGGCATGAGCCTCATTGAGAGGTTTCTTCAGGTCATTAGCGATCCCAACATAGCTTATATTCTACTCACCTTGGCCACGACCGGGCTCATCCTCGAACTAATCAATCCGGGCACTATTCTGCCTGGAGTGGTGGGGGCCATCTGCCTGATTCTTGCCTTCTACTCTTTGGCTGTACTTGAGGCTTCATGGGCGGGGATATTTTTTATCATTCTTGCCTTTGTATTGTTCATAGCTGAGGTATTTACCACTACATTTGGTATACTTACTCTAGGGGGCTTAGTCTCATTGGTTATGGGCTCTATAATCTTGTTTGGGGGAGGTCCAGAGTTGTTTCAACTTCAAATAAACTGGTGGGTCATCGCAGTGGTAGCGATTGTGATTACTGCTATTTTCCTCTTTGTAAGCGCTGCCGTTGTTCGTTCTCAGCGTCGTCGTCCTGTTACTGGAAAGGAGGGGTTGGTAGGCAAGGTGGCGGTTGTTCAGACGGAGTTGGCTCCAGAGGGTATGGTCCTAGTTGAGGGCGAGCACTGGAGCACGGGGAGGAAGGCATTACGGAGGTAGAGGCGAATCTGGACACGGGTGTTCAACATTTTTTCGATT
>SDBU01004277.1_pt1 | contig 17611 bp, 31 predicted proteins | sample 2277071 | NCBI WGS metagenome assembly SDBU01 (sample SAMN10397929, study PRJNA504765) | marine sediment metagenome | isolation source: marine sediment core GS08_GC12, 126 cmbsf | place: Arctic Ocean: Gakkel Ridge, Loki's castle | collected 2008 | reverse complement strand
GAGCGAGTAGTCCTCGTTGGTGAAGTCGAGGTCGGCGGTGTCGGCTGCGAGGCAACGGAGGTACTCGTTGACGCCGTTGAACTCCAACACGCCCAGACCGCTCGCCAACGGCGTCCAGGTGGGCGTGTTGACGAGCGTGACCGGGTCGTGGTGGAGGGGAGCCACGTCCCGAGTCACCGCCCCGGTTGCCTCCCTGAACGGAAGGTCGAGGGCGATGTCCTCGTTGTGGCCTAGAGCGTTGTAGAGGAGGTACATCTCGACCTACGCCTCTGCCTCGTATGCGGCCCACCAGGGGTAGTCCCGGGCCACGCCTGCGGTCCGCTCGAGCGTCACACGCACCCCGAACTCGGTGGGCTCAAGGTTGACCACGATGCACGGGGAGGCGATGACTCCGGCGTGAGTGTTCGTGTCCGCTTGCACCCACGCGCCCCCGTCCGTGAGCCGGTAGTATTCGACGATGTCGATGGTCTCCCCGGCCTGTGACAGCGTGAGGTCAATCAGGACCACGATGGGCTTGAACACGCCGGCCGGGGCGTTGTTGATATAGACGTCCTGTTCGGTGCCGTCCGAGGTGATCGTGCCGCCCACCGGGGCCAGCACAGGCAGGGCGTCAATGACGGCCTGGAGCGCTGTGATGTCGGCGGGGTTGGTGATGGCCATGACTAGATGCCCTCGCTGACCGTGAGGTTCGCAGCACCGGCTGCCGAGATGGCGTTGACCGCGCCTAGGAAGAGGTTCTCCCCGGTGATCTCATACGCGCCACCGTTGGGGTTGAGCCGGATGCCGTCGTTGAGGACAGCCGCCACTCCCAGCCCGAGGTAGATGGTCTGTACGGAGTCGTTCACGAACGCTGCATACACCCGAAACCTGTTGGCGACCAGCGCCACTGTCGTGGCCGCCGCCACTGCGACGCCGCCCGACGTTGGGAATGAGTCGATGGGATAGATGGTCGGATCGCGGGGCATGTTGGTTCTCCTTTGCGGAGAGGGAGCCGAGCCTTACCCCGGCTCCCTCATCTCGTTCCGCCTTTCGTTGCCTGTGGCCTAGAAGCCGTGGAACGTGCCTCTCCAGTCGAGTGACGCCACGCCGAAGATGTGCCGCACCCGGTAGAACACGTTGTCCGTTGCGAAGTCGCCGTCGAACGGACTGATAGGCCCGCCACCGATGGCGACCTTGTCGGACGCCTTCATGCAAATCTCGGGGCTGGTGTGGCCCTCAAGGTGTGCATAGCCGAGCGTCGCGATGTCGCTGGGGTCGGCGAACAAGTACCAGCCGGTGAGGCCGTTCCCGCCCGCGTTGATGGACTGGAGCCACGGCTCCACGATCAGCGTCAGGCCCATCTGCGAAACCACGTTCGCGGTGGGGCTGGCCCTGAACACGCCACCGGCGTCATCCGTCCACATCTTCTGTGTGGAGGTCAGGATCTGCCGTGCGGTCATCTCCAAAGCTGGCGGAACCACCAGGAACTTCATCATGTTCTTGATGGGCATCCCGCTGAGGCTTGTCAGGGCCGCCATCATCTCCAGCGCCGTCTCCAGCGTTGCGATGGTGAGAGGCCCGGCCACGGAGTTGATGAGGTTCTGGTAGAGGAACCCCCCCACGCCTTCCACATGCGCCCCGATGTCTCCGGCGTACTCGTTGATCGCCAGGGAGTGCTCCGTGTTGGCGGCAGCCCGAGCGTAGTCGTCGGGTGTGCCCTTCAGCGCGTTCAGATCGTCGTTCACCAGCGTCTCCCAGCTGATGTCGAACTGCTGCCCACGTTTCTTGACTTCGATCTCGTAGTTGACCTGCCGCTTCTGTGTCGCCCGGTACTCGCCCTTCTCATCCACCTCCGGCAGCACGTTGTCCCCGCCGTAGGTAGCAAAGTCAAACGCCTTTCGGAAGTCCGGCACTGTCGGCCGGGCCTTGAAGTACGGCTTCCAGAGCGGGTCGATCGCCTTGTACGCCGACACCAGCTTCCGCTCCAGAACGTCGCCGAAGTAGACGGCGAAGTCCGTGGTGACGATGGCCTCCTGGAGCAGGAACTTGGCCCGGTGCGGTGCCAGACCGCGAGCGTTGCTGAGAAGGTCAACGGCCTCCTTCAGCTTCCGCTCGTAGTTAGCGGGTTTCCTTCGATCGCCGAGGACACTCCAATCGTCGATGCCCTCGACCATCTCCATCAGTTCCATGGTCATGGTCTATGCCTCTGCTTTCTGAGGGGCTGGCTAAGCCTTATCCAGGGTGGTCAGCTTGCCCTCATCTTCGGTGTCTTCTGCCTGCTGCTGCTCGTCTTCCGGTACGAACATCAGGTACAGCGCCAGCGTCTCTGGTGTGAGACCGCCTTCCGCTGTCACTACGCCGGTTTCCCTGTCGATGACGGGGGAGGCGTTGAGGATCTTGAGCTGGTTGACGATGAGCCGGACCGCGGCCTCACTGAGGTCGATGTCTCTGCTGCCGTCTCCGAGCTCGTTGCCCTCACAGTCTCTCGTCCGCCAGACAACGTCGCCGGGCGATCCCAGTCCGACCTCTCTCCCGCACTTCAGGCACTTCACCGCCGGAAGGTGCGGGATGGGGTCGAAGCCCTTGCTGCCACAGACGCAACCTTGGTTGATGTTGCCGCAGACGGTGGGCTGGAATCGCACGATCTCCTCGTCCGTAAAGCCGAGCGTCTCTTTCAGTGAGCCGATCAGCCGGTGCGTGAGGACGTTGCCCTGGTTCGGCAATATCCCCATCAGCACCAGCCGTTTTGCGATGTTCAGTTCCATCAGTACCCCTCCTCAAGGGTGCCGCTTACGAAACGGTGGCGTGCACTTCGATGTGCCCCATTCCGATCCCGGCCATCTCAACAAACGGGATGGTCCCGATCACTCCATCACCAGTCGTCCCGCCGTTGTAGCCGACGGCCTGTACGCTGGCCGCTTGGATCAGGGCTGTGACGTTGCCAGCTGCCGCCGCAACGTTGAGCCTCCAGGCGTGCAAGCTCGCCGGAGCGCCGATCCCGACGCCTCCGACGTACATGCCCTGCGCCATGAAGACCACTCTGGCCGCGGCTTCAGCACCGGAGACGTAGATGCCACCCTCGAACGGCGTAATGATCGAGCCGTCCAGCAGGCCCGCCGAATCGACGTTGATCCACGAGCCGAAGCCGTAGAGGCCGCCGGTCTGTGCGGCCGTCAGGTGGGCCTCGATGTAGCCGCCGACGCCTTCGGATGCTCCACCGGCCAACGTGGTCCGGAGGTTGAGTCCGTAGCTCCCAGTGGTGACGGTCTTGTACATCCGGCCCGGCCCACCGATCCACGGCGGGTCCTTGTGCACCTTGACCGCGATAGTCTCGGTCAGCCCGGCGTCGATGTGGCCGAGCGCCATCCCGAACGGGACGTTCAGGGCCACGTTGCTGATCTTGCTGACGACGGCGGGGGCGGCTCTGCTGATGTAGAGCTGTTCGCCACCCTCGACGGCTACACCGCCTGCGTCGCTGTTCGCCGACACGTCCACGCACCAGATGCCCTCGGTGTCGATGACCACTCGGTCCCCGGCCACTGCTGCCGACTTGCCCACGACCACGCCAACACCGTTGTTGTCGCCTGTGGCGTCCATCCCGAAGAACACGGTGTCGCCGTTGTCAGCCATGCCGTCGCCGTGCGTCGGGTGGTTGAGGTCGCTTTCAAGCACGGCGATGTGCCGACCTTCGCCCGTGCTGGATATCTGGTCCCCCAGTGTGCAAACGTCGGCTACTGGGAATTCTCCGAATCCAGGAGACATTGGTTCGCCTCTTCCTTCTTACTGGGTTTTTGTCCCAGCTACTGCCATGATTCCTGTTGCTCCGCTGCTTAGCGGCTCTTGACGAGGTTTTCGAGTTCCCCGTCGGATGCGTTCGGGTAGAGGCCCCTGAAGGACTCTTTCAGTTCGTCCGGGGATGGCCCGTCACCCTCTGGAGCCTTCGGCCCCATGCCCTTCACCTTGCCGGCCTCCGAGAGTTCAGCGACGTACTTGATCTCGGCCTTGACGGCCTCTTCGATCCCGTCGGCTGTCTCGGCGTTCGCGAACCGCGCGGTCAGCTGCCTCTTTGAAGGGTCGGGGAGCTCAGCGGCGGCGATAGCTTCGTCGATGGCCGACTTCGCCTCTGCCTTTGCCTTCTCCGCCGACGCCTCTTCGAGTGCTGTCTTGGCGGTCTCCAGATCTCCTGTGATCGTCGCGAGCTTCTCGGTCAGCTCTTCGACCTGCTTTTCGAGTTCCATAGTGCGCTTTACCTCCTGCGCCACGCTTTCCCGTACCGATGTCTCGATCTGCTTGACCAGGTCAGGGCGTCGTTCCCTTAGCTGGTCGAGCCCCACCACGTCCACGTCATGCTGCGCGGCTGCCTCATACATGGTGACGGCGCCGCCGGCGCCCGGCTCGGTCACGAAGTCAACCGATCGAACGGCCACGATCTTCTCGACGACCCTGGTCATGACTCCCTCGATCTCTACGGGTTCCTCTGGCCCCTCTCCGATAGCGTTGATGCTGACGCCCATCTGGTTGAGCAGGCCCTTGTCTCGGAGCTCCGCCAATGTCTCCTGGAGCCATGGCTTCACGATGATGGCCTCGCCCAGGATCTCGCCCTTCTCGCCGATGCTGACGTTGATCAGGTTCGCCACCCAATCCCTGATCGAGCGCTCCGGCCTCTCCTCGTCCTCCTTCTCGGTGGGGTGGTCGGCGTACATCTTGACGCCCTCGAACATCTGGAAGTCCCGCGCCAGCATCTCCTTCGGGTAGTACCGTTCCTTCGACGTGTTGAACCCAGACTCCACCACCACGATCGTTGCGATCCCCTTATCGGAAATTGCCGCTTCCGTCAGCGGTATGACGTCGAGGAGCAGGCTGCGTCCTGCGGGCACCTTCACCCAGCGGGACATGCTCACGTCGTCCACACCCGCCTCCCGGTAGGCGCCTCGGAGCCGAGCCCGGATGACTGGAAAAAGCTCCACCGGGATGTCGGTCAACTTGCCCTTCAGACCGCCTGGTGAAATCCACGCCGCACAGTGATCGACTGCCTTCTTCGTGACTCCGCCATCGGCCGTCTCCCACATGGGCAGCCGCCAGGTCGATGGATCATCGGAATCGCCCGCGTAGGCGAACGCCTCCAGGGGCAGCTTCTCGTCGTCGACGGACCGGGCCAGTGGCTGAGCCTTCAGCCAGGCCAGCGCCTGCTCGGCCTCCATGACGACGGCCTGCTCGACATCCGCCTCGCCTTCGCTGAGGAGTGGAGCGATCGTCGCCATGACGGACAGGTTCGTGCTCGTGGCCGGGATAGTCCGCCTGCCGACCTCAAGGCAGAGATCTCCGTAGAGCCTCCGCAGCGACTCCGCAGAGGTATAGGTGGTTTTCGCCACGACACGGCTCCCATCGCCCACCTGGACGGCCGTAGCCTCGTCGTTGATGACGTAGGGCGCAGAGTAGATAAGCCCGCCGATGTCGTACACGACGGTGCCAGCATCCGGGTCGAAGTCCCGAACCCAGACATTGGGGCCATGGTCGGACCGCGGTTCCCGCTTATCGAGAGCCGCCTGGAGAAGAGCCCGGATATCCTCTGTGCTGGTCTCTGTCACGGTAGGCACGTTGCTCTCCTTTGCGACCCATTCGCCGTCTGCGTTCTTCCGATACTTCGTCTTGACCGCAGCCCAGGCTGTCTGATGTGAAAGCTGTTCTCGGCGCTCACCTCTGTCGCTGTACGTTTCCCATGCCGCGTTGAAAGCGGAGCGGTAGATCCTCTGGGCCGCGGCTGGGAGCACCTTCACTGAGGCAGGCAGATCGGCGATGGCGGCGTATGGCATTCGTTCGTTCCAAAAGAAAAGAGGGCAGCTCGGGTTTCCCCAGAAACTGCCCTCCGTTGTCGGTCGAGCTGGTGCGCGCGCTAGGCTACCTCACAGTTGGACCTTCTCCCTCACCCGTTCGATGCGTACCGGCTGGTAGTCGTGCATGATGACGACGATCTCGCCGAACGGCACCTTGCGAATCTCCTTGATCAGTCGGCTCTCTTTCGCCGTAAGCTGTACGGCTACTCTATCAGGCTTCCCGTTCTGGGCGCTCATGCGGCTGCCTCCAGCATGACGGGTGCCAACGCACAGCGGCAGTTGGGGTGAACGGTCGGCCGCGTGTGTCCCGACGAGAATACATGGTCGAGCGGCACGACACCCTCCGCTTCGTTCGCTGCACATCGGTCATCGACCTCGGCATCCCCGACGGTCACCCACCGCTTCCCCGTTACGCCCATGTCCTTCGAGCGGTCCATGAACGATTCCTCGAGCGCGTCGGCCGTCTCGGTGCGTGCGATGGCCGGGGCCCGGCTCGCCTTCATGTCGGTGAACGTCCGGCGGATGTCCGCTGTCAACCCGGGCACACCGCGCTTGTTCTTGATGCCGTCGCCGATCACCTTCGCCAGCCGCCGGCGCGTCTCCTTGTCAATACCCTTCACCGCCTGAGCCGAGTGCCGGGTAGCGTACCGGACGGCCTGATCCATCGGCGGACCCTCGAACGGCAGCGTGAACGGCGGGAGGTTGCGGCGCCCCCACCTGACCATCTGAACCGATCCGGCAAGGTACCCCTCCGTCGAATGTCCGGCCACGGTCGCCGTCAGCGCGCGGCTGAACGAGTCGATGATCGGGTCAAGCAGGTCAGTAATGTCGGACACGCTAACTCGCCTCATCCTCCCACGGCTTGCTCAGGGGCTCGACGGTCCAACCATGATTGCAGCGAGGACAAACGCACTGCAACTCACATTCTTTCATTACCACGATAGCCTTGCCTCCCCCATCTCGCGTTAAATGAGTCAGCGACATCCTCGGTTCATCCTCCCCACACACCGGACATACAGGGTTCAGGCGTTCGGACATCGGGCTACTCCTGTGCCACGAGGCTGTAGTACAGCCGCTCGATGGCCTCTACCGGGATCGCATCTTCCAGAGCGTCGAAGTACGCCACCATGTCACGCTGCAGGCTCCGCGTCAGCTTCTGGTTCCGCGGGTCCTCTGGGTTCGCTGGTATCTCCGCCTCCAGAATCTGCAGCAGGCTCTCCACCTGCCTCAGCACCGCCGTCCGAAGGATCGACCGGCACGTCGACGTAGCCCTTTCCCGCACAGCCGCGGCAGGGGAGGCGGATGAGGCCGGCACGGTCACGTTGCTCCCACCTCTTCCCGTCGCACCACCCGCATGTCTTCCGCTCCGTGTCCGTTTCGGTTGTCATCGGGCTCAAACCTCTTTCTGATGTCCTCCAGGAGCGTGATCAACTCCGCCGTGAGCCGGAGATCCCGGGCGCTTTCCTCCATGCCCTCTTCGTCGGCATAGAGTTCGTCGAGGACCTTGTTCACGTCGTCTACACCGCAGGCCATGAGAACCTGCTGCACGACCTCCCTCACGTCGACAATCTGCGGGTATGCCACGGCCAGGGTGCTCAGCGCCTTGGCGAGCTCGCCAGCGTCCTCCGGGGTGATCGCCGGGAAGTCTCGGTCGACGTACCGGTTCTCCTCGGGGATGGCGTTCTGCGCCATCACGTACCGGTCTATCTCGTCGAACAGGCTCTGCCAAGAATCCTGATACGTCTGGATCTGCTTCATCACAGGCAACTCGGTGGTCTTGGCCGTGGCCCAGTTGCCGATGGAGATGTCGCCGAAGTAGGGCTCTGGCCAGCCCACCGCGGCGCACACCTGTTGCTTCAGCATCCGGGCGTCCTGGTAGGCGTTCATGGCCCGCGAGTTTGGGCTGTACGGACTGAGGTCAACGCCCTCGTTGCTCACATGGATGGCGCCTGCCTCCACGCTCTTGCCGTCGAGACTGCCCTTGAACGCATCGACGGCCGCCTGCCCGCCCTTGACCTTGCCCCGCCAGGCGAAGCGAGCCTGAGCCAGCATGATCGCCGCTCGGGATGCGAGGAACCGCCGGTGCAGGAAGATCCAGTGCAGCGCCGGCAGCAGGAGAGAGTTTCCCCGCTGGCCGATCGTGTTGATCGCCAGGTGGAAGACAACGGCGCCCTTCGTGTCCTCACCAGACCCGGAGCTGACCTCGTTGCCTTTTGAGTCCTTCGTCGCCTCATCAGTGAGGTTCGTTGCGGACCTGAAGTACGCCGTGTGTTCCTTGTTCGCGGTGTCGTGCCAGACCCGCTTGTAGTACCGCACGTCCTCAGAGTCATCCGGGTCGGTGACGATCTCGGTGATCTCCAGCGTGTCGATGCGGCGGATGCGGGCGTTCTTCTGCGAGTCGATGAACACGGCGAAGAAGATCTCGCCGTCGGTGAGCGTCCGGTCTGAGCTCTTCCGCTGGCCGGCGGGGGACAGGACGCCCCGGTTGAATGGGGATGTCCAGAACGCCTGCACGACCTTCTTGGCGGTGTCATCAGGTACGTCGAACGTCATGCCGATGCCGAAGGCATACGTGGTCCACAGCCGGATCGACTGCACGGCCAAGGGATCTCGGGCACCGTAGACCCGGGCCTCTCGGACAGCCGTGATGCGCTCCGTTTCGCTAACACCGCTATCGGCGACACCAGTCCCAAACTTGATCCACCCCTTGTCTTCGAGGGCGAGCAGCTCTTCCGTCTGCGCCGTGGCCTCTCGGATGGCGTGGGTGAGGATCTCGGCTAGTTCTGGAAGCATCAGCTCCTCATCCTCCGCTGGCTACCCGACCGCTCGCGCTGGCCGTTGGCCCGGTTGATTCGCTGGCTCTGCTTCTTCATGCGAGCGCGGGCTCTCTGTAGACGAGGGGATAGCCCGTAGCGTTTCGATCCCGGATGGCCAGATGGCAGTGAGCGCCGCCACGGATCTCGGACAGCGGTGCCGAGGTGCGTACGGGGAACAGGGAATCCCAGCGCTCTTACGAGCATGGCCATCGACCCTAGTGGACCTAGTAGACCTTTCATCGAAGGCGCTCCTCTCGCGGGATCAGTTTCAGCATCGAGTCCTGATAGAAGACCATCCCGCACCGTCGGCAGTGGAGCAGGCCGCCGGTATCCTGCCAACAGGAGCTATGGAGGCATGCCCGCTGGTCGGGAGCGGTTGACCGATCCTCTAGCGAAGCGAACGGGATGAGCGAGATCATGACCTCAGGGAAGATGATCTCGGGGAACGTCAGCGTCGTCATGCGAAACGGCTCATCACGCGGTGCTCAAGGACGCAGAGCCACTCATGCGACCGCTGCCACTTCGTCGGCCGGATGGTGGCGCCGCACGTCGGACACGGCCGCCGGGCCCGCGCTCTGTCAGCCTCACGGCGTTGCTTGCCCTTCATAGGTCGATGTCCATTCCGAGCGCGGCCATGGTGTCGTAGACGACTTCCACTTCCTGCTCACCGGCGTCTGTCAAGTATCGTAGAGCTTGAGTCATCGCGTCAACCATGTCGTCGTGCGGGGCCGCCGGGAATCCGCACACCTGATCAAGGAAATCGAACAGCCAGGGCGCAGAGCGTGGCAAGAATACTCGACCGGCCTCCCACAGGGGCGCGATCGAGTTGACCCGAGCCTCTTTATCACCCAGGACCTTCTGGGGCAGAATCGGCATCCGGGTTTCCCGCTGGAGCTCCTGAACGAGCGATTGCCCTGAGGCGGCATCCTCCACGAGTACGGCCTCAGCGTGGTCCCTTTCCCACATAGCCTGGGTCAGCCGCTTCAGCTCGGGGAACTCCATGCGCTCGTTGACGACGTCCAGCAGGTAGTAGCCATTCCCTGCCACGCCCCAGACCTCACCGGCTGAGGGGTCGTTCGACTGCTTCTTCTTGAAGGCCGTGTCCCAGCTATGAATGATGCGGTCCACGGCTGGCGTCCCGTCGTAGTAGCGAGCCCACTCCCGCTTGATGATGTTGCCCGTAGCGACGACGGGATCGCCCTGGTAGAGCGCAGTGAAGGCCCGGGTGCCCAGGGCCGCTAACCGGGTCTGCAGAACCTCTGCAGGGAAGCGCTCAGGCCAGAGGGCATGGCCGTCTTCGTCCAGTGCCGGGAGGTGTAGGACTTCCCACTGCTCACCGCCCTGGGCCATTTGCTTCAGCAGCCGTCCGCCCAGGTCGTCAGCGTGCCAGCGGGTCATGACGAGGATGATGGCCGCCTCGGGTTCTGATCGGGGCAGGAAGACCTGCGTCCACCACTCCCACACCCTCTGTCGGGCTACTGCGCTAGCAGCCTCCTCTGCATCCTTGACCGGGTCATCGATGATGCCGATGTTGAAGCCTCGACCGGTCAACCCTCCACCGACACCGACGGCGTAGTATTTGCCGCCCTGAGTCGTCTCCCATTCCTGAGCAGCTTGCCGTTCGGTCTTCGGTCCCGTCCGTTCCCTGACACCCGGGAACACCCGCGCCATAGCCCGATCGTTGAACACGGTCCGAGCGCTCCGGGAGTGAACGAGAGCGATCGACTCCGCATAGCCCGCTAGCACGATCTGAGCCTCGGGGTGGCGGCCAAGATACCAGCACGGGAAGCGCACCGAGACTTGCTCCGACTTGCCATGCCGGGGCGGGATGAACACCATCAGCCGCTTCAGTTCGCCGCGGTCGATGGCCTCCAACCGATCAGCCAGTCTGACCAAGTGCGGCGGCGCCATGTACCCCGGCATGGTGTACTGGCTGAAGGCGATCAGGTCGTGCCTGGACCGTCGCAGCTTCAACAGGTGGTCCGCTGCTTGATGTGGAAGGATTGCCGTCGTCACGACTTCGCCGCCTTCTTGCGCTGGGGCCACTGGCCGAGCGTGAACGCCCGGTTCTTCGACGTGGCCCCGAACGGGTTAGCGTACGGTATCGGAGAGTTGGCGAACTCGTCCTCAGCGCCGCACTTCGCGCAGACGGCCTTGCTCGTCGGGCCGCCTGGCTCCTCGCATAACCAGTGGTGGGCGCAGGGCTTCACCCGTTCTCTCCCTCTGGTAGCAGGGCGGCTTCCACCTACGGTGCCGTCGCCACCAGCAGTTCCATCGCGGTGATGTCCAGGCAGTTGACTACGCCGTCCGCATTGGCGTCACCTCGCTGGATAACCTCCGCCTCGACTGTCTGCGCTGATGTCCCGATGAGCATCAACGTCATCACCAGTACCAACAGTATCGCGATCTTCTTCATGGCCGGGTCCTCCTCCATTAGCCCTGTTGCTAAGCCGTTGTTGATTCACCTACCTGTCACAGCCGGCAGGCCGCCGCTCTCCACCGGAGAGGCAAGATACCACTCGTTCACCGCTCGGTGGCCCCCGGTTGTTTCATAAGTCGGGGTGGCTTTCCGCTGCAGATCAGATCGTCGCCATTCATCGGGCATCACCTCCTCCCTACCGTGGGTGCGTCTCCGTGGCCAGTATCAGGCAGGCGAGCAAGAGGGCCAGCGCCAGGAGCGCGACCGTCGTGCGCCCGCCTGCGTGCTTCTTCTTAGTCGGCATCGGTGCGTTCCGTCCATCCTCGGTTGAGTCGCAGGCCGAGCCGTTTGCGCCGAGCCTGCTGCCAGGCGTTGATGGCATCGTGGATGTTCCGTTCGTTGTGGATCTCGTCTTGCCGGACACAATATCTGTCCCCGTAGAACTCCTGTAGTTCGTCGAGGAGACGTGCGCCTTCTGCGTTCTCTTCGGCCTCAACATCCTTTTCAGAGACCAGTCTCCCCTCAGCGGCCGCGGCCTCAAACTGGCTAGCCCATTCCTCAATCGTTGTCATCCCGGCAGCTCCTTCCCGATGGTGAGCCCGACGGAGCGCGCGAGTCGCTGGCCCTGGACCGTGTGCGTGATGTAGTCGTGGCACCACCTACAAAGCCCAGCCCCGTTCTCCGGGTCGTCTGTTCCACCCCTGCCTCTGGCGATGATGTGATGAGCGTCCACGCTCGGCGCGACACCGCACAGACGGCACACCGCATCACGTAGCAGCATGGCTTCTCGAAACGCACGACGGCTCGAGCGGTGCCCAGGCGTCTCAGCCCGTATCGGCTTCGTGCTGCGTCTCAGGGGCTTCGTACTCGGTGCGAGCCCGGTACGGCGCAGCAGGGGGGTCCTACGCAGGCTCACTGACGACCTCGCTGGCTTCCTTGATGCGGGCAGCGAGGACGTGCCTATCGCAGTTCTGGGTGTTCTTGCTGCAAGGATCGTTGCGGTGGCACTCTTCGTGTTCGTCCCGCACGAACGCTATACAATCGGCGGCGAGGCGGAGGTCGGCATAGGTGATATGAAGGCCGCCCCCGCCCACAAAGTTGGCGAAGAACTTGAAGTCCAACAGTTCGGGAGCGCCATGCGCCCACCGCTCAATCGCTGTCATGTCTCCCCCCGGTGCGCACGGCTAGCCTGCTGGACCGCCCTGCAACTTGGCCACCACGTAGGATATAGCCCCTCCATCACCAAGCGTCCCTCTTGATCCAGCGCGGGCAGCGGGCGTCTGCAGGGGCACCACTTCACGATGCCACGTTCGTCCTCGCTGAGTATCTCGGGGCACTGGGCTAACCCTTGATGGTCGTGCCCGCAGTTCTGGCATGTCATTTCACCCCCCCCCCTCCCCCCCCATCCCACGTCCGGGCGGCCATCCGGCCACGCCTCCCGGTCCCATTCGGCTTTCTGCTCAGGCGTCATGGCCTCGTATCTGCGCCTCATCGGCTCAAGCACCTCTTGACCGAACCTCTCAAAGGCCGCGGCGGATTCCCGGAAAGGTGCCACTGTCTCAAGCAGAGTGGCAGTCAGCTTGCGTAGGGCTGCCGTGGTACGCCTGGACTGCCACCACAACCGAACCCTCATCCACAGAGTCTTCAAGGTTTCCCTCCTCGGTCCCACGTCCGGGCCTTGCACTTCGGGCAGCGGGTCGGGCGCTCGCCCTTGGTCAGCCACTCATGCCCGCACCGGCACCGCCAGCCCGCGCACCAGGCCTTGCCCAGAGCGTCGAAGGACCGGCCGCGAGCCTCTCCGACAGCGCGCGGCTCCACTACGAATGGAGACAGGTCTGGCGCGGTCCGATTCTTACCGCGTGGCGCGGATTGTACCGTTTTGGCGCGATCTGTACCACCCACGATGTGAAGCTCCCGCGGCCAGTGCTTCTCTCCGCAGATGTTGCAGGTCGGCTTCCGGTTGGCGATGCGGCCTTCCTTCGTGGTCATGAGATCACCGGCTTCGGCGTCGGGTTCTGCCACACACAGTCCCCCTCGTGGCCGTGGGGCAGGGAGCAGTACAGGACGTGGAGGGCCGTCATACCGTTCGGAGCGGCGTGCTCGTTCTCGCAGAGCCACCAGCCGCACACGTCAGGGAAGCCGATATGCAACCGTAGCGGCAGCCACTCCGTTGGGATCTCGCCGACCGTGCGGCCCATCGTGCGGGCCTGCTTCATCGGGTGGACACGGGGCTCAGTAGTCATTCGCCCCCTCCGTTACGCCGGCGCCCGTTGCCCTTCGTCACGATGCCCTGAGCTGCGATCACGGCCAGATCCTCCTCGGACAGGTCGAACGGGTCCGTGTACTCAATGGGGCCACCGTCCGGGCCGGAGTGCTCGATTGCTGCAGGGGGCTTGCCGTAGCCACGATCAAGGATGGCGGAGGCTGCCGCGATGCGCGCCGCTTCACTCGTGCCCGTGGCTGCTACGTCGACGAGCGTTCGCAATGCTGCCGTAGTGTGCTTGCGGGCCAGCTCTGACAGAGTTGCCTTCTGAATGACCGTGGCACGGGCCTTGGTTCCGGGCTTGCGTCCAGATCCAGGGCGCTTCCCGCCGTGTGGGCGTGAGGACTTGATTGCTCGTTGATTTTTCTGTTCAGCCGTCATTTGCGGATCTCCGTAGGCCCCTCTCGTGGTGTGTGCAGCGGGGTGGCCACGACTCATCGACGCCACACCCGATTATGCTGCCCTCCGCAGCCACCACCCCGCTGTCATAACTTAGACCGCCGATCTCGGGACGCGGGAGACCAGCTCTATCTCTGTGTACCCCTGAGCGTGCGCCTCTTTCAACACAGCGTCCAATGCGTCCGTCAGCCTAGGCGGAACCGGAAACCGGCCCGCGGACTCCTCGGAGCGCAGGTAGTCGCGTAGGTCAACAACGGTCTCTGTCTCAATCCGGGCCATGATGCCCTCCTTCCTTAGTGCCCACTAGCCGCAGCCGGTAGGCCGCTGCGGTTGCGCACATCATACAACGCCCGCAATACTTCCACGCCGATAGTGGCCCCTGGCCATGTAGAGGCCCTGAGCCACGCGCTCGACGCGTATCCTGCCGCTATCGCAGACCAGACAGCGGTGCAAGTGGGCGCTCCCGTTCACGATGGGAGCTATCGTCACGGCAAGCAGGCCACTCCCCGCACACCAGATCCCAGACGACCGCCGGGGAATCGTACAGACCTTCGCAGCCGACAGGGGCGGCTTCACAGGCTCAGCCCCATCTGCGCGGCCTCAGCCTCAACCTCCGGCAGCAACTTCCGTGCCTCAGCAATCTCGCAGTAGTGCTCGTCCTGGTCGATGCCCACGAACCCGAACCGCTCCACATCGCACGCCAGCTTCGTTGACCCTGAACCCATGAACGGGTCCACCACCGTGCCCCCTGGGTATGTGACCAACCTCACCAGCCAACGCATCAGGGCCACAGGTTTGACCGTCGGATGCCCGTTGCGGTGACACTTGACCGTCTGCCCGCGCTCGTTGACGTGCGTTTCGGTTTTGACGCCGCGGCACGTCGGCTCGTTGCACGGCACGCTCCCGCGTAGGCCGTCCTCCCGCTCCCTGCGGCTGGCCTTGGCCGTGTAGAAGAACCGGGACGCGCCGCCGGTGTCGGGGTACGTCGCGCCGAGCCTGTTGCCGAGAGCTTTCCCGTATATATGCCCCGACGATACCGGCGTCTCTCGGTCACGATGCGGACGCCGTGCGTCGCCGAGTCGCCCGCTCTGCTCGTCCAGCATCGCCGCGGCTTCCTCGTCCAGCACCACGTTGGCAGGCCAGCGGCCTTTCTGCGATTCTCGGTAGCCATCTTGCTGCGTCGGCTCACCCCTACCGGCAACACCCATGAACTTGTCGGACATAAAGCCCGCGCCGCTGGCACGATCCTGTTTCGACCAGCCCACACCATCCACGCGACACCCATCGATGTTCAGCGCCCCGGTGCCGTGCTCCATGACGTTCGCGGCCACGGTGCCAATCAACGGCTTCCGCGCGATGATGATCGGCTCCCACGCGGGCTTCAGGGCCGTGCCCCAGCCGTCCCACTGGCGGGCCGCGTCGGTCGCGGGGGAGGTGAGGTCGTAGTCGCCACCGAATGAATCAGGGTAGAGAGCCGCATTGAGGACGCTTCGATTCTTGCCACTATGCCCGGTGTCTACGACCTCACGTTCCGCGCCCGCCGCCTTGTCGATAGCCTTGCCCACGTCCAGCGACTTCGGGAAGCCGGTGCCATACAGCCACATACAGGTGTCGCGTATCTCGAACCCCGCGTCCTCGATGGCGCACATCAGGCGATGGTGAGTGCGCGTGCCGCCGAAGGCCAGCAGGTGCGCGCCGGGTTTCAGGACGCGCAGGACAGCCACCCACGTCTCGGGCTGGAAGGCAACGCCCGTCCCGTCCCACGTCTTGCCCATGAAGCCTCCGGAAGCCTCGCCTAGCCGTGTCCGACCGTAGGGTGTTGACGGGTCGTTTTTGCGCGGCGAGCCCCCACGCGACGTCGACGTCAGATCGTAGGGCGGGTCGGTCACGCACGCGTCGAGGGAGTCGGCGTCGAACGTCGCCAGCACGTCCCGGCAGTCGCCTAGGATCACCCCGGCCATTGCGTCCACCTCTGCCCATCGAGGAGCGGCGCGCGGGCCACCCAGGGGATCGCTGTCTTACCCATCGCTGGCCTCCTTGATGCAGGTCATGTCAACTTCCATGCGTCGGGGTTTGCAGCATCGGCGGCAGTTCCAGCGTACCAGTCTCTACGGCCTGCTCCAGCCGCGGCACGATGTGTTCGCCCAGCGTGTGGCCGCCAACATCGAAGTAGGCCAGGAACGCCTGCTCAAACGACTCGATGCCGTCCTCGACCGCGGTGAGCTTGGCCCCGATCACGTCATACAGACAGCGCCAGCGTCGGCGGAGTTCGGCCTGGTAAGCCTTCTCGATCTGGGCGTCGGTGCGCTGCCGCCACGCATGTCGTGGCCCCTTGGTACTGGAGAACTGGATTTCGTCATCGCTCGGGGACGGCAGCGGCAACTTGAACCGCAGGCCCATCTCGCGGTACTCGAACAGGACAAGCGCGCCCACTGGTCCGCTCATGTAGCCGAACTTCGTAGCCCCGAACTCTCGCAGCGCGGCTTCGATCTCGCCGCGGCTCTTCTCGGCTGTGACGATCGTTCCAGTGGCAAATCGCTTACGTCTCGTCATCGTCACCCCTCCCTCGCCGGTCCGTCTCCAGCCCCTCCAGCGCAGCCAGCCGGTCAGCGGAGAGGACGACCATCTCTTTGCCGCAGTCCCTACATGGGCCCTTTATGTCATCTCCAAGGCCAGTGAAGGCTATGTCGATGTGGGCACACGGTTCGCCTTTGGGCCATCCTTCGCACGTCTCAGGGGCGGGCGTGGCCGGAGGGTCTGGTAAGTCCAGTAGTACCTGCTCCCTCTGAACCTCGGTTAGCTCAGACCACTTCGGGTCACGCTCGCCCCCCTCTGCCGTGGCCCCCTGCTGTTCAGGCTCGCGGTCCGGTACGTTAGTCATCGTTCTCCTCCTGTCTAGTCGGTCCGTTCCACGCGATGAAGTCGTCCAGTGTCATCATCACCACCTCAATGTTGCCGAGGTTGCCCTTCCGGTGGTGGTCGATGGTCACGAGTGGGGTCTTGCCGGTGCCTACTGCGCTCGCCTTGGCCTGCACCAGAGCTGTCTGCAACCGGGGGCTGAGGACACGGCCTGCCTTGTGCTCGATCGCCCACAACGGGAGCTCGATGTCGGGCGCGGATCCTCGGCCGCGTCCGGTTATGGGCACGCGCTTGCCGCCGAGGGCCGCAGCCATCCGTCGTTCACTGGCCTTCCATGTTGCTCTATTCATCACGTCCTCCCGTTGCTCGCGACCCAGGCATCCACGTCGACCGGCTTCGTCGGGTCGAGCTCGCGGTTCACGACTGCGCCTCCATGTGCGCCATCAGTTGCCGCCCCAGGTACTCGGCATAGGCTGGCGGGATGGCCTGCGATAGCTCGTCGCGGGTCATCCAGTCGATGCCAAGCGCCTTGCTGCCGTCCTCTCTTGGGAAGTTGTGGCCAGCTACGCAGATGTGCGACGCGCCGTTGCGAAACGCTGAGTACGCTTTCGCCGAGAGCGTCTGCCAGTCTCGGTGATGTTTCTCGTGGGGCGGTGCCCACAGATAAACGCTCGACTCAAACAACCGGTGACGCAACGTTGGCAAGCCGAACATCACGCCACACAGGAGCGCATCAGGGCGAATTGGCGCACCAACGACGTTCTCAATAATCCACGGGCGGCCACTGCGTTCGAGAGCATCCCTTGTGGGGCCAACGAGCTCCGCGTGCTGACGCCCCCAGAGGGCCTGCGTCACGGAATACGCCTGGCACGGAGGGCTCGCCCACACCGCGTCGAAGCCGCTCAGGTCCACGGTCAGCGCGTCGGCTTGGTGGAACTCGAATGGGTAGTGCGGCTGGGCAACGTGGTCGAAACCAACGACGCGGAACCCTGCCAGGAAGAGACCGAGGGCTGCCCCGCCTGCCCCGGCGAAAAGGTCCGCT